>Ga0307517_10005000_pt1 | contig 20172 bp, 22 predicted proteins | sample 23_EM_MG_FD_194515 | JGI IMG/M metagenome (GOLD analysis project Ga0307517, IMG submission 194515) | Populus trichocarpa ectomycorrhiza microbial communities from riparian zone in the Pacific Northwest, United States - 23_EM | ecosystem: Host-associated > Plants > Roots > Unclassified | place...
GTCACTGTCCGGATAAGACCCCAATATCCTGGGACACCCGTTCGACTCGTCCTACGTGGATAAGGAACAACCTACCGGTAAAACGACCTCTAGTTCGGAACTAGCAGGCCGTCAGACGGCGCTGAAAGGTTACTGAGAGTAGGGTGGAGTGGCCCTGACAAGACGTTGATGCTTTCATACGTGTTGCTAGTAGTATAATATCCCCAGTGATGACCATAGAGAACGGATCTCGGTATTTCACTCATCAAGTTTTCATCTCACTAGCTTTGGGCTGGGATCTCGCTGTCCCAGTGACCTTGATCCCACGTTTGAGAAGGTCTATGATGGTCTCCTTTCAGTCACCTTCCAGGTGAGCGCCCATTTTCAGTACTCCAGACTGACTGGATTTTGGGGCTCGGCTCAGTCGGAAAATGACTGAATTTGTAATTTAAGTTGCCTTCGACTGAATTTAAGGCGCAGTTTTTTTTACAGTGCCTACCATTCACATTCACCGAGGTTTGTTGAGCACCCTCCACATAACATACACCAACGGAACCGAGAATCATTAATCAAGTGTCAAGGTGGCAGCAACATACGGTGGGGTTGAAGCAGCTTGGTTGCCAAACTAAAACGTGAAGCGTCCTCAATCCCATTCCCCGTCGGAGCACGAAACGGAATCCCCCACTTTCTCCGCTAAGTCAGCAACACGAACCGTCTAAAGGCCACTTTCGGGGAAGTCCGCCCCAAGGACGACTTTGTCCTCAAAGAAAAAGAACCCAAGAAAAAGCCCCAACCACAACGCAACCACACTGAAAACGCACGCTGAGGAACCCTACCGGTGACCACTACCGATAGCGCCAGATAAAGCTGGTAACCTTAGTAGTCGGAAAACGAGCTCCAGCACACCGGGCAAGTCTCTCTATTCCTCTTACTACTAAAAACGACGTTTTCCATCACCTCACAACCCTCCCCTACCACTCAGATGTTCGAAAGACCTATACCCCCACAAGATCAAAACGAGAACGAGAAGGAAAGGGAACAAGGGGAAAATGAGGAGAGGTGAGAAGAAGGGATTTGTCGGGTCAAGACAAATCAAGACCCGGAAGGATAGGACACGTCCTAAAACCACGACAATGAGTTAAACTTCATCACCAAACCTCCACCCCCCAATCCTCGCAATACTTAACGCGTAACACAGGTGTCGCGCCTCAGCACAATAAACCAGTACAAAAAAAAAGCAGCTTGGTTGCAATCCTTTCAGACCCCCGTTTGGAAGGGGTCTAGAGGTTCCCTTGAAAGGTTGCGGGCGCTGAGCCGGCGTAGCCTTCCTGGCCCGGTCAGCCTCCAACCCGGAGAGAAATTATAGCACGACCTTTAGAACACAACCAATCCGACGATGGAAGAGTCCCACCTGAGCACACGCGACCTAGTCATTTTGTGTAAGACAGAATGTGGGCTATTGTTAGTTTATGAAAGGAGATGATCGGATGCGAAAGGCGATGCAATGCAATGCAATTACGGGGACTGGTCAAGGTGGGGAAGGTAGTTGGGCCTTTCCGCTTCCGCTGGCCCGCCACCACTTGGTAACCCCATCCGCGACGTATCGCGCGCCCTTTCAGACGTCGGCGCTGACGACACCCTTGATGGTCTGGACTGTTGAGGGACACCTCACGGTGTGCTCGATCTCTTTCAAAAACGGTGTCGGTCGGACTGGAGTGTATATGTGAAGTGGGTGAACTTACTGCTTGGAATAATCGACGCCAGGTTAGGTCTGGCAGAAAACTGCGCCCAGTACTTGGTGGCGTCCTCAGCGTCGTGGGTGAAGAAGTGACACCCTTCAGTGACCCTGTTTGCGCAATGGGCCAGCCTTGTATCCGGCAAAGTGGTCCCGCACGACCGAGGTTCAATGACATTCCCAATGCACGCCAGGAATTCCAGCGCCGGGCAATAATATAACTGTGGGTCCCGTTTCTGGGCAATGTTTCCCACTTTGTTTCGGCTCTCCGCGGGCGGGATCATTCGAATATCGTCACCGTAACTCAGGCAGGCTATCCTTTCAAAAAGGTCACTTTCAGCAAACCTTTCCGGGAGGGCCAGGATAGAACCCCGGATTGCAGATGTGAGGTTAACTTGTTGCGCAGGTCGAGCCCGTGGGTCATCTTTGATTATCCTCATATACTTGTGGCATCCTGCAGAGCGTCGCAGTTCAGGAGATCCGAGTAGAGGTTATCGACTGTCGTTGCGCTGTGTTTTATCGTCTGTCCACAGATAAGACGTCATTATGGATGAAGGGATGATCGAGGTTTTAGTTGGTGTGCTAAATCGTTCATGGGAACATAAGCATTGAACCAGAGCACTAGGGATATCACCTGGACGTGTGAGACGATATCGGAACCATGGGCACGCAAGTGGAGCGGACGGTGTCCTGGGAACGGGGACGCGTTGATGGAACACCAATGCGAGGAGTGGTTGATGGCGAAAACAGAATCGATCATCGGTTTCTTCACTGGCGAACATCCATCTTGCCCAAAATCTCCCGAGCCGCATGCAAAGGCGTACCGGATTGGAACGTCGAATTTCGAGACGATCGATTCTGAAAGGGTTCGTGTGAAATCCGCTACCAGCAAAAGCTGATTTTTGCCAAGCTTAGGGGGTAGATGGGGTGAGGGTTCCGACCGAGTTCCAGTCTTCGAGGATACGGATCCAAACTTGTTCTCGTTTTCCGCGCGACTGACATCGATGGTGGTGAGGCAAATTGGGCAAGAGAATGGAGGGTTGCTTCCTCAGAGGAGGGCCAATAGAGGAGACGGGTATTGTGAGGACAGAGGATGGGGGTCGCGATCACCGTAGCGGGGAACATCGAGTGCGCAAAACTCTGCCATGCGTGGGGTTGACCGTCCGAAGGTCCAAGGGACCAGCCACCGGTCTTTCACACCACGGGACGTGAGGCCCGTAGACCAATCACTATCGGCCCTCCAACAGCTGCTTACGACGATATGAACGTAAAAAAAGAACAGTTTACGGCCTGCCGATTCGTTATGTTCTCGAGATGTTGTTCCCTCCCCAGTGTGTCCGGTCCGTACGCCATGGTGAGACCGGTTGAGGGAATGACAGATGGTGGGAAATGTACCGAGGCGTCGATGTGATGGGTGATGATGATGAGGCATTCCTCAGGGAACTCCAGAGAGCCGGGAGGAAACAAGAGGGGAGGGTCACACATCGGGTCGGCCGTCGCAGTCTGGCCGAATATAGATGCCGATGAGCCTGGGAGGCCGACCTGTTCCAAGCCCAAGGCAACGCTAATTTACCCCACACACGCCCAGCGCCAGGAGGTTGAAGTTAAATGATGTTACTCAGTCATCCGGGACGCATGGGATGTAGGACGTGCCAAGCGCATATTCTCTTGGAGGGTTACAGGTGCTTTCGGGGCCGGATCCGGTGAAGAGGTTGAAGGGGGAGACGGAGAGCGAGGAGGGGCAGGCATGTGTAATGGTGTTGATTTGGAGTTGGGTCGATGATGCGGACTGGACAGGATTACCGTCCTTCGCTCGGGATGAGGAAACGACGATAGCTAATCTGCAGACATTGGCTGGATACTCAGGGAACCAAGCTTGAGCACTGCTACGCGAATCAAGGCAGAAACGGACAACTCACGAGAAACTCTCCCCACTCCGACCTCTTCACCAACCGTACAACTAACATCACACTTCTCATCTTTGCCCAGTCCCAGGCCCTCCGAGTGAGACTCTTGTTGAGAACAAAGCGGATACCGTGAGGCAATCCAAACATCCTACATTCTGGGTTCCTCTCCTGACAACCGTCTCCTCCTGTTGGGTTTAGTCTCGAGAGGATCGTTGGGACCGCCGGAGTACCACGAGTGGTTTCGCGAAAGGTTCTCCTGACCGAAGGGGTCGGGTTGGTAGCACTGTGCGACGTGAAGGATGGCGAGGACCGTCCGGGACTTTGACGCCTGTGGTGAAAATGAAAGCTTTCAGGCCGTTGCATCTGCCGTTTGGCATGTACCAAAGATGCTGGTGTAACCGGTAAAAGGTGAGTCGTGGGGTAGAGATGGCCTTCTTGGCGCCCAGGGGAAACGAAATCCTCGAGGTTTGCCAGAGGGTGTCTAAACTTTCCGCAATGCGTTTTTTTTAATGGCAGTTGGATACTGGCCGAGGACGTTCAGGTTCTCCCCTTCAGTGGTCTACGCCAGCTCCGATCATCCGAACTCATTCGACCCTCCATCTTCTCTCCTCGGTGTCTCCGTCTTCTATGGACCAACACAGGTCCTGTTCGCCGATGCCCTGAGTAGGAGCGCGGGTGAAGCGCCGAGGCGGAACGGTGTTGGAAACGGAAGGGGTACGTATCAATACGTGCCCGAGATGTAGTCGCGTTTGCTTTCACTCACGCTCCTTGTGAAGGGGCCGGGCGGGAATTTGCGCAGTAGTTCGTGCATGGCTCATGGTGATGCCGACAGGAATGCTGGGACAGTGAGGTTCAGGGCATAGAGACGACCGAGACAAATTAAAGCTGATTTCTCCGGCAGGAATTCGAACTAGCACTCTAGAGCGAAAAGCTGGCGCTGAACGTTGAACGCTTGAAGGGGTTATCGATGAGGTTAGGCGCTGCAATTTTCTTCGCCCTTCTCGCCCCAATATGCTACGCTTCCTCGAGAAACGCTTCAAACCCTATAAAAAACCGGTAGCCCCAGAGAACCCTCCCCGCCAAACGACCGACACCGGCGCTGGCTGTGTCGGGGACTCCGAAAGTGAGCATCGTTCGAGAAAGATCTTAGAGCTGATGAGGCCAATGCGACTGATTCGGTCATGGCACCAGATCTGAACTGCGTAGAGGGTTCTCGGATCGTAAATCAGGACAGAAGGGTTGAGGGTCAACAGCTTCCCGCGCCGAGTACCTCAACTCCGACGCCTGGGGATGAGGGTAACGACGCAAGTGAGTGCGCTCGGCTGTAGCTGTCGGGGCCAATGTTTATTCCCGATAGCACTGCAAGGATGTGGACACACGAATGAGGGCTCCACAGAAGCGCTGAGTGAGCAACTCGGTCGCAACACTCCTGATCTCCATTCCGCTGAGGGAGATTCAAATTGGGAGGAGTATGAAGGCCGGGAACCGATTGTCCAACCTTCAGAGATCGCTCCGGAAAGTACACTAGGCGACGGTCAGGATGGAGGGGGTGCTCATGACATCGATCAAACCCAGTCTGGGAAGTCCAGGGGTAAATTTTGGTGTTCCTGTTACACTACAATCCGTGTTGACCACTACTAGTTGAGGAGAGAGGCCGGATTAGGCAGGCCGTTGACCGTTTCTTCACTGTGGTCGATCTAGCGAAGGGGCCAGCCGAAGCATTTGGTCCCCTCAAAGCCGTCTTGGAGTCCATCTCCGTTGCTTATGAGATGCACCAGGTTTGCTTTGACACTCTGTTCAAGGTTCTTCTTGACAATCACATCTCCAGAAAACTGTTGCCGTCAAGGACAAGATCAATGTATTTCGCTCACGGATCGCCACACTGGAGGAGCTTTTCAAAAAACCCACAAGTGATGAGGGAGAAACAGAACGCCGCGAAGAATTATTGACGTACGCAAGTGGTCTCCATTCGGACTGGATGCTTAAACCCTTCCAGTAAACTCAAAGGGATCGGGGAACGGGTGCGGATGTTGGACGGGAAGTCTGCGCCTCTGCGATACCTCGATAATGCTCAAGACAGTGAAGATGTCGACGGACTTCTCGAAGATCTGCAAGAGGTTGTCAACGACTACCTGGTTCGTTCATGGCTGTGGCGCTCCCCTCGATGTTGACCAGGATAACAGATGGCGCAACAAACGGCAATCTACGATCAAGGGCGTCAGCTTATGGTGGGTGCCCCCCCCTCTCATGTCCGAACAAATGGAATAACCTTTCTCAACAGGATGCAGGTCAGGATGTTCGCTGGCCTCTACGACGGGCGTCTGACGTGAAGCTCTGGCAGCTGAAATGGCTGTCCTCAATAATTTCCGCAGCGCAAAAGGGGCCGAGCATCAGCATGGCGAACGCAAGAGTTGCCTCAAGGGAACACGCGGAACCGTTCTGAACGCCATCGAACTCTGGGCAAGGGACTTCGGTAGGTCCCCCGTCTACTGGTTGAATGGGTTGGCCGGAACGGGGAAGAGCACCATCGCGAAGACGATCGCGGACAGGTTGTTCGCAGGTGGTCAGCTCGGGGCCTCCTTCTTTTGTTCAAGGGATTTCGAGGACCGGAGCAACCTCACACTCATATTCCCGACACTGGCAACTCAACTCGCGCGCAAGTACACCAAATTCCGATCGACCCTCGTCCCATTGATACAGCAGGATCCAGGAATTGGCTCCGAATCACTGTACAGCCAGATGAACAAGTTGATCGTCCAGCCCCTCAGTAGAACCGGCATTTCGACTGTGATCGTCATCGACGCTTTAGACGAATGCAAAGATGAAGAATCGTCCTCGGCGATCCTGTCCGTCCTCGGGCGGTTGGCATCCAAGATCCCGCAAGTCAAATTCTTCCTTACCGGTCGCCCGGAACCGCGCATCTCTAAAGGCTTCCGTCTCCCGTTGTTGGCGAAAATCACGGACATGTTCGTCCTCCACGGGATCGAGCCGGACCAAGTCAACAGCGACGTCCGACTGTTCTTCAAAGACAGCCTCTCGAAACTTGCGCGTGATCCGGATGGATTGGATGGTTGGCCGACCGAAAGGGACCTGGACCGACTCTGCGAGCAGGCAGCGGGACTGTTTGTCTATGCCGCGGCAACAGTCAAGTTTGTCGATAACGACAAATGGGATCCCAGGGAGCGGCTGAGCGATGTTCTAGAGTTACAGAAGATCGGTGGTCGCGAGGGGAAGACCCTGGACTCACTGTACACGTCGATTCTTCAGGGGGCTTTCGGTGATGATGACGCAAAGGACCAGGCCAAGATCCGCTCTGTCCTTGGTGCTGTTTTTCTCGCTGCGAACCCCCTTTCCCCATCCACCATCGCCACGCTCCTGCGAGTCAATGCCAAAAGTGTCCACCGCTTACTGTCATCGGTCAATTCGCTCCTCATCCTCCACGAGAACGTCGATGATCCTGTTCGACCCTTCCACAAGTCGTTCCCTGACTTCGTCACCGATCCAAGCCGGTGCACCAACCAGAGGTTTCTCATCTCCCCTTCAGACCACCATCTACAACTTCTGATCGACTGCCTCGGCCTAATGGATCGAACACTGGAGAAGAACATGTGCGGGCTCCCGGATGGGGTGGCAAACTCGGATGTCAGCGACTTGAAGGATAGGACCGAGCGATGCATCGATCCGGCTTTGCGATATGCGTGTTTGTCGTGGTACATGCACCTCATTAATGCGGACACGACACCGGCTCATGCACCCACAATTACCCCTACCCTGCACCAGTTCCTGGAGACGAAGTTTTTGCGCTGGTTGGAAGTGCTAAGCGTCCTCGGTGCCGTCAGGAATGCGGTTGATGCGTTACAAGCCGCCACGGACTGGTTGGAGGTGTGTTGAGATCCTACGTCTGATGTCTCGCCCGGATTTACTCAGACCGGATCCAGGAGTCACCAACGCTCGACCTCGCCAACGACTGTTCTCATTTCGTGATGGGGTACTTCGAGATCATCAGTGCATCATCTCCACATATCTATCACTCGGCACTCGTAGTGGCCCCAAAGAGATCTATCGTACGAAAACTATATGAGTCACACGCCCACCCTTTTGCGAGAGTCGTTCAAGGGGTACCGATGTCATGGGATCAAAATACTGCAGCCATAACGTGTCCCTCTACAATCAAGCTGGCTGTATGGTCACCATGCAATAGGCTCATCGCGATCACCTACCGTGACACCATGACGGTGGACATTCTGGACTCAGTAACTCTGCAACGACTTCAAACCCTCGAATCCCCACAGGATATATCCACAGAGTACATGACGCTCGTTTTCTCCCCGGATAGTCGTGGTCTGTCCAGCGTCGGTCAGCGGGATGAAGATCTATTTGTCGTTAGCTGGGACCTCCAGACAGGTGGTGTAGCCAGCGTCGTCAGGTGGGGAGCACCAACACTGGGGGTTGGTAGAATCCCCTTCATCGTGTATTCGGCGAATGGAAGGATGGTCGGAGTTTTTTATTTGTATCGTGATCTCTCCCTTTTTTCGTGTTGCTGGGACGCCGATGTCACCACCTTCATCGCCGACGTTGCCTCCGGTGTATGCGTGGGTTCCTATTCGATTAACGATGGTATTCCGCTCTCGAACGACATCTGGACTTACGGAGGATCCTTGCGGTTCGCGACTGCTGACGCGACGACCATCACCATCTGGGAAGTCGGGTTCACCTCGGGTGCCACACCTACACAGGTCGAGACCCTTCCTATCCCGGACGGCTTTGACCCCACAGTGCTTCCCCACGCAGTCTATACCGACCACCGCGCTAGGAATGCTCGATTCCTCCCCATCCCATGCCGACTCGCCCTCACTTTCACGGACAAAGTCATGGTATGGGATTTTCGGAACTCCAAATGCCTGCTACACCATATACTGGACACCGGGTTCTATCCAACGATGTCCCTCTCCTCCGATGGTCGTTTCTTCGCATGCTCAACTGCCGAATCAGATGTTTATCTCTGGAAGGAGTCTCCCACTGGCTATATACTTCACAAAGTACTTGTATCAGACGTTTCGCGTTCTGGTCCGCTCCTCTCCCGAAACGGAGAATCGATTGCCATGTTTGGTGATCGCACGATCCGGTTATGGCGCACAGAAAGTTTTACTACTCCTCCTTCCAGCGTTTCGACCCGAGCTCCTCGACGCACTGAGGATTTCGTCCTGGATTTTTCCCCTCATGGAATGTTAACAGTCACCGCGAGGCAGGGGGACAACACAGTCACAGTTCTCAACCTCAAGTCCGGCGTCCCGCAGTTGACAATCGACGCGAGGATGGAGATTTATGGTCTTGGGGTGATCGGGAATACCGTCGTCGTTATAGGTGATGTGAAGGCCATTACTTGGAACCTATCTGCGGCGGGTCTCGAAGGTAGCTCTCGGACGATAAACTACCGCCGCTGCGATTGGCTATCTGTTAACCTCGGCGCATCGATCTCTTCCGATTCCCGCCACATTGCCGTCACCATGCGAAATCTCATCGCCAACAAATCTTTGAACATTTATAGTGCATCCACCGGAGAGGAACTTGGGTATGGATTTACAAGGGGACATATACCTCGGTTCTCTCCGGACGGATGCGATATCTGGTGTGCCAATGATAAAGGTGAAGCGGAGGTGTGGAGGGTCGGCGGTGGACAGAAGGTGCTGGAGCGCCTGGAGCAAACGGTTGATATCGAGGACCCACCAGAAGGATATCCCTGGGGATCGTCTCTTGGTTGCCGGGTTACAGATGACTGGTGGATACTTGGCCCGGACGGAAAGCGGCTATTGATGTTGCCGCCTCCTTGGCAGTCTGACATGGTGCAACGGGTATGGAAGGGGCGGTTTCTCGCGTTGCTACACGGTGGACTATCGGAGCCTGTTATTTTGGAGTTATGTTCGTGACCTGCGATTACCCTGCGTCGTGTGTCTCTTTTACTTCCCATTCCCACTCCTGTCTTTATTCAACTCGCACCGATGTAACGACTGAAGTATGTATATCTGTCCTACTATTAACCGAGGATTGTTCGCCAATATCTGAGCACCCTCCACATAGCATACACCAACGAAACCGAACATCAGGTGTCGAGGTGGCAGCAACACACGGTGGGGTTGAAGCAGCTTGTGTTGCACCCCTTCCAGACCACGGGCCCCAGCGCTTCCCTTGGAAGGTCGCAGGCGCTGAGCAGGTGTAGCTTTCCCGGCCCGGTCAGCCTCCGACCCGGAGAGAAATAATCAGTATCGCCGACAAGCGGCATTGCCCACGACCGGCGTTTGAGGCAGATTTGATCCCAGAGTTAGCGGATGTGGAAGAGACTGAGGAGGAAGAAGACCACGACGTTGCAGAAGGGGAGCCTTACATGTAACCTGGACATTCATTGGCACAGTGTATCCGAACTCCATATTGAAACCAGAATGGTCATTTCTATGTGTGCAGACACTGTCTCGGACGAAACGTGTGCGCGTCGCATGCAGCCTCGGGACAGCCCAGGTCAAACCAAATGAGGACCGTGGGGAAAAACGATTTCAAATTTGCACGGGAGTTAGGTCGTTCAGCCAAAATTTGATCGAACAAAAAACAAGACCCCTCCCTCTCGGTCGTGGGGATTAACGACCAATCCGACGGTGGAAGTGTCTGCTGCTTACTCTTCAAATCCGAACCTCTCGCCCGGATCTCAGCACGGGAGGAGCAGCTGGAGGCAGCAGCAGCACGAACAAGGTCGTTTCTCTACCGTACCACGACCAATCCGCGACGTCAACTTCGAATGGATTGAAGTTCGAGGATCCTTCCTCCAATTCGGAATTCAGACGTGGGGTGCCACCTCTGAACACACGTAGCCTAGTCACGTAAGTCTACACATATTCCCAGTCTGTCCACCCCCCCTCCAAACAAGTACGCGCCGATCCGACAGCTGAGTGCTGGGCGCTGTGCTGTCACCCAGGTAGAATGGCGCGCAACCCGAGATAGTCTTCCCCATTCCTCGAAAACACAGCAGCGGCACCCCTCTCCAGCACAGTCAAACTGGTGTCTAATTGCTCGGCTACGGACGCCGCGACAAATCACACACATCCGTCCCTCGCCTCTCCGTTCATGCACCTGCACAATCACCTGTGATCCATTACGAGGAGGTCGGAGAAACCCCCGAGCACTGGGTCGTTCGCTGAGAGGACGCGTAGGGGTACGGGCAGTAGGGTGGGTTCCTCGTCGGCTTCAATGCGCGATGCGGCTGATCGACATGCGAAGGAACACAGAGAGTGGGAAGGCGAGTTTGCGAGGAGGTGGATTGGGTGAATACATAAGGAGGGGATCAAGCATTGGATTTCCCCCTGTGTAATGCTTACCGCAACATGGATCGAGTGGGCCATTGACGTGGGGCCATAATCTGATGCTAACTTCCTCGTTTTCGTTCTTCATTTTCTCCTTCCGAGTGCATGAGAAGACGATCCTTGTGCCAACGTTGCTGCTCACTTTGATTATGGTGTAAGGCTGATTTATCTCAGGCCAAAGAAGCACCTGCATCCTGGTTACTCGCACGCGCGGCACAGTTGGGCGTTATCAAGGGTGCCTGCAAGAGAGCGGCACTTTGGCTTCTCTTTGCAGCCAATAGGCTTGAGGAGCGCGGCATCGTGAGTCCACCCGAAACCCCTACCTCTCGCTTGCCATTCACATATGTCACCAGAAAACTTTGACGACTTATTTCTTAAGAAGGGCAAGGGTGATGTACGAATCGCTCGCAGAGAAGGAATTCTCGCCATCTTTCTGGGAAAGCGAGAATAAATCTCAAACAGATTTGAGTGGGTTCGAAGGGATCGTTCCGGGGATTGAACATGCACTTGGTAGGAAAACCCTCAATCACCGATGCTTTAGCTGACTCCGGAGAATAGGATGGCTCATATATACCACCAGAGACGTCGAAGGTGCCGTCAAACTGTTTTTGGGCCTTCTGGGGGTAACCTCATCGGGCTCGCCGTCGTGGGACCGAATGGGACGGTGGCTCCTCAAGCGCGGGCCAACTTGGACAAGATACCCCTCGAAGATTTCCGTGTTGCATTTAACGTGAGCCAATTTCCCCAGCATTCTCAGACTCATGCTAGGTTGTTTCGATGCTTCACGTAGCATTTGATGGATACTACAGGCGGGAAAGTAGATCTGGCGTCTTTCCGCCTCCCTATCTCCTTCTGTAAACCAAGGGTGACCAGGTTGCGGCTTCGAGGTGACCACTCGGGAGACGACAAGGGCGAGTGGAAGGAGCGGGAATGTGAGTGGACGGAATTTTGGCAAGCGAGAGGGGGAAGGAGAAGTTGGATGACAGGCGGAGGGGGGTTGTCAACGGTATGCGTGGCTTCTGGTACCCATAGTCCCGTTATTAAACGTCTCACACTCGCTTCTACAGACTATGGGCGGACTTTGTGCTGAAGAATCCGCTTCAGGTTGACGTGGAATTGGCGAATCTGACGGTCATAGTGAAAGATGCTGGGAAATCTCAGGCGAACGAGCCTCAAGAAGGGCTGGTGGAGGTTGGCGAGATAGACAAAATATACTTGGCTCCGGGAGAGTAAGCGTGGTCTCCGGGTTCTGTTCTCGTGTGGTCCTACTTACGCATTGAACGCAGGATCCCGATCTCCAACAAAACCTGTGCTTACGGAACTCGCCTACAAATTCTTTGCCTCGCCACCACACGGTATTCCCATTATACAACCCGGCCTCTCTAGATGCGCTTGTATTCTGGGAGGTGCCCTCTCAGGAACGATCCGGACGCTTTGGTGTCTGGATTGACTTCGGGAGCGGAGCATGGGGATTTGGGAGGAATAATCGAGGAAGCGGAGAGCACCAAGATCAAGAGGAGCATGTATGCGGAAACGCAAAAGGAGAAGATGGAGATCATGCGGTCAGTGAGGTCTTGAGGGGCGGAGAATGGAACGTGAATTCGAACCCGGTGGTGGTCAACGTCAAGTGTTAAACATGGTAAGTAGTGTTAGGTGAACCTCCCACCTGGTGGCGACGAGCGCTGATACTTCCCTAGGTTGTGCAGTGTCCCTGTGACGTTCGTTAACGCACCCAGCAAAGTTCGTCTCCCGGTTACCATCGTCCGAGAGCAAGAAGAGTTCTTCACCATGTGTCCCGTCTCTTCCTCCACCCCTCTCGAAATGAAATAACAGATGAAATGGGTATAGAAACGTCCTCCCACCACAATGCACCGGTCCACGGACGTCCGCGGATTGGTGGAACGATCTCAAATGACGGAACTTCAGGCGAGCGTGTGGGTTCACCGTCCGGGGACGTACAGCCTCGGTTGGTGGGTCGCAGAAAGCGAAGTCGGGGATCGACAAGAGGACGGAACGTGGAAGACGATACATCGGTATTCGTCTCAACAAGGTCAGTAGCATCAAGCAGGTGGCGGGGTTTCCTGTGTCACCGTTCGGAGTGTGGGAGGTGCTTTGCTGTGCCTCCCCGATGAGATGGAGCGATTGTGTATAGTCATAGCTTGATTGAGGAAAAGCATATTCTCGAACCATTATTTCGGGTAACTACAGCACAAGGAAGGGGGTACGGGGTAATCAAAACGCTATAATACGTTGAACAACGGGAATACGGTAGGACCGAAGACCATGAAAAAGCGCAAGAAAGGGGAGGGAAGGTGCACAAGTGGACGGTTTAGGAAGTGGTCAAAGGAAAGAGGGCGGCACGGTGGTGAATATTAGGTGGTGGTTCTAGTCCTTCTTGGCGTCCTTCTTCTGAGCAGACTGCGCGGCTTTGAGCGCAGCGGTATTGAAGAAGAGCTAAATTCGAGATGGAGGGGTTCGGGAAAAGATGTGATAGGAGCTGGAGAAAGCCTTGCCCCAGTGCAGAACTGCTGAAAAGGCATGCGTTGTGCATCGGAAAAACCTCTTGAACCTCAAGAGGCCGTCATAAGGTATCATAATGGTCAAAATAGATCAAAATGTGCGAAATCCATGAAAATGCACTTATCAGAGTTGGTCCAATTTGTGACGCCGTTATAGTACCCTTAGTATGGGTGTATGAGGGGCATGCAACACCGTTATAATGACCTCGCGATGCAATTTTGAGACCGTTTCGAGGACATTGTAAGGCGCCGTAAACCACTGCAAAAACTGCAACAAATGGGGGGATAATCTCGCAGTTAGGCGAACGAATAATAATAACCCAATAATATTCGTCAATAGTAGCGTAGTACAGGAAACACCAATGTGCGGTAGGATGCGAGTAGAAGGGTGAAGAACAAAGTACACCATTTTACTAAGTTCAGGAGCCGCCTTGTTGTTGCTGTCGCATGAGTGCCGCCGCGGAGCCAGGCCGGGGATGATCCAATTGGGATGTCGTGCGAGAGGTTCCTCGTAGGCGCGACAATACTCGGCTGTGGGGTAAGGAACATGGGGGAGAGGACCAATGGAAAGGATGAGGGGAAAGTGCCAACGGGAGGCCCGGGAGGAAAGAGCGAGTGTAAAGTGTGAGCCGGAAGCGCAAGTTTGACTTATCAGAATGAACCAGCTTGCGAGTTTCAATAGAACGTACCCGTTCCACCATCCAATCAGTTGTGTTCGTTCCACCTGTGACCATCCTGAAACCGTCTTGATTATCGTGTGATAGAAACGAAGGTAGCTGAATTTTGTTCCACCGGTAGCCCATGTGAACTTGCGGTCCGTTGTTAACGCGTGGCGGGCCTATGTGAAGGGGTTAGCCAGTGGTCCCGTCCCATAAACGCTGGCCGAGGGACCCACAATAGTTGCCGCAAAAGCAATGGCGGGGACAGTGATGGACCGCATGTTGAACTTGTCCGCGTAGCCGCCCGCACCACTACCCTCGCCTGTCTCTGCAACGGCAGGCCCAAGTAAGATGGATAGCATAGTCTACGAGGTATGGGTGAGCATACGGAAGGTAGGTCAAGCTAAATTACCAACACGGACAACGATTTCTCCACGGAGAAAGCCTTTTTTGAGGTCCTGCATATTCGCTGTTTCCCCCTCCCAGAGAAAACAGGGGAAGTCATCCGCTTCGAAGACGATGTCATGGTTCCGGATATTCTCACGGATGCTGTAGTGATCTCATCAGATTTGCCGGAGGTGTTGCAAAGTGGCAAAGAGGATTCACAGGGGGTCGTTCCAATCATGTGAAGGAGGGCAGAGCAGCCCGCCACAAATGTCGTTGTTAATCCCTCTCAAATCTTTCAATGCAGGGATTGTGTAGCCTGTGGGCCATAAGGGGATTACCTTCCCAATAGAATAGACCTCCGAGTTGCGGAAACTATCTCTCCCCTGTGCGAGGAGTTTTGCTGCATCATCGATCGGCTTACGGGATAGAACGTCAACAAGCCGGGGGTCAACCGAGAGGAGATTCTGGTAATCCTCTCTCAGCCCACGGTCCCTGTTAAGCCCGTCACTGCACGACTCGGGTAAGGGAATGAATGATTTGCTCGCCTTTCGCTGAGGTAATTGGGGTCAGCAACTCCAGCGAGAGCGGGACCGTCAGCCAGCATGTCAAAGAACTTCTTCCAGTGGGAAAACAAGACACCATATGCCTTGCCAGCGAGGAGGAGGGCAGAGTCGTCTGGAGAGCTGAAAGGGAGGCACTTGGTGTTCAGTACAAAGATCCAGAGGGCATGGAAGTCTCACGCAGGGGTGTGTGATTTCGGCATCTTGGATGACTCGCACGTAGTGAAGAAGAGGTGCAGTGGTGTCAGGGCAAAAACCGATACATTGGTGGGATCTTAGCGGCAATTTATATGGGTGGAAGTGTGGGTCTGGGCTGCGGATCATGCGTCATGTATGTATCATGTGGTTATACAGGGGGCTCGTTAAAAATATTTAGTAGGGGGACATTTTCATTTATCTACGAATCTGTGTCATCGTCGTCATCAATTGTGTAACACCCGTCAAACAGGCTATCATCAAGCTCGCTTGTGACCAAATTCATAGGGGCAGGGGTGTCAGGCCCAACAACTACCTCAAGGACACGAGTGGCTTGTAGTCGTTGACAGCCAATCCCAATTCCCGAGAATCTTGCGAATGCATCGCGATCGGCAAATCTGTATGCGTGTGAAAGAGATAAGCGTAGGTGATGAATACATGGGTGGGATTTGTACCTGTTTGCATAGAATGCTTGCCAATCCCCCTCGGAGTCCCGAGCCATTGATGGGCCAAGCCGATCACGGGTTCGTTGGAGATCAAAGGTGGGGATGACGTGGCATCCACGGATGACGTGGGAGGGGTCGACAAATCCGAAAGCTTCCCCAGGAACACCCAAATGTGAAGTGAAGGAGACACGAGTGTACTGACTTGCATTCGGTCCCCTTAATTGTGATGGATCCCGCTGCATCCACCTGACCCATAGCAACTCGAGGCGTTTGGGTTCCGGGTCAGTTACAGTGCACACAAACAAGTGGTATACGGCAACAATATGCGCGTACAACCATGGTTCAGAATCCTGAGAGGTTGGGGAATACACTATGACCACCTGGTTTCCGAAGTTCAGGTGAATTGAGTCTTTCTCCCTCTTGAGATCATAGGTCGTGTAGTCGATCATCAGGAGCGGGTGCTCATACAAGGTATCATCTTTGATGAACACCCTCTCACTCGTGTCCTTATCAGCAAAGAGCCGTTCGTGGAGGTGGGCATGTAAGAGGTCCATGAAGCCCTAGCAGAAGTGTGTGTAAGTTCTCGAGACACATTGCAACAATGAATAAGCTTACCATCAAAGCAGGATCATCACGGTGATCACGTATCCAGTGTGGGAGGTAGACCGTGGACTTGTGGCCCCGGGCTATGTTGAACTCGGTCTCCTGCTGCAGCTCATTGGTGGTAGCGGGTGTGGGAACATTGCCATAGATGGAAACACCAGCCCTCTGGAGGTCATCCGCGATACGGCGGACATGGAAATCAATATAGTCCATCTCACCAAGTTGCTGCGCTGTCTCCTTGTTGTTGCACCTCGACTGGGAATTGAGCTTAACTCGGTGGTGGCAGTTCTCTCCCTAGCCTCGATCAGCTGCGATCGTAAGAAGGGTGGGGTTGAAACTCAACGTACGAGAGCACTGTTATAGTTGTCGGTTGTCCCGAATGTCTTGATGCAGGAAACGTAATCCCCAAGAAAATGAAGCTTGATTGTCTTGAGGCTGAATGTTCGGTGTTGGCGGCCAGTCGAGGATGTTACGGCGCTCGATGTTGATGACGCAGTGGCCACTTGCTGGCGTTGACGTTTGGCATACTCGGTGCTTGTCTCGAAGGTGTTAAACTCAGGGCAGGTGACTTGGGCGAAGTACCGTAAAGCATTGCCCAAGGCGGTTGTCGCTGTGTCCAAGAGCCTCAGTGATGTGTCCGTGTGAATGTGGAGTTTTGCCAGGGCGTGCCACGTGGCAAAAATGAACAGGAGTTCAATCACCAACGTGTTGTGTGGCTCAGGCAACAGGCCTTCAATGCAGGGGATGATGCACTAAGGTGTTGTAATCAGTATAGCGTCCTTAACGCCATCGGGATCACACACCTGAAGTAAGTCTTCAAAGTCATGACCAGCGAGCCGTTTCATTTCTGAAACGTTCCCCTCAAAGCGGCGTATTTTGTCACTGAATGCGGTGACCATTCGAAAACTGGTCTAAGGTGAGCATGGTTCAAGTCCATATCAAGTGATCTGTACCGTTTATCGAACTCATGGACTTTGTCTGCCCCACATGTGTGGAGCATTCGAATGAGGTGTGTCAACAATGACTTCCACACACCGAGCTCAACCTCATGTAAGAGGTCAACGGTCAACATTCTGTGGAAGTCGAAGCCAAATGGAGAGAGCACTGCCGAGAATGTGTTCTGTGTAATCGACGTTAAGAATTGTGAACGGCGCGAACACAGATACAAATACCTTTGTTGGGACGAGTGATTCACCCTTCAAAAGGCCATCAACACGGTCCCCAGAGATTGCATAGCCTTCATCGTAAAGGCTCTTGCGTGCATCATCAACCTTCTTTCGGCGTTCGGCATCATCTTGGCGGCGTGTCTCTTCACGCCGTTTTCGGTCATCCTCTTGACCAAGGGCGTAAATCTGATCAATCGAAACCAAACATCGGGGACATGGGTGTGTTCCAAAGTCTTTGATGGTAGCTATTAATGTCCTGGGAATTATCAGTATGCACAATCTGGACCGGTGAGAAAGAAGGCACACTTTTCAGGGTAATCTGCCGAGTATGTGAAGAACCGAGGGAAGACCCGCCGACGTACCCCGTCGATACAATTGACAATCATCCCATTGACATATGCATCAAGGAACTCCGGGTCTTGGATCAAGATTAACCAAGCTGCCTGGAAAATTTCACGTCGACAATGGGTGAGAAGCGCCCTGGAAGCGGCCTTGCCTATCGCGTCCTTTATCTTGTCTTGGATTCTGTCAGGTAGCTGTTGTAGCATTGAGAATTCGTGAAAGGGTACCAATCACAAAAAAGATAGTCACCTGGGGAAGGTATGCGAGGTGACGTCCTCCACCCGCGGTAGGTTTTGTCCGCTCAGATTTTGGCTGGTTCCCAAAGAAAATATACACTGGCCAGGCTTTGTTCTGCCCGAAAGGGTTGAGGACAGTCTCGTCAGACCAGAGCATCATGGCTGCAATGACGCGGGGAAGGTCCTGCTCAGGTTTTGAGGGGTCGATGCGGGCCATCTGGATCTTTGCATCTTCGCGGAGCCAGGCATCCGAAGTGAAAACTTCATCATATACCCGTTCAGTGGGACGAGTGGGGTCCAATGGAGAATGGTAGGTTTGCTCATATGGGTGGTAATGGAATGTGCGAGCCGCAGGGTCTTGAGAAAAAGTCTCCTGTATAACCTCACATATTGATCGGTGCCAGAATCCAGGGACCCTGATCTGAGCCCCAGGGAGAGGAGTTGTTTTCGAGGGAGGGGGTTCTGGTGCACCGCGACGTTGTCTTGCATCTTGTGCTGCCTCGTCACGCCGAACAGCCGCCGTCCTCTTGATCCCCTTTGGAACACCAATGACCAAATCAGATGTTCGCCAGCCACGCGTCTGTTCCCATTGACCACGAGAGGGACGACCTCTCAACTCCTCTTCAATTGCTCCAAGGTTCACCCCCTCAAGGTCACTCGCTTTGAAATCCTCTCGAGTCAGTAACTCTTGGGTGGAGTCTCGATCGCGCCGCGATTTGGTCGGGCCCGACGTCCAGAAGTGATGATCGAAGAGGAAGCTGGAGAGGTTTGGATACGGGGAAACAATTTCCTCAACCGTTCTTGGTCCTCGAAGTGGGGTGGGGTGGTTGTAGGATGGAATATAGGTGCCGCCATTGGGTTGGTCAGGGATGGATGAAGGGACACCTTTGTAAGTCCGTGCAAGACCGAATGAATTTCGTAGACCATGGAAGCTTTCTCGTACGAGGAGGACTACACGGCGGCCTAGGGCGGGAGGTGTTTCAACGTGCACGGTCGGAGGTTCCAGTCTCGACTCGATGACCTTCCAGGTGGGGCGAATGATGCGTCCACTGCGCCGTGGAAGACCACTGGGTTCGCTGGTGGGCGGGTCCTCAGTCTGGCTACTTTCCCCCGCTCCAGTGTTTGCGTCGTTGTCCAAAATGAGCGAGTCCAGTGCCTGGAGGAGCTGGTTCTCCTGTGCGTCGGCCTGATAACCAATCAGTATTGGACAGACCCAATACAATGATTCCGCCGTGACTCACACTAACAATGTCCTCCTGCATTCCACTGTCGTCCGCTTGGGAAGAATTTTGTAGATCGTCGAAACCTCCGCTTGGTGACTAACATCCACATTAGTGTACTGATTGAGGGTGGAAAATGTATTGTACCTCCGTAACATCCAGACGCCGCCGTTTCCATAGTGGCTCGATGGTAGGTTGCCAACCCTGCCCCCCGAACTCTTGAAAGGCTTCTGTTGTCTCTCTTGCTTTCCGCTTTGCGGCCTCACATTTATTCAAATGGGCCTGCATCCGAATGAATGGTCCACGCCCACACCAAGTGCAAATCCAGGGCTCGTCCATACTTTCACGGTGTCCTTGGTTGGTTGAGGGGGTAATGGGGGAGGAGGTGTGTTGACGAAACACTCTGAGTTGAAATTCGAAAACGTAGGGCCCCAAGCATCATGAGGATTGAAAAGAAATTATGAGAGCGTTATGAGGTGCGACGACAATTTTCGGCCATCATAAGGACAAAATGTGCCAAAATAAACCATTTATTTTTCCGATGGTTATATACTTGGTTTGTTCGCGATTGTGCACTCCGCTGTCTCGTGAAACGATTCCCGTCCTCGTCTTTACTACATTATAGGAATACAACACTCTGGCTGTCGGCCCTGCGCCTTGTTGAAGTTTTGGACAGAACTCGCCCTCAGCTGTAGCATACGCGCGATCAGCGTTCAGATTATTAATTTCACCAGCATGTTCCTGGACTGGAATTCAGCCTCGAGTTCAGAGGAAGGGTACTGGCCGATCAGCAACGGCCAGCTGTGAGGTAAGAGTATCATTAATAAGACCGGGAGCCGCACTTTTCCTCATCCTTCTCGCCTCAGAAT
>Ga0307517_10005002_pt1 | contig 20163 bp, 9 predicted proteins | sample 23_EM_MG_FD_194515 | JGI IMG/M metagenome (GOLD analysis project Ga0307517, IMG submission 194515) | Populus trichocarpa ectomycorrhiza microbial communities from riparian zone in the Pacific Northwest, United States - 23_EM | ecosystem: Host-associated > Plants > Roots > Unclassified | place...
ATTCGGATGCCATTAGCCGAAGCTAATCAATCATTTGTCCCGGTCATCCCTTCGGATGCCATTAGCCGAAGCTAATCAATCGTTTGTCCCGGTCATCCCTTCGGATGCCATTAGCCGAAGCTAATAATTCGTTTGTCCCGGCCATCCATTCGGATGCCATTAGCCGAAGCTAATCAATCGTTTGTCCCGGTCATCCATTCGGATGCCATTAGCCGAAGATAATCAATCATTTATCAACATTTAAGCATTTGGTAATCTGATATCTGAATTGACACAATACGACAACGTTCATGATAAGGTATTTCATTGTTCAAGGTCATCTCTTCAGATGCCATTAACCGAAGCTCATCAACCATTTGTCAACATTTAAGCATTTGACAATCTGATATCTGAATTAGCACAATACGGCAACGTTCATGATAAGGTATTTCATTGTTCGAGGTCATCTCTTCAGATGCCATTAGCCGAAGCTAATCAACCATTTGTCAACATTTAAGCATTTGACAGTCTGGTATCTGAATAACACAATATAGTAACATTCATGATAAAGTATTTTCATTATTCAACATTATTTAAAAGGAAGGTGAAAGTCACCTACCTGCAGTAGAAGCTCTACTCGTGCTCCCATGTTGTTGCTGTTGCACCACACCGTTGGTCCCTCTTGCAGTCACAGACTCATCTAAAAAATTTTCCTCATTTAAAGATATGTTTTATAATAATCATATCAATAGCTAATAAATCTTTCTTTCAATCATTTCTTTCTTTATATCTTACGTTTTTCTCATTACACCCACTAATGTTGTCATCCTTTATCCAACCATAGTTATCATTCCTTTAGGTCGATATTATAGAGAATCCATATTCATCCATTACTCATATGTTACTTTCTATGCATGTTCATTTCCTCATAATAACATACATACATATATCATGTATATTTTCAGAGTTAGTATCTCAATGTGCAAGTGTTCGTATGACTCAATTCTTTTATATAGTATTCACGTTATAGCCTAATCCAACGGTGGCTGAAGGAGAAAACAGACAGCAAAGAAGACTGTCCAGAAGTGTATTTTCCCAGATATTTTCCTCCTTGGTATCTCTCAAACGGGGACTGATATAGAGAATCCTTACGGTGAAAATGTACACGACATGGATAAGAACAACATATTTGAATATCGTGCTGATCCAACGGTGGAAGGTGGAGTTATAGCTGTCGGTTGATTTGCCATCAATATATCTTCTCTCCAGCCTCTCTCTAAACTCTCTCTTACTCTTGCCAGTCCCTCCAAGAGAGAAAATAGAATGATATTTATAGTTCTAACATCTTGTTAATTGCACATTTATCCCCACCCCTTTTTATCATTTAAGTTTAAGAATTAATTTTAGTTAAATTAAAAAATTCAATGAAGTTCAAGGACTTAATTAGACTTTTAATGAGTTAAATTAATCTAATTAAGGACTTAATTGATGAAAAATTAAGTTTAAAAGCTTAATTTTTCCAAACCCAATTGGGTGAAATCAGAGACAAAATTGCAAGAAAATCAAAGTTTTCGGGTCAATTAAAGGCCAAATTGAAAAAAATCAGAATCAAAAGCCTTTTTGCAGAAGACGCATGAATTAAGGGGCCAAATTCAATTGAAAACATGAGTGAAATTGAATAAATTAGAAGTCTGAAGGTCAATTAGGGGAAAAATTAAAAATATCCAAGACCACAGACCAAGTTGAAAGAGGCGCTGAGTTCAGGGGATCATTTTAAAACTTGACAGGTGTGAAATTATATTGATTCTTAGAATCAAGATTCAACTAAGGACTTAATTAAATAAATTAAAATATTAAGGGCTAAAATTAAACAAAGGTTAATGACCTTATTTAGGTCAAAATCCTTAAAATGACATAGTTTCATTTAAATGAAACAATGTGTTTTGATGTTGTTTTGACCAAAACAACGTGTTTTGAATTAAAACGATGTCGTTTTGGTTAATACAAGTAAAAAAAAATAATACGTCTGGCATTGTTCATTATTTTCAACCTTCAACAACAAAAATAGCATCTTTAATGCCACCTTTTAAGCTTTCCTTCTCTCTTATACCTTCACTATACAAGAAAAATAAGATATCACCCTTGTGATCTGCCATTGCACCTGAACCTAAGAAAAAAAGCAATCCCTTGGAATCCCCGAACCCGCTGCAAAGTTGACTTAAAGAGGCTGACATGACTAGCCTTACAACTCATGATGTTGACTTCAATTAGGATACTTCCCGTTTGAATCAAGGGCCAAGATTCATGTCATATAAACACCTCATACCCCTCTTTCACCCCTATAAATAAGGGTGAATTTCATGGAGTAGAGAATGAGAAAATCAGGTGGAAAAAAGCCAAAAAACTAGCCTTTACACACCATCTTTTTTAGTTGCCAAAATAACAACCTCTGTCCCCCTTCAACGGCCACCATGAGCCATTAACAGCCCTGAAAGTGCCACCACTAGACAGTCAACAATTATCTCTCACCCAGGTAAGCTTTTTGTTCCTCCCCTTGGTTTATTACATGATGTTTTACATAGATTAAAGTGAGAGTGCAACTCATTTTTTTTTTGGCAATTTTCCTGGGCTAGTGATAGAAGAAAGGGTTGGACCCTCAAGCCAACTCAACCCATATTTAATAAAAAATAAAAGAGAAGTTTGTTGGGATAATTTCCAGCCTAACAAAAACCAAGTTGGGCTGGACCTTAACCCAACCAATGTGCTTAGCCTTAGGCCTAATAGATCAGACCCATGCAGTCAGGCCAAGCCCAACCCACAAGCTAAAGGTGCATTTGGATCATGCCAATTTTGTTAAGAAAATAAGGCCTTGTTTGGGTTCTTAAGGCGTGTTTGCCAAACATAACCTTAAAGAATTTTTAATGCCTCTGATTTTAGGCTAAGGGTGCATTTGACAAACACACCCTAAGCCTTTTTTTTAGTTTTAATTTATACCTAGTTTGGGGTCTAGCTAAACAGGCCCTTAAAAATTTAAAAAAAATTGAAAAAATATAGGGCCATTTTAAAATTATTTGTAGGTCCATCGCGTGTTTTTCTAATAATTTTTGCCTAATATCATACTATAGACTTACACTGTATGATACAAACCTGATATTAAAACTACCTGATTTTTCTTCTTAGAACGATTAAGATTTAACTTGATAATGTAGAAACTTCCTCATGAAGGGAGATCTGCCTTGAATCTTAGTTAAGATCAACAGATAAAAACATGACTTAGATTGACAATCAATCAACAATACAACTTACCTTAGGTAGGTTGCACTGGGGGTGATGCATCTTTTCCTTGCACAACTAATCCCATTACCTAGACTACTCTTGCAGACCATAGGTTTTCTAGTGACCATAAAACTAGGTGGTGACTCCCTCTAATCATAACTTTTTGATTAAACCAAAACACCCTTTAATTCTAGGAGGCAGCTCCATCATTCGACGTCGTGCACATCACAATAATGATCAAGAAAATGCTTTTCACTTGATTTCGATCCCATTGCTTGCTTCACCTAACTTTACAAAAACTTTTAAGATCAAGTGTGATGCCTCAGGTATAGGTATTGGAGCAATTTTAATGTAAAAAAAAACAATCCATAACCTATTTTAATGAGAAGCTTAATGAAGCAACTTTTAATTATCCAACATATTATAAAGAGTTGTATGTACTGGTGGGGACCTTGAAGAGTTGACAACATTATCTTTAGCCTAAGGAGTGTGTGATATATATAGACAATTAATCTTTAAAACACTTAAAAAACCAAGGTAAGTTGAATAGACAACATGCCATATATATTGAATTCATTGAGACATTCCTATATGCCATCAATTACAAGCAAGGTAAGGAAAACATTGTTGTAGATGCATTGTCTCAAAGGTATGTTCTTCTTAATACCTTAAACACTAGACTTTTAGGATTTGAATATGTGAAATAGTTATACGTGGATGATGATAACTTTGGTCAAGTGTATGGACAATGTGAGCATTCGATTTTTGATAAGTATTTTAGACATGATGAATTTTTATTTAAAGGTAAGAGATTGTGTGTGTCTAAATGTTTGTTGCGTGAATTGCTTGTGAGGGAAGCTTATGAGGGTGGTTTAATGGGACATTTTAGGGTAGCTAAGAGTTTGGATATGTTACATAAGCATTTTTGCTGGCCTAACATGAAAATGGATGCTTAAAGAATATATGATAGATACATAACATGTAAAAAAACTAAGTCTAGAGTCATGCCTCATGGTTTATATACATCTTTTCAGAAAAAAAAACTTTAAATAAAAAGGTTTAAAAAATAAAATACAGTTTAGATTACAATCAGGTAAGAGTTCAATTTACAGTTGGTCAGAAGATAAAATGAGAGTGGAATTAAGGGTTTAATTGAAGATAAATTAGGGAGAAAGGGTTGAAATTGGTCACAATTAAAGTAATTGGAAGACCATAGATCAAAATGAAAAAAGATGGCAAAGTTTGAAAGTCTGATTCACTCAATTAGGGGCCTAATTAAAGAGAAAGATTGGAATTCCAGGTAAAATTGACTAAAATTGCACATATTTGAGGCAAAGGACCAAAATGAAAAAGTACCAAAGTTAAAGACCAAATCATAGTGGATTCAGGACAAAGTTAAAATAAGTTTTAAGTTAAAAGTGTAACTGGGAGCTAAATTTAGAACTTCCAAAACTAAGGGTTAGAACGAAAAAGGCGTTGGAATGAAGGTCCAAAATGACTTCGTTTCATCTTAATAAGAAACCTTAATTTGATAGCCGAATAACACATTGTTTAGCCTATCCTTTAAAAAAGAAACAATGTGTTGTCCAACTCCTTCAACCCCAATACCTTGGTTTCTTGCCAGCACTATAGTACTTTTAGCTTTATCTTTCTTTGTGATTTATGTTGGGTTTCTCGAATATCATACATATAGCATAAACTATATAAAAAATTATTCATGACTCCTTAGAATCATGTTAGATAGATCTAGAGTTGTTTACGAATTTATTACTTGAAGATCTTATCTTTTTTGATTTTGAATAATTCTTTAAAGGCTGGGTTATCGCAAACCACAAGCCGTTTATTTGTACGATATCTAATGGTAATCCATATGAACCACCCGTGAGAAATCTACTAAATCACTATTTAGAAGAGAGAGATTGCTATGCCTAGAATGCTAACTCTAATTATGTGTTCTTTTTTATGGTTTTTGGTCTAACAGAAAACCTCTAATGTCCTTTCTTGCCACAATGATGACAAATATCCTTTCTTGCCATAATGATGATAAATGTCCTTGTCTTTCTTGATGCCCCTAGTAGGTTTATTTGTTTAAGAGACAACACCTTTATTCTTCTTATCCTTCTTCTTAGACATTCTAAAAGACTAAATTAGAAGAATTGTACCTTTTTCTTCTTAAAGGCCCCTTCAGCCTTCTGCTTTCCTAGTCTGACATTGCGTGCAGCGCGTTGTCGTGGCCTTCTGCCAGCAACAATTGGTTGTGTGTGTAGCATAGCCAGGTGTGCCAGCCACACTGGTGTCGCTGCTGGTGCTACCATTGGTGGCTATAACAACCACCTAAAACCACTTTTTTTTTATATAAATTGAATGGTGGATTTTGACCCGAATACAAGATTCTAGCCAGACTTAAATAATCTAGTTGTAACAATAGCCACTCTTTTTTTTTTGAAAAATCATGAGAGAAAAATTACTTTTGGGAAAAATAATTTTTGCACATAACATTAATTCAAAATTAACACCAATAACAATTAAAACAATCAATCAACGACTCTAATTATCTAACGATAACTATGATGCCACTGTTGGGTTTCCTAAATATCATATACATAGCATAAACTATAAAAAAAATTATTCGAGAGTTCTTATGATTCTAGAGTTTAGGGATTTATTACCTAAAGATCTGATCTTTTTTCAGCTTTGAATAATTCTTTAAAGGTTGGGTTGTCGCAAACCACAAGTTGTCCATTTATCTGGCCTCTAACGGTTATCCATATGAACCACCTGTGAGAAATCTCCTAAATTCCTATTTCAGAGAGAGGGATTGCTATGCCTAGAGTGCTAGCTCTAATTCTGTATTTTTGTAATTTTCTTGTCTAAAATTTAATTTATTATCAATTAAATAATTGATTAATTTATATTTGAAGATCAGGTGCATCGTCTAGCAATGTGTCATGATCCTTTAAATATTAGAAAAACCATTACTGGTTTGACTTAACCTTTCAATAACTGGTTTCTTAGTGTAATTAATATCCTTTCATTAATAATGTTTTGATTTAACATTAAAGCATATAGTATGTGTTCCATGTTAAATCATGTTTGTTCTCTATATAGTAATCATTGATCGTTTGAATAAGATTTGAAACTCTTTTCAAATCTCATTCTACCTTGGCCATGGATTTCTCAATCAATACTATTTGAGAACAAATGAAACATATTTCTTAACTCACCTAGGGTGATGAATCCTCTCTTGATCACTTAAGTATCTTTATATAGTTCATGTTATACCCAATGTTTGCTCTTTTGTTACCTCGATTAAGACAACATGTAACAAGATTAAAGCATAACATTATCTATATAAGATAACTTAATGATCTCATGTCTAAGGATTACTTACACAACCGTCATGTGAGCCTTTCCATAGACATATGTGATCTTTCTATATGAAATTCTCATGCGGGTCAGTTCAGTGTACATGTCTTATGACAATCACCTACATATTAGTTTTAAGTATCCCTTATACCTCAACTTATGAGAACAACTACTTCCTTGCATAAAAGAAAGAACGTAGTATGTACCAATCTTTACGGCTTTAATGAATGTCTAATATTTAAGAGAGCATCGACCAGGAACATTTTAGGAACAATGTTTTGATGTAATAGGAATCTCATAATTATAACAATTTTATAATTTTCTTTGCAAAGCATTTTTGTCCCATGGACTTTATCATTACTCTAGATTCATTAATCTAATATTATATAATTATTAAAGATACATTAAGCCTTTATTAATAATAAATATGTATTTACATGAATATAATAATGCCACATGTAATCAACTGATTGACTACAAGGCATATGAAACTAACAATTTACCCCTCATTCAAGACAAGAAACATGCTCTCCCTCACTCTTGACTTTGTACCTCACCCATAGCCATTTTTTTTAAATCTTTTTTTATCCTTAAATGCCCTACCCACGCTAGCCAAAACCATTGTAAAAGCTACCACTAAAAACCTACAAAACAAAAACAAATACAAAAAATACATTACTATTTAAACTAATTTTGTAGTAGAGGATAGGAAGAGGTCTGATTGGGATCAAAGGCTCATATGCATACTTAATGATCAATGGTCTTGATCTTGCCAAATTAAGAAACCCAAAACTCACATCTCTGCCTATAAATACCTCCCTTAAACCATACTTGTAAAAGACAAAAAAAGGGGAAATAAAGGGAATAATAGTACAAAAAGAAAACAAGGGAAAAAGAAAGAATAGAGAAAAAAATAATAAAAAATAAAGATTAGTGGCAAAGAGAAGAATAGAAAAAAAGGAGAGGAGAATAAATTTTGATTGGAAAGAGAGAGTATGTGGGAGAGTTCTAAAAATGAAAAATAAGAGAGACATAAACTAATAGGGAGAAGGCAATAGTTGTGTCTTAACAGTAACTTACCTCGGCTTCCACTATTCTAGGTCTACTTATGGAGTTTAAGGGACCTAAGACCAACAACAACATCTATAGATAGTATGGGAGGCTTTGAGGAGTATAAATAGTGCTTCCTAACAGTTAAAACAACTTATTTTTAGGACAATCCTAAAAGAATCAAAGAAACAGTCCAACAACATTCCAGAGGTAGTAAAAATGAAGTTGCGGTAGCAAACACACTTGGTTAAGGATCTTCTAGGCTTGTTGGTGAAGTTGGTGGAGTTCTAATGTAAATTCTCGGATAAAAATATTCTAACTTGCATGTGTAAATTTATGTAATAGTTTATTTTGTTTAACTTTTGCGTAATAGATTATTTATTACTTAAATTATATAATGTGAACCCATTGATGCGAGTAATTCATGATTTTTTTTTCTTTAAAAAAAATTCCTTGGATTTTCTTCTTTTTATCTTAGAATCTATATGTATATTATTTCAAAAGTTGGGATTATTATATCTAAGATAGTAGTAGTATCCTTAGAAAGCAATAGGGATTTTGAAAGGTGTCAACAATACTTCAAAACATCGACAATAACTTGATTCGTAAGAATAATCTTTGGAAAAATAGATGCAACAACCACAACATTACCCATATGAGTTTCTGACCTCTTTCTAGTGTTAAATGATCTATATTTGATCCTTCTCTACCCATTACATGTCAAGGTAACTTGGGTTATTGGAACCAAGATGTGCGAGATGGAAAATGTGAACTTGCCTAAGGCGAAAACCTACTAAATAAGTTTAGTTTGAAGTATGATATGTGGTTGCAAAAGTTTGATGTTTTTTTATCAATGTTTTTATGTTAATATATTCAAATAACATTTTGGATTCGAGTGTTAGGAATGGATTATCACAAGGTATGGAGTATCTTTGGCTATGCTTGTTATGAATTCCATAGAAAAGATAGTTAGGGTTTTGATGTTTGGTTTGTTTGCTAAATAAAAGTCAAGTTTGATCATTAAAGGTTCATAATCAAAGTCATTTCTTGTTATCCTTGCTACAAAGATCAATGAAAAAGTTGTACTAGGATTTATGTCAAGCCAATCAATCTCTTTGAGTTGTTTGTTATATAAAAATGATATTTGGTGTTAAGTGTTAGAAGTTAATACCTACTAAAATTGAACTTCATGTTTGTTTAGATTGTGAAATCCATGAAAATATGTTAGGGTTAGTTTTTTTTTTCATGTATAAAGCTTAGATATAAAAAGTTGAGTGGCATGATTTGGTGTGGGAATACCCTTTGATCCTAGGAAAATCAACCCTTTAGGTTTTCAATCCATGTTTTAATTAAGAGGCATGTTTGTAGCTTAGGGTTCTTATAATCTAAGGTTTTCAATTCATTTATTTAAGGCTTATTTGTGCTTCAATTTAGTTGGTGCATGTTTTTTTTTTTTTTGTTTATTAGGGTTTATGTAACTTTTCATTTGAAAGGATGCGATAAGGGTGACTAGTTTCTGAGTGTAATTATTATTCATCCATAAAAAATATTATGATTTGGACGTTTAAGGATGAAGTGTGCTTGCTCTATCAAATCATATTTATTTTCAAGATTACAGTCATTGATTTTTTAAATTTTCAAATCTCATTTCACCTTGAGAAATAATTTTATAATCAATACTATCCAATAACAAGTGTCACAATCACTGAAATACCTTTATATAATTCATGTTATACCTAATATCTTTTTGTTTGTTACCATTGAATAAGACAATGTGTAGTCAGGATCAAAGCATAACACTCATTATATAAGATGACTTAATGATCTCAAGTCTAAGGATCACTTACACAACTATCTCGTGATCCTTTTTATAAACATAGGTGATCTTTCAATATAGAATTCTCATGTCGATCAGTTCAATGTACATGTTATTTGTAATAGCCATGATTTTAAGGATAGTATTGTATTTTAGCAAAACATTTGTTAATCACATCGGTAAAAAAACAATATTATTTTTAATCTATCGAAATTTCGACAGAGTTTCCTCTATATTTATCACATCCCAAGTTATCGACTAAATCTGTACAATTCCAAAAAATTATTTCTCAAACTCGATTCGATCACCCTGAATCAAAATCATCACATCCATAATACAAGTCATTCTTTTTCAACTCTTTTTCCCTTTCTCATATTTACAAGTTAAAAGTAAACATTAACCTGGTCATATAAATATTCATTAATAATTAAAAACATTAAAGAATTTCCTAAGTGTATTCTAATCCATAGAAAGCAAAATGCATTATCTAATACTAATTGAACAAGAAAAGTAAAATTCATTAGAAGAACAAAAGAACTAATATACCTAACTATAAAATATAGAATAATCACCAAATTGAGTTTAAGAAATCTAATTCATTACATAGCATTCTAAAAGTTTAACATAGAAACTTTAGTTAATTGTTACATAAACATTTTTACACTTAACCAATGTCTAGTTATCTATAACAAAATGGTCATATCTCTAGCTAATAATTACTATTCTTATTGTGACTGAGATATACCTGTAATTAAACATATAAATTTAAATTACCTCTAATTCTCCATAGACTAAAAAGACATTTTTAATTCTTCTTAAGCACTTCAATTTTTTTAAAAAACTATCTTCCAATGACCCTTACCTGGATTAAATTTGTCCCTACTCGCCATGCTTAAGACATAAGATGCATCTGGTCTTGTGTATAACATCGCATATATGATGGATCTTATAGCCAAAACACATAGAATTCTTTCCATGTTATCTCTCTCAATTTGTATCTTTGGGCACATGTTCTTGGAGAGATATATCCAATGCAAAATATGTAAGTATCCTCTCTTATATTCTTCCATGCTAAACAACTTTAATATTTTATCTATGTACATGGATTGAGATAATTCAATCAACCTTTTAGATATATCTTTATAGATCTTCATTCCCAGTATATAGACTGTCCATCTCATATTTTTCATGCGAAATTTAATCGACAACCATATCTTTACTGACTAGAGTAAATGAATGTTATTTTCTATCAATAATATGTCATTTGCATATAATACTTGAAAAATGACTCCATTTTCATTAACCATTTTATAAACACAAGTGTCTTCCATATTTGTAATGAAATAAAACAATTTAATTATCTTATCAAAACAAATATTCTAGCTCCTCGAATCTTGCTTAAGTCTGTAAATAATTTTTTGTAGCTTTCATACTTTATTGAAAAATTTCTTAGATTCAAGAACTTCATGTTATATCATATACACATCTTCATGAAGATTTCTATTTAGCAATGCAATTTTGAAATCTAATAATTATGGTAGACAACTAGAACAAGCAGGGTCCTTATGGATTTTAACATATCTATCAACGAGAAGGTTTCATCAAAATCAACCTAAGTATCATCCCATGTTAAAAAGTTTAATAATAAGTTCCTTTAGCTAGAGCATCAACTCTTACTCCATTACCAACATGTATGTCTACTTCTTCTTTATACAATCTTCTATATTTTTTTAGTCCATGCACATTATTTCAAATATGAAAATCACATCCGATATCTAATACCTAAGAATTACTATGTTAAGTAGAAAGATAATTTTCAATTATAAATAGAACATGCATGTTAATAGATGAACATTTTGTCATCTTGTAGTAAGACAATTCCCTAGAGGTCTCATATCTCTTAGTCCTACTAGCCACATCAAACAATTTTTTGAGATGAATAATTACAATATGAATATCCATATTCTCATACTACTTTTGATGTTTAGGTGACATACTAACTAACATTATATATGTAGCTTACTTATTGTCATTAATATAACGTTGACATTTAGTCTTAACTTCGTCATCGGGATCCTCATTAGGGATAAGAGGAATTAGACTTCAAAAATGTGTAACTTTCTTTTTTACTTGAGAACAATTCCCACATTGCGATACAAGTCTAAAAACTTTATCTACATTGAAGTTAATAATTGGGTGACTAATTTGTAATTTATTCATGAAAATAAAAATGATAGAACAAAGAAAAACAATGGCACATTGGATTCAAACATACATTGTAAGCTACTGAATTAAGAAAAATAGTTTGGATTCAATTCTAATTCTATTATAGTTGTACAGCCCAAATTTTCTCTTAGTTATGCATGCATGCATCACTCCCTATGTGTCATGGAGAAATATATAGCATGCATCATAAAGGGCACGTAAATGCCTAATGCCAGTAGAACTATAGCAATAAGCGATCCTGCAGCACGAAAAGCGTAAACACTCCCACATGACAGTTTCCCTACCTTTATTTGTATCACATCTACCATTGACATCGTCAAGAATACACACCCAAAGATCGATCCCCATGCTGACAGTAACAACATGCTGCCTCTAATAATCTTGAGTTTAATTGTCCTGGGGTTTTTTTGGCGGTATACGTTGAGATGGACCTTTAGGGTCTTGGCTACAAGGCTGGACAAGAGGAAGAATGCAAATGATATGACTTCGAACACGACAAGACGTTTGGCTACGTCTGGGTCCGCGTCACACTCGGTGCGGTCTTCGAGGCTGCGCTCGCCAGGGTGTGCTAGGGATAAGCCCACAAACACAGCTATTGTGAAGAGAGAGTTCACATTGACAAGGTCGTCCAATGCTTTTTGGTAGATTTCTGTGGTGTCAAGCCTTCTATTTGGTGTTTCTCCTTTTTCTCCAGACCTGATCAAATTAACAAGGAAAAACAATTAACATAAATACATAAATTGCAAGTTAAATTATGATAAAACAAAGTATAGAAAAGAGGTAACTAGAGATCACATACTCATCCATGACTTGCTTAGATATTGATGCTGCTGATCTTCTAATACCATATTTATGGTTTGGTAAAATTGCTGGCCTTGCCTTTAGAACATAAGAAAAAGGAAAAGGTGAAAAAGGAGGATGCTTGTTAGCCTATAAACAACGCCTTAAGAAAGAATGGAATTTATTCTCAAGTCACTAACGCTTTTGGTGTTCCATATAATTGAACTTTCATAAGATTCGTGATTGCATGCGTAAATACTAATTTACTATGCTCATTGATCTTGTTTTTCATTATTTTCATGGTTTAAAGCACTACCAGAAAATCGATACATACAAACAGAAATACAGAGAGAATATTTTTGTCGGTAAATTTTCAAGGAATTTTACCAACGGAAATATTCCCTCGAAATATACCGTAAAAAAAATAAATTCCGTCCGTAAATTCATTAGTAAATTGTGAACATTGTTCATCATGTCAATTACGAAGGGAATTACTGACGGAAAAATCCGTTGGTATTTTCCAGAGAGCTCCAGAACTGTTCACTTTTCAATTGTACTGTTAATTGTTGTTCTTTACGGACAAAATCACCGACAGATTGAGAAGTCATCGGTGTTATTTGGTGATTTTCTGAAAAAATTCAATTAATTTAAAATTTTCATTTAAATATTACAGACGAAATCACCGACGGATTGAAAAATTATCGGTGATTGTTTGCGGTTTCTGAAAACTTTTTATGAAATTGAAAATTTAAATTAAATATTACAGATGAAATTACCGACGAAATAGTTAAAAAATACTAATATTTAATTATCCGTCGGTAAAACCATCGCTAACGCGCTTCAATAAAAAGCCTGAATCCCCTTATGTCACAAGAGACATACTCATTTCTTATTCTTCTTCTTCTACTACTACTTCTTTTTCCCTATATGTAAAAAACATCAATATCTCTTTCTTTCTCTTCTCTCCTCTCCTTTCCTCATCTCCCTATCTTCTTCTCCATGCTCGGGTATGTCTTCTTCTTCTTTCTTCTTTTATCCTCTTAGTTTTTTTTAATTAATATGCTTTACGAATTTTTCTCTCTCTCCTTAGCTTCACTTGCAACTACATTAAGGTAAGATTTTTTTTCTTTTTTTTTCATGATTTTTTTCACTATATTTGTTTTTTATTTTATTTTTAATTGTTTTTGTTCTTAATAATTGTTTAAATGTTGTTGTGTGATTTTTTTTTCATATAATTGATTTATTTATAGGATTTTTAAATTTTTAGCAATCACAACTTCATTTTTTTCATATGAATTTTTTTAGTTGAATTTATTTTTTGTTTTATTTATTTGTTGCAAATTTGTTTGAGTTGATTTTCTTCTTCTTTTTTCCAAGCATTTTGAGTATATATTATAGAGGTTGATTTATGTTAATTTAATTATTTTATAATTTTATAAAATGGAGTTTTTTTAAAATGTTTTTAAATAATTACTGATGGTATTTTTCAAGGGATATACCGACGGAATGATGAAAGATTATAAAAATGGATTTTTTCGTTTTACCGACGAGTATTTTTTTTACGCGTCTATTCTGTCAGTAAATCCGTTGGTAATAATATTTTTTTATTACCAACGGATTTACTGACAGACAAAAAATTACCGATAAAAGATTCACTAACGAAACATTTCCGTCGGTGATTTTGTTGGTAAATTAATTACCAATGAAATATGTCTCTTACACCAACAAAAAAATTTCGTCGGTAAAACTGTTAAATGTTGTAGTGAAGTCTTCGTGTGATGGTTTAGCGCGCACACACACACACACACACACACACACACACTTTTACCTAGAATGTCATGCCTAGATTATGATGTGGGTTTGACTTGTTTTTAGGCTCAACATCCTTGAGTTTAGCTACATACTAAGTCTAAATACATGTGAGTCCGGCGAGATATCAAACTCAATATCTTTGAATTTAGCTACGTACTGAACTCAAGTACATATGGGCATAACAAGTTGTCAGACTCAATATCCTTGGGTTCAGCTACGTGTTGAGCTCAAGTAAATATGAACCTAACGAGTTGTCAGATTCAATATCCTTGAGTTCAGGTATACGCTGAGCCCAAGTACATGTGGGCCTGACAAGTTGCCAGACCTAACATCCTTAGGTTCAGCTATGTACTGAACTCAAGTACATATGGGCATGGCAAGTCGCTAGACCCAATATCCTTAGATTTAACTACACGCTAAGCCCAAGTACATATGAACTTAACTAGTTGTCAAACCCTATATCCTTGAGTTCAGCTACACGTTGAGTCCAAGTATATATAGTATTGTCAAGTTGCTAGACTCATCACTCTAGGGTTTGGGATCATTCCAGATCCAAATATGTATGGAACTAACGATCATTATAGACCCCATGTTGGGTCACGAGGCTTTGTTTGTTTATTCTTATTTCTCTTAACATAAACTATTAAAATTCAAGAATAATCATTTCCCAACATCTCTAGGTGTATAAAGTCTCCTAAGAGCCTAACATATTTCCATCAACATTAATATTATGTAAGGGATATATATCTCTCATTAATTTTGTGTAAGAGATATTTATCTCTTATTAATGTTATCAGAAAAAAATGAAACTCTAACCCCTCCATTCAAGCAACATGACAAGGTTCAAAGGCTATATATACCACCTAAACCACTTAGGTAAAGGGTTCATATTTTTTTTTATCCTCTAAGTATTTATAATCTTATTCTTAGAGCATTTATCATACACAAACAAGAACAAACACTCTATTTTCTTAGAATTTAAAGCTCATTCTCTCATTCATTGTAATCTCTCATTAAAAGTCACTGTCTTTATCATCAAAGGGTCCCTAAACCCCACTAAAATGGACTGTTTTGCAGGTGCAAGGTCTTCTACCACCAACCATCAACTTTGTGAACTCTAAAGAAAGGAATATTGACGTGAACGTGTGATTAACCACTATTCAAACACTTAAAAACCTTATTCCTTAGCATATTAGATTTTGGAACATCATCAATTTATGATGTCTATTGTTACCCATTTTGGGACCTCGCATAAATATACAAACTACAAAATAAAAAAAGTTGAAAAAAGTTGAAAAAATAAAAAATATATACATTGGTAGGAAAAATATGAAGAATGTCTAAAAAATTTCCAAAGACTAGTTGAGAAGAATCAAAATATCCAAAGTTGAAAAATTGACGGTTCAATTTTGATTGATAAAGGCTCCATTAATAAGAAAAATTCAATTTGAAAAGAAAAATTCAAAATTGAATGTTTAATAACTCAATTGGGATTTTTCAGAGTTTAATTGAATTTATTGTGGGCTTAATTTCAAGGAAAATTGGTTTTTGAATTCAATCTGGAATTTAATTGGAACGAATTAAAGTCTAAGGTTGAATTGCAATTTTGAAAAGCTAATTTGGTTAAATAACAGCCTTAATTCATAAATATTAAATTTTAATAGGCAATTAGAGACTTGATTGAAGAAATTCAAAACCAAATACTAAATCGTAAAAGGCGCGAGACTTCATGGGTTTAAATCAACAAAATCAAAGGCCAAGTTGAAGATACTAGAAAGTTTGATGGATATTTGCAGGTCAATTTGTATAAATTATGAACCGAGGACTTAATTGTAAAAGGCGTTGAACTATGGGGTTGACTATTGACTTTAACAGGGGTAAAATTGCATGAAATTAAAAGTTAGGAGCCAATTATAGGTGCAATTAAAAGTAATTGAAAGAATAGGGATTGAATTAAAGTTTGTCAAATCCCAAATTAAAAACCTTCATTTTTAGGGTTTAACCTAGATGACACATCGTTTAGTCACTGTTTATCTTTTTTTTTTGCATTTTTAGCTAATAGAGTACGCATCTTCAAGCGAATGAATATGATATGTTCGACCACCTCTAAGGCTGTAACTACCGCTATTTGATTGAGAAACACCTCTTTTACAAAGATCAGTTATTTCCATTCAACATTTACATCTTATTTTCTTCAACAACGAACCGAACAACTTCTTATCCTTGATCAATCATCACTATATTGATAAATAATAGGCTGATTGAGTTGGCACCTTCAAATAAATAAATGTGAAACTACAGACTTCCAAATTGAGCATGGTTGGATCTAAACGAAAGGTGTGCACCCCTTCTACCAACTTCAAGTGGTAGTCAACAACAATGACATTGGAGTTTCTTCGACAAGGTTTTGAAAGTGAGTAACTCAGTCATCGATGACTGTGATACTCATTATGAAAAAAATCATTCATTTTTTTATATGTTCACACTTTAAGCGTTCTTAATGGGTTCTCATAAAAGGTTGACCATGTTTCTCTCATAATCAAAAGGCTAGAAACAACTTCTTAGCCGAGTTTATTAAAATCATAAAATTCTCCAAAACCAAGCTTATTGTAGAACCACTACTGTAAAACCAGTAAGGTACAAAGCTTACAACTATAAAAACATAACCAAAACTCTACCATTTTAATCATAAGGCCATGCATTGATGAAGGATGATCAAACTTTAATTGAATCCATGAAAAAACCCTAGCAAAACCCTATAAATACCCTGAAAAAACAAGGGAGAAGGGGAGGAAAATCTTGATAATAATGTTAAGTGTGAAGGTTTAAGAGCCTAACATAAGAATCTCTTAAGCTTTGAGTGTGGAAAAGTTAAACTTCAGAAAAGAAAAGCTAAAGGGCAGTAGCCATTGGTTGTGCTTTAAAGGTATAAACCCTCATTAGCCTAGTAGATGATGTCCATGAGGAACATCTCTAGCCTATTCTTGCATGTTTTTTGGTGAACATTTTTGCATTGTATTGCTTTTAGCTTTGATTTTGATAAATGCACAAAATATCATTTTTTTTCTTTGTTTAATCCTATTTTGAGTTGTTTGTTAATGTTACTGGATATTTAAAAGATGCTTGGATATTTAGATTAAATGAAATAAAGTGGTTTTGAAATATGTTAGATATGACAGTAAGGTTATTGATGCTTTTTGTGGTTTGTTAGTGCATGTTCTTGGTTCCTGATCATTGTTTGGGTCCTAATCATGCTTGGTTGTTGGACAATGTTATTCGTGTTCTTGAAAAGAACATTGCCTTAGCTCTATGATTTGGATCAATTTTGATCCATTTCTTTGCACTGGACACTTCGTTAGACTTTATTAGTCAATAATCTAAGGTTTATTTGCGTCAATAACTATTTTAATGGGTTTTAATCCTAGACTTTTGTTTTTTAACCGAAACCTATTTTGACCACATCGTGATGATTATTTAATCATCGAAGTGGATGGATGCTAGATTATTAACTCTTGCATGATTTTCAACATGTTTGTGTCCTTGGTTTGTTCATATAAAGTCTGTTTTTTAATTCATGTTTTATAGGTTCATGAATAACATTCATCATGTTTATTTTTTTTTGTGTTTGATCTATTTTCTTTTAATTTTTTGTGTTTTTATATTTCTCTTAAGTTTAATCTATTTTTTTGGCTTTGGTTTTTTTTTTAGGTCAAACCAGAGTCTTTGGTTCCGTTTATAGTCGAACCAAAGATTTCAGGTCAAATAGTTTAAGGCCCTATTTTGTTTACCACTGTTTTGATAAAAACGAATTTTTTTATTAAAGTAATAGGTTTTTGCAAAACAAAGCCTAAAAAATTATTAAGAAAATAATAATTTTTTTCCTTTTTCCATGCATATGGAAAAAAATCCTAAAAATTATTTGAACATCATTTTTAAATCTAAAATATTTTAGCATGCTTTTTTTAAAAAATAATATTGTATGGATTTTACAAGTTTGTAGAATTCTAAAGGATTTTGGCCTATATTTCTAAAAATATTTAAAACTTATTTGGCAAGAAAATATTATTCACTTTTAATATAAGGATAAAAATACCTAAAAAGGGTTAATATTGAAAATATTATTAGGTATAATGATTTATTATTGCTCATGTTTAATATAAGGATAAAAAATCTGTATGAGTTAATATCCAAAATATTATTAAGAGTAATACAACTCATTCACTCATAATATAGGATAAAAACTGTAAGGAATTTTATCTGAAATATTATTTAGAATGACACAATAGCCAAAAATTCCAAGTTCATCCCGAAAAAAACCTCAATAACAATTAAGGATATTTCACCATTCCAGACCAAGTTCTTGACCTAGAAAACTAGGGTTTGTTCATTGTAGCAAACCTACCATAGCAGGTTGATAGAAATAAAAATATCATCAGACTATAGCAAAAAAAGAGAAAAAACAATACTAGGTGGTAACTCTCTTATCCAACCAAAAACCATCCAGAACATGCCCGAGAAGGGTCGTCGCAATGCCATGCCTCCCACGAGGAGGGTACGACAGAATGACGACTCCACTAGGGGCCATTGGACTAAGTTTTGTTTTATTTGTTTATGCTATGTGAAAACTCATATTTGTTTATATTTTAGCTATGACTAGTTTACTTTATTTTAAGAGCTTTAACATGCATTCTCTTTACATCCTATCATGCAAAGACATTCATGCATCACTTACATTATTTGTGAGAGCACACACTGAAAAGCTTTAGGTTAGGTGAGAGACTAGCGGCTTACCTTATGACTATTAGTTAAGGTTTAAGTTTATGCAAACCCCAACTCTTCGCTGAGTGTTTAGACTAGTAATGATTAGTACTTGTACCATCTCATTGCCTAATGAGCCTCCATATTGCCTTCACGGGAGTGATCATTGGGACAATAAGAGACCAAATAGTAAACCTATTTTTTATCTCACATAAAAGAGTTAGAACCTCCCTTTAGGGTGAATGCTCCATAATAGCTGTTTTGCATCAAGTTTGAGCATTGAAATGAAGAAGAATAGGGAAACTTAGGCGATCAAGATTTGATAGAGAAGTTGCAACAGTTGCCTAGTAGCAATTTCAATTGGAGAGCCTTGTTGGTCACAACGGTAAATGTCTTGATGATTTAAGGACAAAGACGCTAGGTACCTTTAGTCAGGATTACAGGTTATGTAAGTTATACCTTGTCCCTTGTGGTAAGACATCTATGGGGCATATAGTACATCCCGAGAAATTTTAGGCTTGCCCAATTTTCTAGTTTATTCAAAGATCTATTGGCTCGTGAAGTCTTGGAGATTATAAAGTAAGTTTGGAATCACTTGGTTCTAATAAAAAAAAAAAGTCTGAAAGTTTGAGGGACTATGAAGCAGTTTGCATTACAGCACTTGTGAATGATAGATAGCCATAACTACTAAATTTTCCACAATAGAATATGAGCAAAATTTTGAATTGTCACAACTATCAGAAGAAGACTGCCCTATATATGATTAAAGAAAATTGCAACCGATTAAGACCCTGAATTGCATTGTGAATGAGGTGAAGAAATTGATGGCCCATGTTTAAAATATTGACGAGGTTCCATTTTTTAGGAAGTATAGGTGATTTATAGAAATCATAACGGTAAAAGTACCAAACTCATCAATTAGAGCTCTTATTCACTTTTAGAACCCTGATTCTAGGTGTTTCTCTTTTGGGAATGTAGATTTGTGTGCAATTATGGTAAATCAGAATGTTATTGGAATTTCCCAACCATCTATATATGGTTTATTTCCCTTTAAGAGATGACAAAGTAATTCCTCAATTGTCAAAATTGCTCAAAATTCC
>Ga0307517_10005003_pt1 | contig 20161 bp, 20 predicted proteins | sample 23_EM_MG_FD_194515 | JGI IMG/M metagenome (GOLD analysis project Ga0307517, IMG submission 194515) | Populus trichocarpa ectomycorrhiza microbial communities from riparian zone in the Pacific Northwest, United States - 23_EM | ecosystem: Host-associated > Plants > Roots > Unclassified | place...
GAACCGGTGGTGGATAAGCTGGCCCTGGTGAATGAGCGAAATCGCAAGGCGAACATGGAGGCGGTTCGGAAGGCAGAGATGGCGGAGGCTGAGCGGAAGCGGCGGGAGAGGAAGCAGGGGGGGCAGAGCAAGGGGACACCGACGCCGGTGGATCCGAGTGCACGACTGAAGATTCTGCCAAGGACGTTTACGCCCACGGCGACGAGGTTTTTTAAAATTCTTATTATTTATTTTCAGTGCTAACGTTGGGTGTTAGACCTGGGACGCCTGCTGCGATTGGAGAGGCGGCCACTGCTGCCGCTGTTGGGCCGGTGAAGAACGGCAACTCGTTCGAGGCAGCGTTGATTGACAGCATCGAGATCGACTTGGGCGACTTTTAGGTAATTACATAGATAAGATAAGATAAAATAAAAAAAACCCAAAACGGGCATTGAACCCTAAAAGTGATTCTCGCGCACGCCCCTCCTGTTTGTGCACACAACAATCATAAAAGGAACCCCCTCTGCTCGTCGTCGTCAACGATGGCGAGCTCAACTCTCTCCCTCGACTCCCTCAGCTCTCCATCGCCGTCCCCATCCCCCCCACCCAACAAAGATCGCCAACGCACCAAGCCAACGCCCACCCCTCCTACCGCACCCCCCTTCCGCACCCTCGACACCGACTCCGAACTCTCGGAGCTCACAGACGACGACCAGGATCCATCCGCCTCGGCAGATAAGCGGGCCCCGTCCGCTGCCATCACCCATTCGTCCTCCAAAGGACCCCGTGCTGATGATGATGACGATGCCAGTCCCCCAACCCATACCAGCCCGCGCCCCGGCTCGTCCACGTCCAGGTCAGCCAAGCGTGGCAGGCATCAACGCTCGCTCTCTGCGCGCCGCGGAGGCCCCGGACGCAAGAAAAGGAGTAGTATCGTGCCTGCTCCCATGTGGGGTTGGGCAGAGGCAAAGGCGTCTGCCAGTAATCCTGCCGTCGAAGAGGAGGAAGAGGAGATGTCGGGCCCGCCTCGCGCCATGGAAGAAGAGGAGGAAGAAGAAGAAGACGAGGAAGAAGACGATGAAGGGGAATTTGACGATGACGAGTCGGGTGCCCAGGAGGACGAGGTGCAAGGCCCCCGCGACTTGCCCCATCCAAGACGGTCTGGCCCGTACGTCGCCCAGCGATTTCCTGGTACCAGCCCGGTCTTGAGCCCCGGAAAGGTCCGCGAGAATGGTGGCAAACGTCGTCCCAGAAAACGCGGCGGCGAAGACGAGGACCCACAGACGGGAGACAGCAAACCTGAAAAACGGGCCCGACAACCTGCTTCTGCCAAGCGGATGCCACAACCCAATGCTATGGACGAGGACGATCCCCGTGCCGTCAACGGCGACGACGACGACGATGACGGTTCTGCATACGGTTCTCCTTATCCATCAAATAGGAAACGGAAGCCTATCAAACCTCGTGGCGCTGCTTCTTCCTCCAAGAAACGCAAAAGCAGTGGCGAAGACGAGTCTTCTGGACCTGACCAGCCACCCTCAAAGAAGAAGAAAAACGGCACCAAAACCCAACAACCACCGCCACCAGATGAGGTTGTGGGTTCAGACGCAGACCCCGAGACGGAATCAGAGGACGAACCCATCCCCACACTTTCTTTACCTAAACCTGATCCCATATCACCCGCCTCCTCCACATTCTCTGCCAATTCAGCGGAAATCCGTCTTCGGGGTCTAGCAGCGCTGGGCTGGGCGGCAGGGTTCACGGACGCCCTTGCACGCGAGGCTGCGTCTTCTTCGCTCGTCCCGCCGGCGCATGACCCACCCGTCACATCCACAGCCGCATCGAGCAACGGTGCGCCATCACGCTCGCGATCGCAGTCACTTGATCCCAAGTCAGATCCAGAAGAGGCCAGCGAGGAGGAAAAACCCGTTAGGCCGGCTGTCAAAACAAGAGGCGGGCGTGGACGAGGCGGAGGCAGGGGTGGCAGGGGCAGACACCGCGGACGCGGTGCTGCTGCTGCTGCGGCACGCGACAGAAGGGATGCTCTGGCACTACCCAATGCCAATAGCGCGACGACTGTGGAAATCAAATCTAATCCGCCAACGAAGAAAGGCCCTCCACCTCCTCTGGAACTCAAAATTGACACGAGTGTTGTGCAGGCTGCTGTCATTGAGAGTGTGGATATGAGTGTGGATGGTGCAGATGACGAGGTCAATGATCGATCCATGGAGGATGCAGAGACTGGTGCGGATCCTGAGGAACCCGGGGAGGTGGAGGAAGAGGAGGAAGAGGAAGAGGAAGAGGAGGAAGATGTTGACGAGGCCGCTGACGAACGGTCTGTTGGCGAAGAGGAGGAACAGGAAGAAGAGGCCATTGAAGGCGAGGATGATGCCGCCGATAATGAGGGGGACGACGACCAAGATCAAGAAAATGACGGAGAGGCCGCCGAGGCGGAACAGGAGGGTGAGGAAGGCGATGAGGAGGAGGAGCCTTCGCCTGACGGCGATGCAGACGACCATGAGAGTGACCTTCAGCCCGCTCATCGCGCTGAGGCACTCGACGTCCTGGCCACGATCGAGCTCAAATTTGCATTGCTCCGTGAGCGGGTCTACCTGGAGAAGATGGAGGCTTTGGCTTGGGAAGAGAGGATGGTTCAATCATGTATGCAGATTTTCTTTGATCTTTTATTTTGTTTTTGAAACTTATTTACTTTTTTCTAGCGACTCATCCGGAACTGCAGCACCTCCAGAAAGAATTGTCCAGGCGGCGGGATAAACGCCTTGAACTCGCCTCAAGAAAACGGACCTTTGAAGTGGCCAGTGCTACGACAAGAAGGAAAGCAGACGAATCTGGGGTTTGGAGTTGGTGGAAGGTGATTTTCTGTCCTTTCTGGCGATTTGATTGCGGTTTTCTCAAGAATATATCTGCAGCACGCGACCGATGAGCTTCAAACTGAAATGATAGCCGAAACCAGCAGAAAACGCAGACGATTGGAGAGAGAGCGAAGAGCTGTAGAGAGACCTCAACCAAGTTCGTTTATTTTTCATTCAAATTTCATCCAGTTTCTAAATTGTTACCGACCTTTCACAGCGCGCATGATCCCACTTCCACCACCCCTCGACATCCACAATGCCATCCTCCCACCACCATCCATCCGCAAGATCATCAAATCATACCCCTTCGGATCACGAAAACAGAACAAATCGGACACATACCACCACCATCATTCTCACTATCCCAAACACCTCGTCTATCCCGAGATATCCACACTCTCGTCCATGGAGATTTCCAGCGATGTGGAATACTTGTGCCAATATCAGAAAAGACCACCTTCGTCATACGACATGCAACACCAACCACCACCACATTCTCAGTCACAACCTTACCCGCAGACAGGGCGGAGTGGGCCTAGCCTACAAGGAATTGGGAGATCCTTGAGTATGGGGATTAATGGAAGCCTTGGTCCATCACAAACACCCCATCCTCCCGTGTCCTCGTCAATGGGTCCTCCTTTGCTTCAAGGGCATCAGCAGCATGGGATGGGCTATGATCAATATGGAGACTTGCCACCGTCTTCGTATGGGCCGCCGGGTGGTCCTCCACATCCAGCGAGCGTAGGACGGATGAGAGATTCGTCGTCATCGTACGCAAATCAAGGTCCAGGCGGCGGCGGTGGTGGTGCTCTGCCACTTGGACCTCCTCCGCCACGCCCTTCGTCAGCGACGTTGAGAGAGAACATGCCGTATCCCAATTTCCCAGGTCACGGTGGGCGTTCTCAGGCGGCTTCGCAGCAGCACGGTCCGTACCCAGGCGATCACGAGATGAGCGGTGTCGGGCCGGGTGGTGGTGGTGGTGGTGGTGGTGGGCACCAGCTGATGCCGCATCACCCGTATTTCTCGTCACAGGCTAATGCGAGTGCTGGCGGTAATGTGCATGGGCCTTCGCCTTCGTCCTCGGCGGCGCACCATCATGGGGGCAATGTGAAAGGTGGTCCGATGAATGGAAGGCGGTCGATATCGCCTGTGCCTGTTCTTCCAAATGGAGCGGGTGGAGGAGGCGCGAAGCCGAATGGGTCGTGGATGGGTCTTGGTATGGGTATGAGTGGGTTCCACCTCGAGCGTGCGCCCAGTGCTTCGAGTAAAGCTGAATGGGATGCAAGGGTGATGCACGAAGAGGAGAGGGAGAGGCTGATGATGAGAGAGAGGGAACAGAGGAAGAGAGAGGATCGCGAGAGAGAAAGAGAGAAGGACCGTGAGCGGGATAGGGAATTTGAGCGAGAACGGATTAGGAGAGAGAGGGACGACCTCGAGAGGGAACGGCAGCGAGAACATCATCATATGGTGCAATTGGCGCAACAGCAACATCACCGCCAACTTCCTGGTTCTGCGGGTACCTCTTCGCATTCCGGCCTTTCTCATCTGCATGGTCCTCCTCCACCTCCTCAAGGCTCCGGCGTGGTTCCACATCATCATGCACAACACCATCACCATCGGGCGCCCCACCATCACCATGTCGTACATCATCACCACGGACAGCACTCCTCGTCTTCTGTGCCACCGCCAGCTGGAGCAAACTCAATCATGCACAGTCCAAGATCCACGAGGGAATACGAGCCTTCTCGTCCACCTCCGGGCTCGTTCCATCCGGGGCCTGGTCAATCACATACGGAGGTCATAACCCTCTCTTCCGGCTCAAAACCTCCCCCGTCATCGCTGCCACCTCGAGAAAGAGAGGGTCATTGGCCTACGAAGGGCTCTGAGGAGGGACATCATCACCCAGCGATGATGGACTATCGTGATCGTGATAGGGAGAGGGATGCGATGACCAGGGATCGCAACGAGCGCGACGCCCGCAAGCTTCACTCTCATAGACATTCTTCTGGGCCTCCCATGATGCCCCTGGAGGACCGAGGCGATCGACCGATGGCCACGCCTTTTACGATGACCTCAAGTCAGACTATGCAGCACGCAGCGGCCGGAATTTCGTCAAGCACTCACATTAATGGTTCATCATCTACTTCGTCTCCGCGAGGTGCTCCACCCTGGAGTAATAATCCAATAGACGATCCGTCGTATCGGATGACCTCCTCTTCGGGCGCCGCCCCACCTCCGCCACCTGGGTACATGGGCGGCTCGTCACACGACCGTTCTCCTGTCCAGGCCCATCGATACCCACCCAGCTCGTCATCACATCCGTCGCATCCCTTGGCTCGTATGCCAAATAATAATAATAATAACGCGTCTTCTGCTTATCATCGGATGTCATCACCACCTCTTCCACCGCCGAGCCGTGCCCGGCCTCCACAAAGCCCTTCTTACCCAACTTCAATGTCAAATTCGCATCGTTCGCCTGTGACGAGGTAAATTTTTTTTTTTTTGGAATCCACTTTCACAAATCATGGATTACTGATTTTGTCCCCCTTCCGCAGTCCAAAAACGCGGCCATTGTCACCCGCGCCCACTAAACACATTCTATCTGGCCCACCACCGCCTCCGGGTCCAGGATACTCTCCCTCTCCGCGCCTCTCGGGCCCAGGACGAACGTCCACGCCCACCGGACACGTGCACCATTCGACGCCGTCGTCTTCTGGCCTCGTGCATGGACAGCAATCCCCGCTAGCAGATGCCGTATTGCAAAATGGGACGACGACATCCTCGTCGTCAGCTTCGTATCATAATAATCCAGTCAGCAGCCGCACGGCATCTCCGTTGATGTCGTCATTACATGCGCCTCCCAGCAGGTCGACGACGATACCGGTGAATGGGGTTGGTGGCGGCGGGGGTGGGAGCGGCGGTGGTGGTGGTGGTGGGCATAACGTTGGTGGACCTGATAGGGATCGGATGGATCGGGAGAGGCACTCGTCGCCTCGGCTTGGCGCGTCGTCGGCGTCATCATCGTCTTCGGTGTCGAATATCCCCCCTCCGCCACCGCCGCCGCCGCCTTCGAAATTGGGTACGGCGCAGATGGTTGATGGTCATTGAGGTTTGTTGGCCTCACATGCGCTACTTCCTCCCCCCCTTCCCTTCTGTCCTCGACTCTTTTTGTTTATAATTTTAGTAACTCGGGCCCCCACTTGAATGCTTCAAATTTATTTGAACGGTCTTTCAGCTCTTTCTTTTTTTTTTTCTCTTATTTTTTAAAACAACTTATGAATTCACGCTACATTCCCCAAAAGTTATATTATTATTGACTGCACTGCGTAATAGCAAACACTGTATCCTCCTCGTATTAGTACCTCCGGATCGTACTTGCAATCGGATGCCTGTATTTCAAAGTGTTGTACCCTCATTTCTGACACGGTTTGAACGGCGCAGTAAAAAAAGGACTAGCTCATCGAATCGTTGTCGAAAAACAATGCAGTGTCAGCGAAGATCTTCACTGGTGACTGTGGCAGTTAACACTTTCAACCGCCGATGTACTTTCGGTCCCTATACCTTATGTTTTTGTGGGGAATAAACCGAATAAGTTTCAGGGGTTTTCTTGACTTTGTATTTAAATGTACTAGACCTGCTTCTTATGTCTCTTCAAAACCACCGAGTCGCGCTCATCTGCGCTCATTGGTGCGATCCCTTAATAGTCTGTCTTATAAGTGTGGAATCTGGATTGTCAATTATTCTTCTGGGAGTCATTTTTAAATACCCCGCGTCCGTAAATACGCCACCTTTTTTTTTCTGATTACCTGACTTTTAGACTGTAATTTTTGATGATTCTAGCCACATTATCATGGTCATGTTCTCACCAACCTCGCCGTGGATGGCGAATTACTTATTCGATCGCTGAGGCCTTATTAATTTAACGACCGCCGATGACGAAAGATAGAACTAAGAACCTCGTAGAAGTCGAACAAGACCAAGATCTAGTAACAAGATGAAACACGTTTATTCACTTTACGTTCCAAGGTCCTCGACTATACCTTTTATGATTGTGAAAATGCAACCCTGTATCTCGACACATTAGATATGATTGCCATGAGCCATCACATATATAGTATCCCCTGAAACGCGAACGCAGCGTGGATTCAGGCAATCCTTTGACAGAAGTGGCATGATATTTCTATTTCTCGGAAATGTCAATGGATGGAGCATAGTAGACCTTTGGGATACCTCATGGGAAACATGCACAACGAATGTGTTTGTCTAGGCTTGTCAATCACGGCCCACTCCCATTTCCGATGGCTTCGAATTCGAATCGAAACGCGTTGACTGCATGGCCCCACGGTTTCACCACGTTTTACAACGATCAGACGGAATCCCCTGGAGGCAGGTACCAATTCGAAGCGCCCGTTGATCAATCTAATTGGCTGGTTCCTGTCCATTGAGCAGGATTTCTGCAACATTTTAACATGTGCGAAACATGACTCCCAATCAAGGCCTATAGACGCTTATCAATGCCGGCGCAATTTCCATATTTGTACATGGTAGCACATGGCATCAGGGCCGTACGTTTTCCGTACGTTTTGTGGGGAATCTTACGTTAGATCAGACACAGACGCCGAGGGTTGATAGGCGATATGTCACCTTATGTCCCTCTACAAGAGATGTACTATAGCACTTATGGCCTTATGAGTAGACCGCAAGTGTGCCAGGCGTCTAAAGGCCGTTTCGTTGGCACGGGTCTTTTTTGACAGATCGCATGGAAACCTTCCAGTCGTTAAGATCCCGGGAGCGTTGAAAATGGTTTAATTTAATGTGCTCTTAATATCTTAGTCTCAGGAAGCGAGTATGTGTTGGAATTTTGACACCTCCAGTTCGAGATGGACAGATCGGAGGTGCCCGAGTCCAATTTCAGGCTGCGTTTCTAGAAAACCAGCGGGAGAAAACGGTGAATAAAATTTATTTTATCATGATGACTTTCCGTAAGCTTTTATTCCAGGGAATACAGTAGAGTGCATCCAGGGTCTTGGCCGCGATGCCGCTGTCAAACGATTAAAAACATACCTTATTCACGGTTCCGAGGGTCACAACACCTCGAATATACTTATTTTTAATCATTTTTCCCAGCAGCGCCATCATTGGATGACTTTCTGTAAGGCGTTAATCTGAATAATAAAAATATTTGAACAGATCCAGTGATAATACTGCCAAATTTTGGCAAAAGGATAGGACACAAGCCTATTCAGGGGGTGGGACCCTCAGAATAATAGGATACTACGTTTTTAATCTATTGACAGCGGCATCGCGGCTAAGACCCTGGATACATTCTATTCTCTGGATTAAAAGCTTACGGAAAGTCACCCATTGAATTTGTTCGAATATCTTTTATTCCTCAGATTAAACCTTGCGAAAAATCATCCATTAAGGGCCACCTACAAATCCGGCCTGTGGGTCTAACTTTAAACTTAAGAGGAATCGAAGGTCGGAGGTGGTCGGAGGTGGCTGAATCCACTTGTAAGCGTGTTTTTAGAGAATCAGTGGGGAAAAAATAAACATTCTCCGCCACAGTGTTGGCCAGCAGTTGGATTCAAACCCCGCGACGTTTCGTGAGGTCTGACCTCAATCCGAGTCGCCCCCCCTGGACGGTGACCGGTGAAGGTCTAACATTTCACCAAGAACTGTTGAAGAACATCGCCTCACCCACTTTTCTTTGACTCGTTTTTGAAGTCTTATTCAAACTCCCGATTTTGAAAAAAAAAAAAACAACAAAAACAAGAAAGGTGCTCCGATCTACGGTGATCATTTTTAGGAAACCTCAGGCCACGCTCTATCACGCTGCCACTCGGACCTTTTTCGGACTAATTAGATGGACATCCTCTTCACGATGCAAGCACGTTAAATGGTATTGCAGACGTAGTATTCTATCCCGCCAAGTCCTGCCAGTGCTCATGCATTTGAAACGACTTACATGTACTCCCCGATGGAGGCTCCGAGTTGAAGCGCCCGTTCCGAGGCCTTCGACGCGGGACACGGATGCAGTCGGTAGCCAACTCTATTTCCAATCATTCGGCTGTCGGTCCGGACAAAAACCCGGAATCGGGATATCTTTGATCATAGGTCGCTCTGGATGTATTGGCAGGCGATCCCATGGCCAGGCCACAGCACTATTGGCGGTCCCGAAAGAAATATAAGAGTGGGACGATACCCCTGAATTTTTGGGCATTGTCCTGGATAGAGTAAAAGTAAATCTTCTTCGACTAGATGCAGGAGTCGTGCAGGCCACCGGATTTTGCCAACAAATTGCGCTAGAAACTCTGTCATGGGCGTCGTTACAAGCGTGTTTGCGAGGCACAATCACCATAATTAAGAACAAATTTTCGACAGATCTCAGCTTCCATCGAATCCATTTGTTATTCCAATATCTAATATCCAATATTCAGGGAGTCAACGTGGTACCGTGGTACTATCTGGCATCTGGCAAACGCGTTTTTTTTTAGAGGGAATGAAACGTGGATTCCACTGGTCCAGGAAATTTTTTTTCAAGGTAATCAATCGCAAGACGAGAAAGATGAGAATGCAAAAATAGACACCCGAGTAGTCAAGCTAATAGCTTTGAATCGATTCTCCAGCGGCCACGACTTAGGATGTCACTAGCTACTAGTTACTGGTGCGAGTCTGATCTATAATTCCAACGAAAATGTCCCTCCGACAATATTACTCGCGTCGTTGAAATCAAAATTAAAGGATTTTTTTTAAACTAAATCTCGTTGCGTTGTTTCCCCAGCGTTGCGGAAGAATAGCTCGCGCTCTCACGGAAGAGAGCGACCGGCTCCGAATCGTGTTCTCTTCTTCTCTCTTTTGGAATTGAACGGTCGAAATGCGGAATACCAACCAATGCCTGCTTGCTAAAACCCACGATATCAGTCTTTCAATGTCATGGAAGCGCAACTCCTTCCAAAGCCACCGTAGCCATGATTATCAAAATATTTTTTGAGGCACCACGGCCTTATCGTCTTCATTCAAATTAGGCTGAGTTTAGTTGTTATTTCTCACCCAAATTTCCTGAGCAAGGTACAAGAACAGTGGGGAGCACATGGAGAACCAAGGGATGGCTAGAGAGTGATGGGTTCAGTGTCCCTACATTGTAACGATCAGGAATGTTGGGGTCGAATAAATAGCTATGCATACTTTCGGGAGGGGGGGATGGAGGACCGGTGAAGGTGGGAGGACGCTAGGTTTGGGTAGGTCTTGAGATTCAAACGAAAAAAGACTCCTTCTAAGGGCGTTCATAAATAGTACACATCACCTGGATAACTTAGAAGAGGCACCTTCTGAGTTATCCTCTCTTTTGGCCGTTCACAATGCACATATCATCTATTTCTCGATCGGTCATTCGGGAACTTTAAATTTCAGGATAAGGTAACTTACGTCAGTTATGTACACAAGATTGTTGTGACATTGATTATTTTGGCAATCATATAGAAAAGAGAGCTGTTTTGTTTGGTCGTGCCGTATTGTGGGAGAGTATTCGATCATAGTTCTCTATTGACAAGTTACGAGATCGTGCATGAGGTACACCTGCAGGATGACTTGACTGTTCGGGGAAAGACGGTGAAGCCAAAGAGAAGATGAGACGGAAATTGTATGCCAGTTGTCAGGTCGTCAATTGTCTTCATTTCGCAATAGTGCGTCGTTTTCGAGAAAGAAGGTCAGTGGTGCATCATTCCATGACATAAGCGTGTTGTGCCCTCAGCGATCTTGGAGATCGTTGATTCGATTTGGATCGGGAATACCTGAAGAAACGGTAGAGAAATATTAGGACAGCGTGGGTAATAAAAATTCTAAGAGAGTCGAAGACTCGCCCTCCTCGTTAGTTACTTGGCTTGGTGGCAAAAAAAATAATGGGTCGCATGCAGTCGATGCTACGGGAATTATCCCGCTCGACAACGATCGAGTGTCGGTCGACGTTCTGTCTGGAGGTAGATGCCGAATACGGACCTCTGTGACATAAGCGGGAGTGTCCGCATTTGGAACATGTTTGAATCTGTGATCTAGTATGGTATGTTTTTTCCATCTCCGGCCTCAATTCAGACTCTCGATCACCAGTACTAATAGCTTTCTCGTTATTACAGGTGAGTACAAGAACTTGGACTGTCTCCCCAACCCCCACCCACCCCACAAACCATGGCCATGGGACTCTTGGCTGACATACAACCTCATTTTATTCAAGGACATGTGAATGGAGACACAGTGAAGACAGAAGCGTCGTCTTCACCCGACTTGTCTCCGGCTTTCCACTTCAAGTTTCACCCATCGTCCCACGACTCACTTTCTCATCACCATTCCACCATCCCGCTATATCGCTTTGGTGCACAATCGAATCTCGCCAACACAAACAACCACTGGTCGCCGACCACCGTGTCCCATTTCTCACCTCGAATCCATCTCAATCAGAATCACCACCACGATTTCATCGACCGTCTCTCAGCTACCAGCCAGAGCACGAGTCCCAACCCCACAATGTCGTACAGCGACGACTACGATGATATTGCAGAATTGTCCGTCGGCCAATCAGGCCTTGCTACGTATGTCGGCAGTTCACCCGCCCCTGGAGGGATCAGCAACAGCGACCGCGCAGTCAGACGGAGGAGCAGTAAAGGTGCGTCGCTCAGTCTGCGATCAGAGGCCCGACTGACAATGTTCTCATATGTAATCTCTCCATCATTACCAATTGCTCTCTGCCTTTGGATTGCACCCGCGCTCTCCCCACTTGTAGCCTGTGATCAGTGCCGTAAATCCAAATGTAAATGCGAACGTTCGGGCCCGAACGAACCTTGCAAAAACTGTATGATGTTAGGAACTTGTGAGTACTTAGTCCTTGGCGGAATTTCAAATCGTGACGTCGTTGTCGGTCCCGCCCTCCTCATACGACGGAATACCTTTTGGTATATCTCATACTGCATTCCTTTTTTGATCCTTGGTATCCCACTTTACTGTTCTATCTCTTCTAACTATCTCTTCTGTCAGCATGCACATTTCTAGGGCCTTCCCGGAAACGCGGCCCGCCCAAAGGCTACATCGACGCCATTGAAGCGCGCCTGCACCAAACAGAAGCGCTTCTTGGAATTATGCTTGCTACCAAGGACAGCCGCGCGCAAAGCCTGTTACGTGATATTGGAAAGGTGTGTTTTTCTTTCTGTTTCCTTTTTTGTCTTATTTTTCGCGTTATTCGTGGGATGAGAGGGTATTTGATCATCAAGGATGCGATAGCACCAGCCACAGGGTGGTCGCAATTTGTGGTTTGACGGCCCTGCTGTGAAATACCAACGCCGAGTGTTATCAATCCTACTTTCATGGCGTTTTCTCTTTCTTCACTTATTCGAGACCTAAAACCTTTCAAAAGGATCCCCTCGCAAAAGAGATTATCGCGCGCGTCGATAACTCCGCGTATGGCGTCAAGGGCAGGAAGAAGGATCCTAGCTCGAGCGTCACGGGCAAGACCACGAGATCCGCTGGGAATGCGAGTGGGGGGCAGAGTGGACATAGCTCGGAAGGTTCCGGACAAGGACAGATCAAAAAACCCGATGGAGACACGGACAAACTAGGTTCGACACAGTGAGTTTTATGGATTTTTTATTTCTTCGCTTGGATATCTGAATTTGAGTTCATCAGTCCTTCGAACGAATGGCAAGACCGCGTATCGGCGATGCTCAATGCCCTCGCTGGGGATCCTTCCTTGGGCGCTGGCCCTTCTGGTTTCCATTCTGAATCTCGTTCAACAAACCGTGGAGAGAAGCAAGGAGACCAAAGCCCACATAGCCACAGCTTTGGAGGAGATGCGGACGATAATAATGCTTCAAGACGTCAAAGAAGACGAGTAGACGAAGGGGAGAACTCGCCTTTCTCTAACAGCACGTTTCCACCACCGTCACGAGGAAGCAGTGTAGGGTACCCCCGGTCTCTGAGGAGCCCTGTCTCATTGTCCTTTGTAAGTGAGAGCCGTCGAGGGGATACAAGAAGCGTTTTACGTCGAAGCTTGAGCGCCGATGCTGGTCAGACAACATCGGATGACAGTGAAGAGGAGGGGGAATTTGCCGGAGCGGTCGGTGAACTTAGTTTGAACGAGGACGAGCAAGTCCGGTATCATGGCAAAGCTAGCGGCTTGTATCTTCTAGGAAAAAAGGAGAGAATCGATAGAAGGAATGAGGGAGGCATTTGGTTTGTTTGAATTTCTTCCTCGTATTTTCTGTGTAAAGCATTGACTTTGCTGCTTTTCTTGTAGGCGATTTCCTAAAGCCCGTGTATGGCCCCCTTTACCCTCCGGCTCGCCGACTTTACAAGGCGAAGAAGAATTTTTATCCCGACTTCCTTCCCCAGAAGTCCAAGAACATCTCCTGGATCTGTACTTTAAATATGTCCAGCCAATGTTCCCGATCATACACAAGCGATCCTTCCTGGAATCTTACAGGTCATCGTAAGCCAGTTCTCGACTTTATTTCGTTTGCTAGTTTTATCAATAACATATACGCAGGATGAGTTCCGACTCACAACAGTCGCCCGAGCGCACGATCGCAGCCGACTCCGCGAGCGGAAGCCATGGGCCTAACAAAACATCGCCGTTCAACGGTCGTCCTCGACGTGTGCCCACCCTCCTGCTTCTGGCCATGTACGCATTGGCCGCACGATACGCAGACCAGGTCACGTATCCACGACCGTCTGACCCCACCACCATGTGGTCTGCTGGTGATGAGTATCTCGACCGCGCGAAAGTGTTGCTCGATTCCACATATTCGTCCTCCCGTCCATCGACGTGCCAGGCCCTCTTGTTGATGGGTTATCGAGAGATAGGCATTGGAGCAATGGCTCAGGCATGGACATATATCGGTATGGGTATTCGGATGGCTCAGGATCTGGGCATGCACCGTAGTGCGGAGGGATGGGAGCGCCAGGGATTGGGTGGGATGCTATTTAGTGAGTGGGAGCTGAGTGAGAGGAGGAGGATTTGGTTTGGATGTGTGGTTATGGATAAATACGTTTCGTGTTATATTGGTGAGTTTCTTTTGTGAATTGGTTGAGAACAAGATCCTCATTTGTTGCAGGTCGACCGCTTATGATTTTTGAGAGCGATTTCGATACCCCGCTGCCCAACGAAGAGGACCAAGAGGAATTTGAGGAGTTTTCTTTGGATACGCCCTTCGGTGGTAGGTCATCCATTATGCCAGGACGTATTATCTCGTGTTTCAATGCATCCGCAAGACTATGTGCGTCTTTTTTTTCTTTTTTTTAATTCGACTCTGTTCTAACGCTAACTCACGGCAAAAAAATATAGCTTGTATCCTCAGCGCGATTGTCCAATCTATTTACGCCGTGCGCCCTGGTTCGAGTAGGCATGCAGAGTCCACCCATTTAGAGGGCATGCTTGATAAATGGTACCTCGACCTTCCCGACCACCTGCGCTTCGACCCCGGGTCTTCATCACCGACTTCGAGACAGCAGACTCCTCTACCTAATGTGTTGACGTTACACATGCAATATTGGTGTGTAGTTTTGTTGCTGCATCGTCCTTTGTGAGTTTCCCTCGGCCTTTGTACTTTGGGTTGCAAAAGTAATCGCTGGCCATAGTATTGGACATGTCCTTCAAGCCAAGCAGAGGCAGTCGGATGTTTCTGAAGACGCCGAACTCCGGGCCACTATTACCAAAAGCTATGATTTATGCAACGCCGCCGCAAATCATATCACCTCAATTGGTACGCTCCGTTTCTTGCATATGACGCTATACCTGCCCATTTTGTTCAACTCTTTCTTTAGTTGCTCTTTATCGAGAAAAATATCTAATCGACCACTGTTCTGTCTTCCTGTGCTACTATGTGTTCACCGCGAGCATTATGCACGACACCAACCGTACGTCTAGATTCTACATTTGGGGCAGAAAAGGTTTCTGACGGTTTTCTGGGTGTCTAGTCACCGTCCATCCCAATGACCCCCAGGCCAAGGTTGGGTTACACAAGTGCTTGGACACCCTCGATGCGATGAAGATCGTGTGGCCCAGTGCCGGCAGAGCACATGACCTCTTCGGTGGGGCTAAGTATGATGGTGTTCCCAACAAACCTGACTTCGTTATTTCGAACAACACTTCAATGGAGAGAAACAAACGCTCGGCCGAACAGGCCCTCAACGACAATCTCTTCACGGACAGTGGGCGTCCTGCCATCGACAACAGCCCATTTGATTACATACCATCCATTCGTCAGAGCGACCAGCATCATCAGCAACGATTGAGCTATGATTCCGGAAATACCAGTATGTTCACGCCCAATCCTAGTGCAAACACTGCGTATCTAGCCGCTGCTTCGTCTTCTTCACCTTCGACGATGGTCGCCAGCACGACGGGTCATCACGCGATGAACACCAATAGTGGTTATTCATGGCAAGGACCTGACAATCTGAACCACCATTTTAATACGCCGCTGTCGACAGCGGTGCTTCCTCACGTTTTTAGCACCGGTCTTGTGGGCAGTGGTTTACATGCACCTCAAGCACGCCATGGTGTGGTTCACCCGCAACCGGAGCATGCCCATCGGCAACAACATCTCTCCCAACATGCGCAGTCGTCGTCGTCGAGGGCCAATGATGACCGGTACCAGCCTCAGTTCTTCGACCAGGCCGGCTATCCACAGTTGGTCTCACCTGCGTATGATATACCAGGTTCGGTTGATGTTGCCCAACAATCCTCGATGTATCTTCCAGAGCAGTATAGTTTATATGGTGGGTCTTGTGTTATATTTATATCTCGACGACTTTTTTTCTAATCAGATTTTTTGATTTCCAGATAATCAAGCTTATAACCGGTGAAGGCTTAAAATCTTTGTCCCGTATTGCATTGCATACTCTTCCTCTTTCTCGTCTCAATCGCTTTGTTGTCGATATCGTTGCCGTGGATCACCTAGTATGATTAATTTCGTTCATTCCACCCCATTTCACAGCTGTCCTCGTTATTCCCACCGTACAGATTCGCATCATTCGTTCATCATCATCAACTGTATCCTTATCAGTCAGTTCCCCCTTTCTTTGGTTCTTTCTCCGTTCCGTTCGCTTGACGACATACTGGGAATAAAAAATTCCGTTTCGTTTCAAATTCTTTGACACTTTGACACTGGATCTAAATATGCGCTTCTTGGACCTGGGCATGCTCCTTTGGCACGGTGAGGGGCAGTCAAGGTCATTGGTGCATCATGGAGAAATTAATGCAGCCGGGCGGTGAGGATGATTGTCTCTCCTTTTTTCTAGGAATCGTGGTGAAACGTCCTTCAAACTGCCATTCCGAGCCTCGTGTCAATGGGCACTTCGGCAAGGCGACTTGTTCTCGTGCTATCTAGAGTTCCGTCGTTCGAGGGAGATCGGCGATAATATTGGAATATAAGAGGCTCAGGCGTTGGTGCTGCTCTGAAAGGGTTGCCGAATGTGGTATGTTTAACTCAGGTTCGAATATTCCGTCCACAGGGTATGTCAGAGTTTCATACCCTGATCTTTCTTTTTGTCGCTCCCGAAGGGTGGATGTGGTCTTGAGATGGAGGCGTGATGACCCTGCTATGCATCTCGGTCAACTGGAGATTTCAGCATGCACATGGAGCCGAACTGTATATAATGACGACAATTATACAGCGTGAGGGAGATTCCCATATCTAGATCAAGCAGTGACGAATGCGGGGAAAAACAGGGCTTCATCAGGCCAGGCATCTCGGTCCCTTCCCATCACCCTCGAGGCCTGTGCATTTGTCCTTTCCGACTTTAGTGCCGCTTCCTGAAAAATTATCTGGGGATCAGTGGGTCCGTTGAGAACCATGATGGAGTATGTACAAAATAACAAGGGCATATTCGTTATTGTGCTCCTCGATAAGCTAAAAAATAACGACATGGCAGGGCATTCACGCTTCTGGAAGCCTCTGATGGGTTTCGGACATTGCAAAGTGAGGGACCAGGTCCCTTGAAACACAGCATGAGAAAATAGAAACAACCTTGCGTAGAGCAGGCCGACGGGCCGTGCCCTTGTACTCTATCCAGATATTCGATCTTTCCTCGCAAGATGCGCTGCAGGGGCGCAGAAGCTTATACCAACCAAAACATTGTTCGCCGTGACCCAGTCGTGGTCATTAGATTGCCCTAGAAGCTGCTTTCGAGTTCAACGGCGTCCTCCTGCCTCGAAGGAATTCAGGAGGATGTGGCCTTTGAGTAAGAAGTATTCGTACCTGAACGCAGGCTCAGGCTGAAGCTGCGAGACAACTGGAAAATGGAGTGTTAAAAGGTATTATCGATGACACATGCCCAACTCCTGTTTTGCAAATTTGAGACCACCCGTAGTCAGCTGAAGATCTTTTCTTTGCAGATAAGACGGCATGAGAGACGAAACAATGAGTATATCGGGCCCGGAGTAGGAGTAGACCAAGCTAGTGATCGGTGAGTTCTGGTGCTGGACGTCCGCGTCAAGCTTGGCCTTATAACAACTTTTTGTTCATCTGAACCTTGTCTGAACCGGAAAAGGTGGACTTCATCGTCGACTGGACACAACCACCTACAGTCTACAGAATGTAATCATGTACGCGTTTTCTCGTTGAACCGCCTCATATAATGTAACACTCCTCGCTTTCAGGGCCACCCCAGATCAATGACCACAGAGCCCAGTCATGCTGAGGTAGGATCGGGTTCAAAGACTCCACACCAGCTGGCCAATTAATTACCGTTGACAAATCGTCAGGATAATGGGCGTACTCCTTCAGGGAAAGCGTTGATATCTTGGGGATAGTGCCTTTCTGCTCCTCTGAAATTTGAGGGGTATGGTCAAATAATCTTCACTGGTTCTTCGTCATCTCCACATCGTACCGACCACACCAGTTGAAGTCGATGAGCTTGATATTGTTGCGCGCATCAAATAGGACATTGGGCTCTCGCAGGTCACCAAAAACATATCCGTGAGAATGAAGAAGGATTAAAACTTCCTAAAGTTGTTTATGAGCATCTGCAGGTGGAACAGCAATGGGGGCGATATAGTCCATGACCCCATGACCACCATCTGCATAAACCCAAATGCCATGCCAGCTGGTGCATTCTTGGGACGTGGGGGTGAAGGAGGGGCGCCTGGAAGCGGGCCGTAATAAATTTTTAGCATCGAAGCTTGGGGGCCATAGTCCTTGCTTGCCAAGAACTCGTGCACTTCTTCGTCATATCTGGACACAAATTTGATCACAACAAGGTCCTCGTCTTGTCCAGAGTGTATAAGCTTCGCCAGAAAAGTCTCGCAAGTGTGCTCATCCTCGAGTGGTTTCAGATACTGGAACTGGAAGGTTTTGTCACCCGCAACAAATGAATTTGGATAAGGATAGAAGCGGTGGTGTGTTTCGGTTGGGACTAAATGTAATGTGAGGCGTCTTCAACGAATTGCCGATTTCTTCATAGTATTCCTTCAGTTGTTTTAGGCTTTCTCGGAGGGCGAAAAAGACTCGCGCAGCGTGGTACACTTGGGCGCTTTCTTCGGTCGAAGATACTCCCATCCACAACAGGGGAGTCAGCGGTTGAACAATAAATTAATACGCCTCCCATGACACCCATCTAAGGCCCACCTCCAACGAACATAAAAGTAGGGCAGCAACAGCTAGCGCGAATTTCCGCTCGCTGGGAAAGTATGAGAATGGGGGGGCCTAAGACAACAAGAAACTCACGTTCGGTTACTGTATCCATGATCTTCTCATGGTTATACCCGCCTGTGTGCTGGGATCGAAGCGACCAGCACCCACCTCTTTCTTGCGCTCCACGAACGCCAAAGGAATACATTCATTGGTTACGGTAATCATGTAGACGCCATCCAGAGAAGATTCATCAGTTTTCAGCTCATCCACAATCTCCAGCTCCAATATTTGGGTCAGTTTTCTACGTATAGCCCCATTGAGATCGCTTTCCGCTACCGAGGTAACCATGGACAGGTAATGAAGAAGTTGACCCACAAGTTTTATGTCCTTGTTACTAGATCTGGCGCTCTCTTCGGTGACGAGGTTCAGGAATTTGGCAAAGATAGGGTGATATATCTCGATAGGCGGCGCGACTGTTAGAAAATTTCCATCGGATAGGTAGCGCCCTCGTAGATAACAGTGTTGGGATCATTAGAGTACTCTGTAACCTTGGCCCCCCTGCGATGGCGTTTTTCCTTTTGTCTCAATGATCTTCGGATAACCTGTACAGAATGTCAAAGGAATTGCGACAACAAAGGAACCCAAACGCACAGGTGAGCTCAGGTAGATTACCCGCCTTATCGTGATGCTCGTTGTGTTCTCCTTCTACAGTGACGACCAAGTGGAGGTCTTCATTGTCTACTTTCCCTTCCAGTTTTTTGGAGAGCCGAGAGGGAAGGTAAATGATGGTCAAAGGGCCCTCAAAGGGGTCATCAAACGAGGTACCTTCCTTGGGCTACGGAGTATGAGTACATCCGGAATCCAAACGACGGGGATGCGACTTGCCTGCCAGAACTCGAGCATTTTTGGATTAGCCCGATAGTTAAACTGCCTGAGCAGCTCATCAGTGAAAAGGTCCCGACAGTCTTGCAACTCTTTTTCGAAATCTGCGCGAGGGATTTTGATAACGCGGCAACCACTTTCGATGGATTGGGTTGGGCTCGAGAAGTAATATATAGTTGACCTTAACGTCTTGAACGGTGAGTGGCGCGGGAGCTTTCTTGGTAGGTGCGGTGCGATTCCATGTTGATTCCGTCGTGGGGGGGCAACGACTGAACTATAGTATAGCACACGCAAAACGGGCAGAACGTCAAAACGCGCCGGCTAGGGTGGCACATCACATATATCGCAGTCTGTCTAGGAGAGACTACGGTTAATCAGCGACGACTTCCCAACGCCAGACTAGTGGGCAAGTAAGGTTGGCGGTACGACAAGGAAAGACGACACGTAACTGACTCGACCGACCGATAGGATACGGAAACTAAATCACTAGCTGAGTAGAAACACTCTTTGTTTCGAAAGTGGTATACCGACCGCTCCACAGTTTTGATGATATCGTCGATTGTGGACTCAGATTCCATGACAATCGAGGGAGAGAGTACCGACCAGTGGGCCCAAAGTCGCCATCGCCCTTGCAGCCATTTTAACACCATCTAGGTGCCGAGAATTGTTGACAGACCAAATGAATGTCGTATCCGAGCCGTAGGACAACGATTGGTCCAATGCAGTGGCCACATGCCTGTGTGTGAAGAGTTGTAGGACCATTGACTCCAGGTATGACAGTTATTCATCGAAAGCGAGGCACACACG
>Ga0307517_10005004_pt1 | contig 20160 bp, 14 predicted proteins | sample 23_EM_MG_FD_194515 | JGI IMG/M metagenome (GOLD analysis project Ga0307517, IMG submission 194515) | Populus trichocarpa ectomycorrhiza microbial communities from riparian zone in the Pacific Northwest, United States - 23_EM | ecosystem: Host-associated > Plants > Roots > Unclassified | place...
ACAAAATATTTTTTTCCTGATGACTTTATCTTTACCTTAAATTCATTAATAAAACATTAGCTTTATTAATAAATAATAAATGACCATTAAAGATAAAAAAAACCTTTATTAATTATAAATATATTTTGCATGAACAAAATCAGTGTCACATATAACCAACTGCAATTCACAACAAGACATATACACTATAATATTGTTCATTTCACATTACTTCTAATAAAAGTCGGTTCTCAACATATTAGTCTATTAGTAGAGGTTTTTTTTCTCACTAGGTGGTCACTCTATTTCAAGATTTCTAGAATTGAGACAAGTTAAACAGTGAGGACACTTAGATACGTTCCTGTTTTTGATAAGAAAGGGTTACAAGTTCTCTACTAAAAGTGGAGTTGTGAGATCGAGAAGATGCACATGCACTCGTCTATTATATTGATTGTAGTTGTGCTTTTCTCGTCTTTCTTTTTATATTCAAATGTAATCAAGTTATGGCATATGAGATTATGGTATATAATTGAGAAAAGAATGAGTATATTTAATTAAAAATAATTGTTATGGTCAAAGTATATTTCAGTTAGATTTTTGTGAGCGTTATGTTGTGTAAAAAGAAACAGATTAGCTTCAGTGGTGAGCTTCACAAAATCATGGAATTTTAATTATATTCATTCTACCCTATTAGGAGCCTTTTAAATTCCTTCCAAAGTATAAGGACAGACAACCGAACTTGACTATTAGAAGCAAGTAATTTTTTTTTAGTAACTTATATAAAAATAAATAAAAAAATATTTCAACATGGGCTTATATTGTGTTTTTTAAAAGAAAGTTACTGATCAAATAGAATAGGCAACAAATGGGTGATACACCAAACAAGATGAAGGAAAAATTATAATCTACGACGCCCTGGCTACGAGGGTGAGGAGCTGTGAAAGTTAATGAGTTTGTAAGTGTGTTTGTGGTTATTTTTTAAAGTGTTTTTTATTAAGAAATGTATTAAAATAATATTTTTTTTTTATTTTTTAAAAATTTATTTTTGATATCAACACATTAAAATAATCTAAAAATATAAAAAATTATTAATTTAAAGTAAATAAAAAAATAATTTTTTAAAAAAATATTTTTAAAACGTAAAATTAAAGAGTCCTTGTTATGTTAAGTAATTAATTAAATCTTAAAGAAGACAAAGGGATAAAAAAACATTTCATAACGCGCCAATCTAGATGTGGATGGGATACCTGTGCCTTGTTTATCATCATATTAAAATTATATATATGAAAATTAACTCCAGAAATATTTTTATTATAATTTTTTTTCCTTCAAGCTTGAATCATTAAGAGCGTGTTAAGTAACCGAAACAATGTTTCTTTTTCTTTTCGGAATAAAAAATTAAAAAAATGTGTTAATTTATTGAAAATGAATTTTTCCATCAAAAAATTTAAAACACATAAAGAATATAACCATTCTTTTATAAAAAACCAAAATCAAAGTTTTGCGAAGCATGACACATTAAGATGGGGACGAATTCTCAACCCTTTGTGAAGCATTTCAAGAGTATTCAAGAAAACTGTGGGAAGGAATCATTATGACAGAAGCACCTGGAACAAAGTTTTCGTTAGTGGGTTGACAGAATTGGGTAATGCATCGTATCTGTTATGGAGCAGGAACTAGGAAACCACTTGGACCATGAAATGAAAGGGGCATGAGAATTCTTTTATACCAGTCAAACCGAGTAACTAAAAATGGAATTGACAGTAAGAAGTAAGGGAATTAATTGTATTAAAAAAAATCCACTTTCAGATTTTTAGACCAGTATATCAGAATAAGCAACAAAACTGCAGAATATCCTCAGCTTGCTTAAGCTTCCAGCTTCCAGCTTCCAGGATTCTTTCCTTTCTTTTGAGTTGATGGTTATGCTCCCGTTAGCATGATTTTTACTTTGGTTGGTCCACCTTGTAGATCATAGAATCATTAGTATTCTAGAATTGATTTCCATTCTAGTTTTGTACAAGGAATTTGATACCAGATTCCACAAGTACACATCAATTTAGCAGATTCTCTACCAACTTGGGACTCCATGACTGAATTTTTCCTTTGCTTTCATGCAGCAATGACGTCTCCCACTTGGAAACTTCTTTCAAATGTACCTTTTTCTCCCTTTACCAAGGAAAGGAACAAGCAACAACTTTTTCGACTACGTGCTCAAGAAAGAAAGAAAAGATGCATAATTTAATGCTTATTTAGTTTTCATATGTATTTTTTGTTTTGATTATTTTTTAAAGTATTTTTAAATAAAAAATATATCTAAATAATAATTTTTTATTTTAATTTTTTTTATATTAACACATTAAAACAATAAAAAAAAATAATTTTAAATTAAAAAAATCAAAATTTTTGAAAAAGCATTATTAACCACATTCTCAATCATTTTCTTAGTATCAAAACCATAGTTTTTAAACCCGGCCCGGTCCAAGATCCGGGTTCCGGGTTTTGACCGGGTCAATTTAAAAAAAAATCAAAATGCCGTTTTAGTAAAAATAACAAAAGTCAACGAGTTGAAACTGAGTTTTTGACTGGGTATTGCCGGGTCGCCCCGGGTTTTGCCTTTCCCTATTTTTTTCTTAAACTTGGCCCCGTTCCAGCCCCGAGTCGGCCGGGTTCTGGGTTAACCTGTCGGGCCGGGTTTCAAAATTATAATCAAAACTAGCTCGACAAGTTGACATGTGACCTAGACCTGACTCATGACAAGTTTGATATTAAATGACTTGAAAAATTAATCTAGTTAAACTCCAGTGAAACTTAATAAAAAGAAGTATTGTAATTCAACGTAAACTTTTCAATTTCTTTTCAATAATTTGTCCAAAACAATGGTTTTAAACAAAAATAACAATAAAAAAAAAATCCAGATCCACCAACCTATGAAACAAGTCTTAAGATGATTATGTATCTGCCTGAGTCTTATAACCATGCATAATTAGTACCTAAATAATTTTTAGAGGTGAACAAATTAATCAAATTATTCAAAATATCTATAAAAATTATCCTAAAACAATTAATAGAACCAAATGGTTTTTCAAATTTGTTGAATAAATTCAGTTAGAAGATTAAAAAAATGATTTGATTTAATTTCAAATTATAAAAACTAAATTTTAAGACCAAACTAAACCAAATCCAACGAAACCAAACCTAATCAAATAAAAAAAATCATTATAAACTAAAAACTCATTCAATCAAGCCCTTTCAAAAATAGCCCAATTAAAGATCCATTAATTCAAGACTTAATCAATTTCAATGAATATAAAACCAAACTGAACCAATAAATTTAGTTCTTTTGTTCAGCTCGATTCAAAATTACCAAAATGAAAAATAGTTTAGTTGGTTTTTTGGTCGAAACCAAATCATTTAATCCGATACTCAGGACTAGTAACTCCCATTACTTCTTCCATCAGATGCCATTTCTACAATCAGAAAACCTAAGCAAAACACGCTATCAATTTTCGGGACTAAATCTAGCCAGCTTTCAATTCTCCAATCAATGGTGATGGGTGATTGTGCCTAAGAAAAGAGTTGAGATATGAACATTTTCCACATCTATACAAAAGACAGGATGCTTTACCTTTCAGTCTGTGATTAGTGATTTCAATATTAAGATAATAGTTTTTCAGATTTTTTTATTTTTAAAATTAAAATATCAAAACCTTTTAAAAAAAAACATATAAAAAATATTAATTTGATATTTTTTAAAACAATAAACAGTTTAAAAAACACAAAAATAAATTAAATTAATTTAGCTTCCAGCTTGATTATCTAAATAGTTTTTCTGTCTTTTGACATGGATTTACAAGTGATTATATTTCAAAATTTAATTATGTAGAAGTTAAAATAATTTATTTTTTATTCATAAAAACTTGTTTTTTATTTATTTTACATACAAAAATTTATTTCATAATAATTTTAATTAAACATAAAAATATTTTTTTAACCTCTATTTTTTAAACCATAAACACAATACCCAACACACGCTAAACGGAGACTCCATATCAACTAACCAAACATACTACAGGAAAAAGAGCACCAAAAAATTTATTGACAGAATTGCTTTCCTGCGAAGTAATAAAAAATACCCGTGGGACCACAAGTCACCAAAAAGCAACCAGTGCTTTACAGAAAATAAGTCAAAATAGTGAGTACATTCTCCACAGAGAAATTTTAATCCACCATTTTTTCTTCTACCAGCTATAGGATAACATAAAATGACCACACCTGGCCCCTTGCGCGTGGAAATAGAACTGCCCGAGCACAAACTATTTTGAAAGACACTAGACCTTTACAGAAAGGAACTGAACCCCAAAACTAACAATTTCCAGAAGTAGGGCAAAAATAATGAAAGCCAGAGTAACCATTCGCCTCTGTATTAAGAGCTAACTAATAACAATGAAAAAGAAAAAAAAAAACCATCAATAAAAACATTGACGATAATTGCTTTAAACATGACATGGCAAAATAAGCTTTAACCAGCTAATTCACTGAGAAAGTCCAGCAGAGATGGATTTAAATTATGTACAATTAACGTTAATCAAGTGAGTATATAATCATTATTAATTTCTTCTAAGCTATATTAGCTAACTCATATCAGTTTTGCTAATTTAACAAAATTAAATTCATAGAGCAACTAGAAGCTAGTTTTTTTTATAACGGCAATGTTTAGTATAACGGAAGTTGTGTTTTTTTTCAGTTTTTATTCAAGGAAAAGTTATAAATATATTTGGTTAAAAATAATTTTTATTTAAATTAAAAGTTTATTATTAAACTGAGTCAAATTTTTTATTTAATCAAATTTTTTAGCTTATAATTTATAATTATAATATAATCTTTTTCACAAAAAAAAATTGCTTTGATTTATTTTTATCAAATATGTTTTAAATTAAAATATTTTAACTCATTTTTATAAAAACAAATTATGTATAAAAAAAATCCTAAATTATAATTCAGAATAAAAAATCATGCCAAACAAACTCTTAACATCATTTCCTGGAAAACTTGCATTGTTACTGTAAAACAACAAAATCTTCCAAGAAAAAAAAAATATATATATACATACATCATAAAATTCATTCTTCGTACTATTTTTTTCACCAAGGTAAAAAGTGCAACAGCAAAGTCAACATCAAAATCAAATCAAGTAGCAGTGTAAGCAAGATAATTAAATTAACGATGGAAGAAAAAAAAATACCGTCTGCGGATCAAGGCCGCGACTGGAAAACGATAAGGCTTTGTTGCATTTGCTCTCCCTGTAACTAACCAGCCTCTCACAAATCCAAATTATATATATATATATAAATAATTATGATTTTAAGATGCTAGCAAACAATACAATTTTCTAAAACAAACTGTTTTGTTTTGTTTAGAAAGAGAAAAAAAATGAAAAGAAAAAAAAGTGGAGTAAGGGAAGCACTGGATGCAGAGGTTTATCGATCGGTTCGTGTTGTTCGTGTAAAACAAAAAAATCTTCAGGAAAAGATCGATGAACCGCTGCCTCCAGTGTCTTCTCAACCAAACTCAAAAGCAATCTCTTCTTTACATAGATCTGAAGATCAAATTAAAATAAAATCTTCAAATTCAATGAATGTTCATGCATAATGATAAATATGTGTTGGTTTTATATAGAGGAAGAGGAAAGAAATTGAAGAATATCGTGTGAGAGTGTGTGTGAGGAGGGCTTCCCTTGGATTGGATTGGAGAAGGAAAGGAATCTTGAAGGAAGAAGGTTCGCCGATGCCGTACGTTTTATTTCCTCATTGCTTCTTTTGTTTTTACTTTTTCGGCAATTTTATGTTTATTAATAATAAATATCGCGTGTGATTTTAAAGTTACCTTTCTACCCTTATTTTTATAGCAAATCGAAGATGCACGTGAGGTTAGTTGGCACCCTTGTTTATATGACTGGATGTCACTAGACTTGATCATCCATATTACGTGTAATTTTAAAATGCGTCAGTTTTTTAATTATACAAAAATTCATTGTTTATTCTTATACATATTATTTAGGATGGGTTATGCAAAAAAAAAAAAAGTTTTTATTTGGTTTTTAAATCTTTTCACTAATTTAGTTTTAATCGAAAACCAATTGATGTTGATGTCTTATAATTAAAAAAAAATGAATTGAAACAAGACAGATTTTAAACATGGATGACGTGCCATAAATTTCGCCAAAGATGCATTTTAGTTCTTGAACTTTAAAAATAACGCAAATTATATAATTTCAATACTTCAATATTTTTTCAATTTAATTTTGGTACAAAAATTTGTTTTTGTTATTTTTAGTCCTTGGTTGAGAGAGTAGAGAGAGGTCTTCGGATTCCAGTAGTAAAGAAAGAAAAATGTTGTTGATGCTGATTTAAACCATAAAATGGATGATATTTGTGTCAAATGATTCCATTTGATGAGAAAAGTTCATTTTAGGTATTTTTTTTACCTTTAAAGTTCGTGAAAAAATAGATTTGAACTTATCACTTCTTATACGAACCCTAGTGGAATTGAATGGAATTCGCAAACCCAAGATCTATCTAACCCAAGTTTGCTGAAATTAAAATGAGCTTATCACAATGAAACACATGCTTCAAGGCAACAAGACTATAAATCAACTCAATCACAACGCCTACATTTGGAGAAGAGCAAAAAGAGTATATAAATTCACAACAAAAATTGGTTAATTCTTTGAAGAGTTGAAAGTTCAATCAAGAACCAAGATTGATAATCAAAAGTCGGCAAAAATCAGAATATTATTAGCCAAAAAATAAGTATGCTGAAAATTATTCTCAATAGTATTTATACCCCAAGCCAAAAACTCTAGTTTTCCTAATAGGTCACATATAAACTCAATTTAAATAATAATCAACCCAAGCTAAAACTAGCCCAAAGTAATTAAAATAAACAAGTTTGAAACCCAAACAAGTGTTTCCTCATGAAATAAAGAAAGTTGAATAGCCCAACTAATTTAATAAGACAAGTTCGGTTATTTTTGCATTCTGTCTGGCAGCAGCAAAACCCAACTTCAAACGGATGGTTCTCTCTTGTCTCAAAGAATTAGAAGGCGTTCCATATACCATTGGAAAGATATGGAAGTCTAGTTTCGACCTGTAGCTCCAGTTATGATCACAAAGGTATCTAAAGGTCAAACTGTCCAAATCTAGTCTTCTTCTCCCAATCCTTATGAAATGGTCTTGGTTCCACCAACAAGCCCCTCTTGAACATGAATAAGATTAATCACCGCTTGCTCCTTATTATTTAATATCCTCTTGAAGTCCACCTAACCCACGTATCTTGAAGAAGTCCATTGAAAGCTTATTTGAACCTCTTACCTCTAAGCCTTGTAACTGGACCAATCGAAACCTCCAATGGATTCTTTGGTGCTTGGATCACATCATCCCCTCTCTCCTCAAAAGGATTTGACCTCGAATCATCACCTACATCAAACAAAGAAAGATCAATAACATTGAATATAGCACTAACATCATACTCACCTGGTAGATCCACTTTGTAGGCATTATCATTAATTCTTTCTATGAATTGAAAAAGACCATCTCCTCGAGGCATCAAATTTGATCTCCTTTGTTCAGGGAACCTTTCCTTCCTTATATGCACCCAAACCCAGTCACCTGGTTCAAACCTCACCAATTTTCGTCCTCTATTAGCCTTGTGTGCATATTGTTTATTTTTTTTCTCTATTTGTTGTCAAATCTTTGCATGTAAATCCTTTACCACCTGTGCTTTTTAGTACCATCAACACTACCCTTTCATCCACAGGTAAAGAAATCAAATCTAATGGTGTCAAAGGATTAAAACCATAAACAATCTTAAATGATGAATAATTAGTAGTAGAATGCATACTATAATTATATGCAAATTCAATAAATGGCAAAAAATCTTCCCAATTTTTAAGATTTTTTTTGAATGATAGCCCTTAAAAACTGAGTTAAAGTTTGGTTAACAACTTCAGTTTGACCATCTTTTTATGGATGACAAGTAGTAGAATATAAAATCTTAGTCCCTAACTTACCCCACAAAACCTTTCAAAAGTACCTTAAAAACTTAACATCTCGATCTGACACAATGCTCATAGGAACACCAAGTAGCCAAATGACCTCTCTAAAGAATGGGTCAGCTATATTTGTTGCATCATCAGTTTTATGGCAAACAATAAAATGTGTCATCTTATAAAATCTATCCACAACAATAAATATAGTCTCTTTCTTTCCTAGACCTAGGTAGACCCAAAACAAAATCCATAGAAACATCAACTCAAGGTTCCTTAGGAACAGGTAAAGGTGTGTATAACCAATGAGGCATTACTCTAGACTTAGCTTGTCTATATGTTATGCACCCATTACAAATTCTTTACACATCTCTTTTCATGTTAAGCCAATACAAATGTTCACGTAAAACATCCAAAGTCTTAGCAATTCCAAAATGCCCCATTAAACCACCCCCATGAGCTTCACTTATAAGCAATTCACGTATAGAACAATTAGGCACACACAATTTATTTTCCTTAAACAAAAATCCATCATGCCTAAAAAACCTATCCTTGGCCGAAACTTTGCACTCATCATATATAGAACCAAAATCATTATCATCAAGATACAATTCTTTAATATACTCAAATCCTAACAATTTAGTAGTCAGATTATTAAGAAGAACATACCTTCACGATCAAGCATCTGCAACCACATTTTCCTGACCTTGCTTGTACTTAATCACATATGGGAAAGTTTCAATAAACTCAATCCACTTGGCATGTCACCTGTTTAGCTTACCTTGACCCTTCAAATGTTTTAATGACTGGTGATCGGTATGTATAACAAACTCTCAGGGCCATAGATAATGTTGCCATGTCTCCAATGATCTCACTACCGCATACAACTCCTTGTCATAAGTGGGATAGTTAAGAGTTGTACCATTGAGTTTCTCACCGTAACATCCTCATATCCAGGATAAAACAATAATCTCATGTTCACTGATAAATAGAGTAATTATTTTTTCTTTATATGTACATGGTGTTCATATTAAAATTTACCAAAATTTTCACTAAACGTTTGGCAGAGTCTTCCCTATATCCGGAGATCTCAAGTTATCGACATACAACCTATTTTCACTTCTAATATCCCGCATCTCCTAACTCAATTCAACCCAATCATCCTGGGTCTCAATCCCACAAAACATCATTATTCATATCAATCACAACATTTATGATATACATTGAACAACAATTATCATTATGGATGGATAACAAATATAAACATGCATACATGAAACATGATTATATGAACTATATAATTAAATTCATCTAATCAAGTTTAAACATTAATTATACAAATTAAGTTATACAAATGTTTCCATGTTTACAAAATATAAGGTCATCATCCCTAGACTACATAACAAAAAAATGACTAAAAGCTAAAATATACTCCTGCCTCGATGCGATGGACCTGAAATAAAATACATATTATTGAAACATGAATATCGCAATAAGTACAATAATACCAATATCTAAAAATTTGAAAAGGTAGATAAGTATTCTTGTTTTGTTCATTTCTCCCTTTCTGTTTCCATTAGAACTCTTTTTCATTCATCTACTAAAAACTATTTCCTCTCTCATTAGCAACTTCCATTCAAGATTCCATTAAAACCAACCGCAACTATTTCACCTAACACATTACTAATACTTTTTTCATCGGTATCATCATCATCCCATTGGCATTAGTGTATGGAGATCCCTTACCCGGGACCCTGACATACACCCAATGTATGCTAGTAAAAATCTTGGTGATCCCCTCATCCGGGATCCTAATATACACTAAATATATGCTAGTAAAAAAAATCATGGTGATCCCCTTACTAGGGATCCTAACATACACTATATGTATGCTAGTAAAAAAAAAAAAATCACGGTGATCCCCTTACCCGGGATCCTAACATACACTAAATGTATGCTAGTAAAAAATCACGGTAATTCTTTTACCCGAGATCCTAACATACACTAAATGTATGCTAGTCAAATCATGTCTTACACTTCTCATATTTTCTTTATCAGTGGTACTCCCATCACTTGGCGAATTCACACCAACTTCCATCCTTTCACATAACATCCAACGTTTGCAAGTTCACATCTCACATTATTAACATATTAAATTCTCAAATTTAACTAGAAAGCTTGGGTGAGGGTCACCTACCAGCAATAGAAGCTCTACTCGTGCTTCCCTGCTGCTGCTGCTACACCACACCAGTGATCCCTCTTGCAACTGTGCTTATCTCGTAAATTTTTCTCATTCAAGGATACATTTTATATTAACCATATCAATAGCCAATAGGTCTTTCTTTCAATCATTCCTTTCTTTATATTTTATGTTTTTTTTTTCTCATCACACCCATTAATATCATCATTCTTTGTCCAACCATGGTTATCATTCTTTTCTTTATATTTGAACTGTTATTGTATTGAACTGTTACTGTTTTGAACCGTTACTATATTCATTTGTTACTGTTTTGAACCGTTACTGTCGTGAATTGTTACTATTTTTGTTTTTGAACCCTTACTGTCTTCAAAGGTCGCATTCCAACCTCTCCTCATATTTTTAACTATATCTAGAGTTTCAGAACTTTGTTTCAAGTGAGGTTGGTCTCGTTGGAAAGCTAAGACACGAGGCTACAAGTCCTCTGTAGGAAGGAGAACCCAGTTCTGCCCCCAAGATAGTCAAAACTGCTCATCAACTAATCAGTCTTATTGCCCTATAGAGTCAATGATAACCTAGTCTCAGTTGGTGACCTAGTCTCAGTTGGTGACCCATAACTGGAGTTCTAAATCTCCAAATTGAGCAAAACCAATTTCCTTAGTTAGTTAACATCCAAAACTACAATTTCTATAAAGGAACCTGATCCTAATTCCCTTATCCTCCCACTTGAAATCTTATCGAAAGTCAGGAGACGAGCTTGTCCAAATTCATCACCCCCTTCCATTCACACATAACATTCATAAACTACATTTTCTGGGTAAATTATCATGGTTTCACGCCCCCAATCACATACCACACATGAATCAACTTAATTTTAACAACTAATATTTTTTCTCAAATTTAAGTCTAAGAACCCTAATCTATAATTCAACATCAAGCTTCAATTCATAATCGAATTTGAAATGAATTATAAGATCATGTTTAGAACACCTTACTCGGTAAGAATTAAGGTTTCGATCTCCAACCAGTTGAAGATTTTCGACTCCCTCCTTTCTTTTTTTCTAATGACAGCCGACCCTCCTTCTTCTCTTATTGTTCAAATTTTCTTGTTAATCCCTTGCCCACAAGTGTTTATTCCATCTATAAACCCTTAATCTTGGATGGGTTCTTGAAATTTTGGTGTTTCTCTCTTGATTTTGCAAGAATGGATACAAAAACTCCCTCTTTTCTTTCCTTTTGATTGCTGCAGATTTTTTGGTGAGGAGAGGAGTATTTATACTCTATAATTTCTCTTATTTATACTTAGGCCCCATTTCCTTTAAGTGTATTATTTTTTCCCCCACATCCTTTTCTTCTTATAATCAAGCTATACCTCTTTTCATTTTTATAACTCTACCCCAAAACTTTTAGTTTAGCTTATTTTCCTCAATTTAATCCAATCCTTAACATTTCCGGGTTAATTATAATTTCTCAAAATATTTCGCCCGGAAATATATATCCCAAAAATTTTTGAAGTCACTTTTTTTTTATTTAACCCTATGCATGAGTTTCTTCACTTTATTTCCATTTAGTTAGTTTGCAATTTACGCAACCTTATTTTCTCGGGGTTTACATTCTCCCCTCCTAATAGAAATTTGGCCCTCGAAATTCTAGTAATGTACCTATGTCGGAGAATAAACGCGGAAACTTCTCCTTTATGTCAGATTCTCTTTCCCATGTTTCTTCTTCTATTTATGAGCTTCTCCACAATACTCTCACCAAGGGAACTCTCTTATTCCTCAACACCTTCACATCTCGATCCAAGATCTTGACAGACTTAGCTTCCATGGTTAGATCCCCTTTAATTTTCATAGGAACATGTGGCAATACCCGTAAGGGGTTTATCTTGGCCTTTCGCAGCAATGACATATGGAATACATTGTGAATCTTATCCAAATATGCAAGTAACTCTAATCGATAGGCAACTGGTCTGATTCTTTCCTTAATCTCGAAAGGGCCAATATATCTCGAAGCTAATTTCTTTTTTACTCTAAATCGAATGATGCCTTTCCAAGGCACCACCTTAAAAAATACCTTATCCCCCACTTGGAATTTCAAAGGCCTTCTTCGGCTATCTGTGTAACTTTTCTGTCTATCCTGGGCTTCCTTCATCCTCTTTCTAATCACCCTCACCTTGTCAGTTGTCAGTTGTCAGTTGCACCATTTCAGGTCATAAAAGCTTCCTTTCTCCTACTTCATCTCAACAAATTGGGGTACGACATTTCCTCCTATACAATGCTTCATATGGAGCCATACCAATAGTAGCTTGATGGCTATTATTATAAGTAAACTCCACCAATGGCAGGAGATCCTCCCAGTTCCCTCCAAACTCCAGCATACAGGACCTTAAGAGATCCTCAAGAGTTTGAATGGTCCTTTTAGATTGACCATCCATCTGAGGATGAAATGTCTTGCTCAGATTCAACTTTGTTCCCAATGCCCGTTGTAAGCTAGGCTATAATCTCGATGTGAAACTTGGATCCCGATCCGATATAATTGACACTAGCACCCCAGGAAATATGATTACTTTATTTACATATAATTTTGTCAGCTTATCCACCAAATCAATCATCTTCATAGGCAAAAACAAAGTAGATTTTGTTAGTCAATCCACAACCACCCATATGGCATCATTCCCCTTCTTTCCCCTGGGTAATCCCGTCACAAAATCCATAGAAATATCCTCCCATTTCCATTCTGGAATTGATAATAACTATAATTCCTCTGCAGGTTTCTAGTGTTCTATATTTACTTGTTGACAAATCCCATAGTTTGACACAAATTCTGCTATTTCCCTCTTCATATTTGGCCACCAATAGTATTCCTTTAAATCCTTATACATCTTTGTACTTCCAGGATGAGTAGCAAATCGGGGTTTATGAGCTTCTCTCAATACTTCATCTTTAAAGGTCTTATCCTCCAGCAAATAAATTTACCTACCCATAGCTATTAGCCCATAATATAACATTTGAAATGTTGTCTCTATACCCTGGTTTACCCTCTCCTTGATCTCCTTTACTTTCCCATCCACCTGTTGAGCCACCAAGACCTTGTCCCGAAGCACAAATCGGATCTTTAATTGAGCTAACAGTGATCCCTCGGGCCCTACACTTAGCTGCAAGCCCATATTCTTCAATTCCACTATACTTCCCTGTTCCTTAATCTCCATATCATTCTTTACTATTTTTCCCTTCCTACTCAAGGCATCGGCTACTACATTAGCCTTACCAGGATGGTAGTCAATCACACAATCATAATCTTTTATTAATTCTACCCATCTCCTCTGTCGCATGTTCAACTTCTTCCGTGACATCAAATACTTCAAACTCTTATGGTCTGTGAAGATTTGAACTTGTGACCCATACAAATAATGCCGCCATACTCTTAGGTCAAACACCACTACTACAAGTTCTAGGTCATGAACTGGGTAATTCAACTCATGCGACTTTAGCTGTCTTGATGCATAAGCAATCACACGCCCGTGTTGCATCAACACACATCCTAGACCCCTTTTTGAGGCATCACTATATACCACAAACCCTTCTGTCCCTAATGGAAGGGCCAGCACAGGAGCAAAAGTGAGCCTCTCCTTTAGTTCTCGGAAGCTCGCTTCACACTCTTCCGACCAAACAAACCTAACTTCCTTGTGGGTCAGTTTAGTCAGATGTGATGCTATAATGGAGAATCCCTTTATAAATCTCCGATAGTACCCAGCAAGACCCAAGAAACTTTGGATTTATGTCACATTGGTAGGCCTCTCCCATTTCAACATGGCCTCAACCTTCTTCGGATCTATGAATATTCCTTTTGCGGAAATTACATGGCCCAAAAATACTACTTCTTTGAGCCAGAACTCATACTTATCCAACTTCGCATATAATCGGTTCTCCCTCAAAGTCTGTAGCACAACCCTTAGATGTTGTTCATGCTCCAAGTAAGAGTTTGAATTCACCAAGATATTGTCAATAAATACCACCACATATTTGTCAAGGTAAGGCCGAAACACCCGATTCATCAAGTCTATAAATACGGCTGGAGCATTGGTTAACCCAAAAGGCATCATCAAAAACTCGTAATGCCCATAACGGGTTCTGAATGCAATCTTTTGTATGTCTTGTTCCTTGATTCTCAATTGGTGGTATCCAAATCTCAAATCTATCTTAGAGAACACCCTAGCACCCTTCAACTAATCAAACAAATCATCTATTCGTGGGAGTGGGTACTTGTTCTTCACTATCACTTTATTCAATTGACGATAATCGATGCACAAACAAAGTGTGCCATCCTTCTTTTTTACAAACAATATCGGAGCTTCCCAGGGCGAGTTACTAGGCCGGATGAAACCTTTATCTAACAATTCTTGAAGCTGGACCTTTAATTAAGCCAATTCCATAAGTGCCATCCTATAAGGAGATTGGGCTATAGGAGAAATTCCTAGAATAGTTTCTATGGAAACTTCAATTTCTCTAACTGGAGGTAATCTAGGCAACTCTTCTGGGAATACATTTCGAAACTCCCTCACAATAGGAATATTAGCCAAATCTATGTTACCCTTTTCTAGCTCTATTATATGGGCTAACCAAGCAGAACAACCTTTCCTCAGCAACTTTCTACCACCAAGACTGAGATTACACAACTTGAAATTACTTTTCTTTCCCCTTTAAACACTACTCTTTTGTCACCTATTCATTGGATTGTAACCCTCTTGGTGAAACAATCCACTTGTGCTTTATGTTTACTTAGCCAATCCATGCCTAGAATCAAGTCAAAATCATATAACTCTAATGGCATAAGATCTACCCTCAATTCTAACCCTCCAATATATAGTTTTACCCCTCTATAAATATCATCAATATGTATATTCTCTTCCAAAAGTGTACTAACCGTCACTCCTACACCCAACTTACTAGATAACATATGCAAGTTATTCACAATTCTATAAGCTACAAAGGAATGACTAGCTTAAGGATCAATGAAAGCGTAACCTTACATTGTATCTAACTGTAAAGTACCTACCACCACATCAGGTACAACTCCCACATCCTCATGGGTCATGTGATATACTCGACCTTGAGTCCTCCCCTCCTGAATTCTGAGCCTCCCACGAGTAGCACTCGTCCCTGACTCAGTAGGCCTGATAGGATGATCAACTGTAACTGATTGCTGCTGGCTCTAAACCTCAGTTCTCTAACCATGGGCTCCCTCGGTAGTTCTACGGGGACAATCCTTCTTCCTGTGACTCGTGTCCCCACAATAATAATAGCCTCTGCCTACATACGGGCATTCTCTCCATCGATGCCTCTCTCCTCTACAAATATAACATCTTCCCGGCATCGCGGAACAATCTCTAGGGTGTCGCTGCTCACACCTATGACATAATGGATACACGGGTCCCTTCTGCTCTATAGACCCCCTAGAAGTTGTGACTCTCTGTCTAGCCTGTCCTCCCCAAGATCCTTTTCCACCAACCTGTCTAGATCCTCATGAGCTACCTCTTGGGGTGAAACTCTCACCTCTCCTCTAGAACTGTCTTGATGATTTCCCACTCTTTCCTTTCTTTGAGAGAGGAGGTCTCCTAGTCAAAAACCTAAAATCTCTTCTTTTAGCTCCAGTCGCCTGACTCTGCTCGACCACTGGCTTCGGGGCATCCCTTATTACCCTCTCCATACCCTGAGCAACTCGTACCAATTCCCAAACGGATTGGAACTGCATGGCTATCAATATCATTCTCATCTCTTGCCGCAACCCATCACAGAACCTCTCCACCCTGTGGCGCTCTATGGGAAGGTAAGTGGAGGTAAAAGTTGCTAAGTCCTAGAATCTCCTCTCATACTCCAGAACTATCAAATCTCCTTGCATCAAATCCAAAAACTCTTGTTCTTTCTCCCTTCTATGCTCCCAAGAATAGTACCTCTCTTTAAACTCTTCACGAAAGTCCCTCCATCCCAATACCTCCCCCAATCTCCTCTCTCTGATGGTTCAACCAATAGCTGAGTCACGCAATCCACCCGTAGCTCTTTTAGCATCTGCATCTGATTTATAACTCTTTCCACTTTCCTCAGCCAGTGCCCAACAACCTCAGCATCCTCTTCACCATAGTAAGTCATATAACCCATCTCTTGTATACCCTTCACCCACTACACTATGGTGACTACTCCCCCTGATCTAGGAGCTGTACTGGAGGCTCTCTCTGCCATTCCTACTACTACAACTCTCACTATATGATCCATAAAAGTAGGATCTGAAAAGGGGTTTGACACAGTTGTCAGCGCAACTGGTGGGGGTACATGATCTCCCCTTTGTCTGTCTGATACCTCGGGCATTGATACCTCTGCCTGATGGGACACCGAAACATCTCGAAGTCTCACTGACTCGTCTCTTTCAGAGTATACTGATGTTACAGGTACATGAGAGGAGGTGTCTCCAAGGGATCCTAGTCAGGATCACTTTCATAATAAAGGCTCTGATCACTTTCCCGAACTGGGGACAGATCAGTCCTAGCTCCTTGTCTTGTTCTAACCATCCTAAAACACGTTTCAAAACCATATCAATACTCCTGTCCCCGGAATAGCAACCTAAGCTCTGATACCAAAATGTAACATCCCCATATCCAGGATAAAACAACAATCTCATGTTCACTAATAAACAAAGTAATTAATTTATATATATGTGTGTGTAAGTGTGTAAATGGTGTTCATATTAAAATTTATTGAAATTTTCACTAAAATTTTGGCAGAGTCTCCCCTATATCGGTAGGTCCCAAGTTATCGACATACAACCTGTTTACACTTCTAATATCCCGCATCTCCTAACTCAATTCAACCCAATCATCCTGGGTCTCAAACCCACAAAACATCATTATTCATATCAACCACAACATTTATGATATACATTGAACAACAATTATCATTATGGATGGATAAAAGATATAAACATGCATACATGGATCATGATTATATGAACTATAGAATTAAATTCATCTAATCAAGTTTAAACATTAATTATACAAATTAAGTTACACAAATGTTTCCATGTTTACAAAATATAAGGTCATCCTCCCTAGACTACATAACAAAAGGTGAATAAAAGCTAAAATCTACTCCTGCCTCGCATGCGATGCACCTGAAACAAAATACATATTATTGAAAAATGAATATCGCAATAAGTAGAGTAATACCAATATCCAATAATTTGTAAAGGTAGATATGTATTCTTGTTTTTTTCATTTCTCCCTTTCCGTTTCCATTAAAACTCATTTTCATTCATCTACTAAAAACTATTTCCTCTCTCATTAGAAACTTCCATTCAAGATTCCATTAAAACCAACCACAACTATTTCACCCAACGCATTACTATTATTGTTTTCATCGGTATCATCATCATCCCATTGGCATTAGCGTATGGAGATCCCTTACCCGGGACCATAACATACGCCCAATGTATGCTAGTAAAAATCACGGTGACCCCCTCATCCGGGATTCTAACATACACTAAATGTATGCGAGTAAAAAACATCACGATGATCCCCTTACCCGGGATCTTAACATACACTAAATGTATATTAGTAAAAAATCACGGTGATCCCCTCATCAAGGATCCTAACATACATTAAATGTATGCTAGTAAAAAAAATCATAGTGATCCCCTTACCCGGGATCCTAACATATACTAACTATATGCTAGTAAAAAATCACGGTGATCCCCTTACCCGAGATCCTAACATACACTAAATGTATGCTAGTAAAAAATCACGTTAATCCCCTTACTCGGGATCCTAACAAGCACTAAATGTATACTAGTCAATTCATGTCTTACACTTCTTATATTTTCTTTATCAGTGGTACTCCCATCACTTAGCGAATTCACACCAACTTCCATCCTTTCACATAACATCCAATGTTTGCAAGTTCACATCTCACATTATTAACATATTAAATTCTCAAAATTTACTAGAAAGCTTGGATGAGGATCACCTACCAGCAGTAGAAGCTCTACTCGTGCTCCCTTGCTGCTGCTGCACCACGCCGGTGGTCCCTCTTGCAATCACAGGCTTATCTCGTAAATTTTCCTCATTCAAGGATACATTTTATATTAACCATATCAACAACCGATATGTCTTTCTTTCAATCATTCCTTTCTTTATATTTTACGTTTTTTTTCTCATTAGACCCATTAATATCGTCATTCTTTGTCCAACCATGGTTATCATTCTTTTATGTATATTTGAACTGTTACTGTATTGAACTGTTACTATTTTTGTTTTTGAACTGTTATTGTCTTCAAAGGTCGCATTCCGACCTCTCCTTATATTTTTAACTATATCTAGAATTCTAGAACTCCGTTTCAAGTGAGGTTGGTCTCGTTGGGAAGCTAAGACACGAAGCTACAAGTCCTCTGAAGGAAAAAGAACCCAGTTCTGCCCCCAAGATAGTCAAAATCGCTCATCAACTAATCAGACCTACTGCCCTAATGAGTCAGTCATGACCCAGTTTCGGTTGGTGACCCATAACTGGTGTTATACAACTCCAAATTGACCAAGACCAATTTCCTTAGTTAGCTATCATCCAAAACTACAATGTCTATGAAGGAACCTGATCCTAATTTCCTCATCCTTCTATCCGAAATCTTACCGAAAGTCAGGAGACGAGTCTGTCCAGATTCATCACCCCCTTCCATTCACACATAACATTCACAAACTACATTTTCTAGGTAAATTATCATGGTTTCACGCCCCCAATCACGTACCACATATGAATCAACTTAATTTTAACAACTGATACTTTTTCTCCAATTCAAGTTCGAGAACCCTAATCTACAATTCAACATCAAACATCAATTCATAACCGAATATGAAATGAATTATAAGATCATGTTTAGAACACCTTACCCGGTAAGAATTAAGGTTTCGATCTTCAACCAGTTGAAGATTTTCGACTGCCTGCTTTCTTTTTTTCTAATAACAGCCGGCCCTCCTTCTTCTTTTATTGTTCAAATTTTCTTGATAATCCCTTGCTCACAAGTGTTTATTCCATCTATAAACCCTTAATCTTGGATGAGTTCTTAGAATTTTGGTTTTTCTCTCTTGATTTTGCAAGAATGGATACAAAAACTCCCTTTTTTCTTTCCTTAGGCCCCATTTCCTTTAAGTGTATTATTTTTGCCCCCCATATCTTTTTCTTCTTATAATCAAGCTATACCTCTTTTCATTTCTTATAACTCCACCCCAAAACTTTTAGTCTAGTTTATTTTCCTCAATTTAATCCAATCCACAACATTTCTAGGTTAATTTATAATGTCTCGAAATATTTCACCTGAAAATTTATATCCCAAAAATTTCTGATTTCCCTTTTTTTTATTTAACCCTATGCATGAATTTCTTCACTTTATTTCCATTTAGTTAGTTTGCAATTTACGCAACCTTATTTTCCCGGGGTTTACACTCACTAAAATAAGCAATGGGCCGTTTCTCTTGCATTAGAACAACTCCAATACCTATTCCTGAAGCATCACATTCAATCTCAAAAGCTTTATTAAAATCAGGTAAAGATAGTAGTGGTGCCAAAATTAACTTTGATTTTAACAAGCTAAATGCACTTTCTTGTTCTTCACCCCACTTAAACCTTACCGATTTCTTAATGATTTCAGTCAATGGAGAGGTCATCGTACTAAAGTCTTTAACAAACCTCCTATAGAAACTAGCCAAACCGTGAAAACTTCTAACTTCTGTTTTTGATTTTGGTGTAGGCCATTCTTGAATAGCCTTAACCTTAGCTCCATCCATCTCTATACCTTTTGCACTAACAACATATCCAAGAAAAATAATTCTATCCATGCAAAAGTCACACCTTTTCAAATTAGCATATAAGGACTCTTTTCTAAGCACATCAAGAACTTGTCTCAA
>Ga0307517_10005005_pt1 | contig 20156 bp, 9 predicted proteins | sample 23_EM_MG_FD_194515 | JGI IMG/M metagenome (GOLD analysis project Ga0307517, IMG submission 194515) | Populus trichocarpa ectomycorrhiza microbial communities from riparian zone in the Pacific Northwest, United States - 23_EM | ecosystem: Host-associated > Plants > Roots > Unclassified | place...
ACTTGTGACTTCTAAAAAGCAAATTTAGAGACTAATAAGTTAAGTTATACCTTTCAAGATTCAGACATGATTTTAATGAAATTTATCATTTATTTATTTTTTTTAAAGAAAATAAATGAATAATATATCATCTAACTAGGTAGATAAAATATCGTTTGTCCTATTAAAATAAAACCCTTAGTGGATAAAGTGCCTTCCGTCCATTTTAAAAACAAAAAAAAGAAATCTAGGAGCATTGAGTTTTTTTTTAAATAGCCATTCAATGTTTTTAAAAATTATTATTTTTTAATTTAGAATAAAATTCATTATAAATAAAATTCATAAAATGAGTTTTAAGAAATCATTCAATTGTGCCCTTTTTTCAAATAAGATGATATTTTTTTATAATAATATTAATAATTATTTTATGAATTATTATATATGAAATGAAATGCAAATTATTCAATGAGAATAAAATATTTTTTTATTTTTATAATAATTTTCATTGATTAATTATTGGTTTATATTTCTCCAAAATCACATAAAAATTATCAAGTTATAATTCTTTTTATTGAAATTTATTTTTTATTTCATGATAAGTTTTTATTTAAAAGACAAATGCTTTTGATAAAAAAAATTGTTTTTGTTAAAATAAAAATGTATAAATATATAAAGAAAGTGGTTTTTGATTGAGGAAATATATATTTTTTCCTTCTTAGTTTAGATCATTGAATTTTTTATGAATATTTATTCTAATTTTTTTTATTAAAAAAATATATTACTAATAAAAAAACATATTTTTTTTGTCAAGATAAAAATAAATATATGAATAAAAAAATAAAATTTGCCTAATAAAATATATTTTTTCTAAAATTTAAATCATTAGTTTTTTTATAAATATCTATTTTAATAGTCACATAATTAAATTAAATTAGATTCAAAACTTATCTCGTGATAGTAATTAAATTAAAATCTACTCTTTTATTTATAATAATATCTCTATATCATTTTAAAATGGAGATATTTCGGTCATTCTCTTATACGTCCCACTGAAAAAAGAAGATTTGAAAAACAAAATATCTAACCACCACAAACGACACCGTTAAAAGCTCACCAAACCATCCAGCAGCAACCCCTGGGAGTCATCGACAGTCACGACACCCTCTCGCTGGCACATTAGCCACTTAACCTTTCACCCTCTCGACAAGTCCGTCACTCCCCTTCCCCTTCCCCTCCCCTTATAATCTCTCTCCCTCTCTCTCCCCAACCCCATTTGTTCTCTCTCTACACCATGGACGCCTCTACTCTTTCACGCATAGGCCTAGCCGGTCTAGCCGTGATGGGTCAGAACTTAGCCCTAAACATTGCTGAAAAAGGTTTCCCAATTTCAGTCTACAACAGAACCACCTCCAAAGTCGACGAAACCCTTCACCGTGCCCAATCCGAAGGCCCATTTCCTTTAACTGGTCAGTACTCCCCTCGTGATTTTGTTCTCTCAATCCAACGCCCCAGATCCATCATTATCTTGGTCAAAGCTGGAAACCCTGTTGACCAAACGATTTCTGCTTTGACCGAGTTCATGGAGCCTGGTGATACTATCATCGATGGCGGGAATGAGTGGTATCAGAATACTGAGAGGAGGATTCAAGAAGTGGGAGATAAAGGGATTCTTTATTTGGGTATGGGGGTTTCGGGTGGAGAAGAAGGTGCACGACATGGGCCTTCGTTGATGCCTGGTGGGTCTTTGGAGGCGTATAATAATATTGAGTCTGTTTTGAAGAGTGTTGCCGCTCAAGTTGATGATGGGCCTTGTGTTACGTATATTGGTGAAGGGGGTTCTGGCAATTTTGTTAAAATGGTTCATAATGGGATTGAGTATGGAGATATGCAGTTGATTTCGGAAGCCTATGATGTTTTGAAGAATGTTGGTGGGCTTTCTAATGGCGAATTAGCTGAGATTTTCGGGGAGTGGAATAGAGGGGAGTTGGAGAGTTTTTTGATTGAGATTACGAGTGATATTTTTAAGGTTAAGGATGATTTGGCTGACGGGGATCTGGTTGATAAGATATTGGATAAAACTGGAATGAAAGGGACTGGGAAATGGACTGTCCAGCAAGCTGCTGAGTTGTCTGTTGCTGCGCCTACAATTGCTGCTTCGTTGGATTGTAGGTATTTGAGTGGGTTGAAGGAGGAGAGGGAGAGTGCGGCCGAGATTTTGGAAAAAGCTGGCTTGAAGGAGGAAATGGGGAGTGTTAAGAGTGAGATTGACAAGAAGAGGTTGATTGATGATGTGAGGCAAGCATTGTATGCGTCGAAGATTTGCAGTTACGCTCAGGGGATGAATTTGTTGAGGTCTAAGAGTGTTGAGAAAGGGTGGGATTTGAATTTGGGTGAGTTAGCTAGGATTTGGAAAGGTGGATGCATTATTAGGGCTGTGTTTTTGGATAGGATTAAAAAGGCTTACCAGAGGAATCCTAGCTTGGCTAGTTTAGTTGTGGACCCGGAATTTGCGAGGGAGATGGTGCAGAGGCAGGCGGCATGGAGGAGAGTCGTGGGGCTGGCGATTTCAGCTGGAATTAGCACTCCAGGGATGTGTGCTAGTCTTGCATATTTTGATACTTACAGGCGTGCTAGGCTGCCAGCAAACCTTGTCCAGGCTCAGAGGGACTTGTTTGGGGCTCATACTTATGAGAGGACCGATCGTCCAGGGGCATTTCATACTGAGTGGACAAAGCTTGCTCGTAAGAGCAATGCTGGTTTTGGAGCTTTCAATTGAGCATGTTCATGAGTCGGTTGGCTGTTTGTTTGTTTGTTTCAATTGGCCGTTGGTAATGTTTCTCTTTGAACTATGGTTGTATGTTTCCTTGAGAGGATTCGTTGCAGTTATTGGTTAGCCTCACAGATTTTACTGTTAATAAGAAATGCATGCCTCTTGAGTTCAGTAAATTGGTTTTTCATCTGCAGCAGGCACGATAGAGTTGAGTTCTGCCTTTTAGATTTTGCTTATTTGCTCCTGAATAATGTTTCGACCTCTTGTGAGGCTATTTGATTTGAAACTTTGTAATTTGCATACTTTACGTAAGTATGTGTATGTCCTTCTAGAAATAAACCTGTTCGAATGCATCTTATGTGTTTATGAAACAATTCTGATACAAATGTATCATAGGTTACAAGGTTGGTTGCAATGTGAAAACGTGGTTGTTGGGCAGGAATGTTAACTTCATCATAAGTTCAAGTTAGCTGTTGATTTTTTTTTTTTTTTTTGAAGTCAATGAACACTTGATGATTTGTTGAGTTTTTGGATATTGATTGCTCTGTTCAGAGAGAAGGGAAAACACTCTATACAAACCGTTGAGCCCTCTATTCTTTAAGGTGATTGTGGCAGTATACCATGGGTTACTTCTTATTGTGTGTTTATGCAAAACCTTTTCCATGGAAATATTTGGTTTTCATGTATGATCTGCTATGAACCTGACATGATGCTCAACTTCTGCTTGATTCACCGGAAGGTTTTTCTCTTGCTTTTGCATTAACTGGCAGAATAGTGGGCATGGAGCTTAGTGGTTAGGGTTGTCAGATGTCATTTTGCTAACACGTTCAATTGCTGTTAAATCTTATTTCTTTTATAGTTTAGATATGAAATTTAGGGATTTTTTTCTGTGTTAAATAAATGGTTATTCTGAAATAATTGAGAGATTGTTTCTTGTGAGGTGAAGAATCATTCGATCTTTTCTGTTCTTTTTATTTGATTATAAGAATCATTTGACTTTAATTGCTCATTTCAATGGGATAACTACCACAAGGCTTGTGCCAATATGGATTGTTTGGTTTCACTCACTCCATTTTTTCTTTCTTCTCTGGATGCAAGTAAAAGTCGATCATGGTGGTTATGGATGGCAAATTGTTCGTTTCATTCACTTCATTTGTTCATTTTTTCATGAATGTTGCAGAGTTGGCAGATGCAAGGGATTTGATTTTCTGCTAGCCATGCCTTCTTTTTTTACTTGGAAAGATCACCTTCCTGAACAGGAATACCATGTTCATGCATTCACAGCTAAACTTCATCTCACTTGTCTTGAATTAGTTTCGTGAAGCGGAGTGCTCTGATCTGTCAAGGAACCCCATAGCATCCTAATGTTTTAGGTTTACAGGATCCAAGTTGATGATATGCTTTCCTGCTATACATGCCTTGCTGTTAATAGAGAAGATTGCTTCTCAAATCGAAGCTCATTATTTGCATCGCATGCATGTCTGCATGCATTCATCGTGGTGTGAATGGTACAAAACCAGCGTCAAGCGAGTAATCTACGCTAAAAAAGGATGGATCTCCATGACACGAATTATTTTTAAGAACACATTCATGAACTAAATCGAGTACGATTTCACTCAATAAAATCATTCTGTGCCACTGTTTTCATTCTTCTTTCTTGAAGAATTCGTGACCATTTATTATTCATTCTTTGTAGCAAGATTCCACTAAAAAATGTTCCGAAGTAATGCTATTATCAAAAACTTAAGAACTTTTCAATGGTAACTCCATCATTCACAAGTCCTGATTATCACTCCGGTTTTGCTACACATGACGAATAAATGGCGCTGAGAGTAATTTTATTGAGTTTTATGGGCATTTCTTTTTTCTTAGAAACAATCAGTGTCTTGGAGATTATAATAAAAAAAAAAAAATCCTAAAAGAGATAATTGAAGTACCGTGGCTTATGAGACAATTCACTTGGATTAGCACAGTGAATTGTCTTCTTCGCTCTTCTCTACGCCAAATAATTGTTTAGTTTATGGGGTAAAAAAAACAAATTCACAGTAAAATGACTTCCTTCCACGCAAAAAAAAATAGTCTTTTTATCTAGAGTTATTTTATCTTTTTATTTTTTAATAGTAAAATACTTTAAAATTAAAAAATATTGACCTTGAAGAGGGTTTTTTGGTCTTTTCATATCTCTAGCACGGTAAAATGACAAATTTAACCTTAAAATAAAAAAAAATTATAATTAAAAATATTTTTTAATCTTATAAATGATAAATTTGATAGGAAAATTGATAGGCTTTCTATCAATTTAGAAAATTTATTAAAGAAAAATAAATAGCAATAAAAAGAATAAAAATCAAATTTGATAGGAAAAAAACTTATAAATGATGAAATTGTAAGAAAAAAATGATCAGGATAACCCTATAAAAAAGCAATGAAAAAAAAGTACAAAAATTAATTTTCAATAAATCAAATGTTAAATGATAAAATTTAAATAATTCAATTTAAAAAAAGAACTAAAAAAAAGTCAATTCACGTTAACGTTACAAATCAGTGACCTTGATTTTGAACCTGAGATTAACCACATAGCAACAGGAAAAAAAAATCTTAGTTAACTCGGGTTAACATGCAAACCTTGGGATTATGGACACATGATCAATATAATCCAATAAAAAAGAAAGAAAGAAAAAAGGTAGGAATATCAATTTCAAATAAATTAAATACTTATGTATTAAATTAAAAAAAAATTAATTAAAAAAAAAATCAATCCAATTTAACCTTTGAAACTAGTAACTCTAGTCATGAACCCAACACTAATCCCATAGAAAGCAAAGTGTAAAACATAATAAAGTGTAAAAAATAATAAAGCAAATCTCTAAAAAATAAAGGGTAAAAAAGCATTAGCTTTTAAAAAGGAAAAAAAAAACAAATCAACCAATGCAAACCTCTTAAACCTGTTCTAATCTCTAAAACTCACAACCCGTGAAATTCTTGAACCGGATTTAATTAAAAAGCTTAATTTCCAACCAATTTAATTTTGAAAGATAAAATTATGAAAAAAAAATTAAAAACTTTCCACAAAAAAAGACAGCAATAAAAAGAATAAAAAAGATAAGGATCAAATTTAAAAGAAAAAAACTCATAAAGGATGGAATTGTAAAAAAAAAACCTAAAAACTAATTTCAAACAAAATAAATAGTAATAAAAAAAATAGAATCTAAATTTAAAAGATAAACAAATGAAGGGGGTGAGATTGAAAAACAATTGTAATTTTATAGTTTATTAAAAACAAATAGCAATAAAAAAATAAGATCAAATCTGAAAGACTAAAAATTAAAAAAAAAAATAAAAAATATTTATAATTTAATAGTTTATTCAAAATAAAAATAATAATAATCAAAACAATGAAAGAATATTCCTGGTCTCGGCAAATAGTAAATTTGTTAGGAGAATTAGTTTTTTTTTTTAATTTTAATTTTAATTAATTTATAATATTGCTCTACTTTTACTTTGTCCCATTAATTAAAAAAGGTCTGACATTGAACTTGAAGAAAAGCGTAATCTATGCGAGCCAAATTACTTCCATTTCAACCCTGTGAAGATCACTGCATCTCATTTAAAACCTTAGCATTCAAGCCACTCATGGGACCGAGGAGACACTGAACTGGGGAGTTGTGTACTTGCTGCTTCGTTTATATAACTTTTTCAATCATGAATCCTTCAGAGCAAAATATTTAATGATGAACTTTTGGTGCCATTAGTGATTGCCAAGTTCATATCCCACTTCTCAGTTCCCGGGAACTTGCATTTAATGAGAACCAATATAATTTCACTCTCCCAAAAAGTGTAAATCAGCTACTAGGTGAAGACATCAATTTGTAGGGTAGGTAAATGATGTGTTCTAATTCAAGCCTTTTATTATTGAGATGAGAAATCAAAAGGCTTGCCGGTTCCCATTCCACCTTACCACCTTCCCTTAACGTGCCTATAAATCCTCATTTCGTCCGAACACTAGCACAACCACCTCTCATGTATTCCTCTATTTCCAACAAAATGAGTGGAGGTAAGCGTATTGGTAGACCTTCAAAAGGCAAAAATGGGTTCCATAGCTCATCCTATGAAGAGGATTCATTACCTTTGGACGTTCGTGTAGAAGAAAATTTACTTGCAATAGTCGGTGGAGATGAAAATCAGCCTACGCCAATCCATAGCGTGCCAATTATGTCATCTTTCAACGATCGTATTCGTCCTATACTTGATGCAGTTGATCAGTTGAGGCACCTCATGGTGATGAAAGAAGGTATACAACTTCCCACCATTGTCGTTGTCGGTGATCAGTCTTCGGGGAAATCTAGTGTTCTTGAATCACTTGCTGGTATTAGTCTTCCTCGTGGTCAAGGAATATGCACTAGGGTACCCCTCATAATGAGGCTGCAGCATCATACGTCTCTCATACCAGAGATGTTCTTGGAGTTTAATGGCAAAACAACCCAGACAGATGAAGCCAATGTTGCAGATGACATAAATATTGCCACCGAGGAGATTGCAGGCAGTGGTAAGGGCATATCTGATGCTCCATTAACTCTGGTGATAAAGAAGAATGGTGTTCCTGACCTAACAATGGTTGATCTTCCTGGAATCACTCGAGTTCCTGTTCATGGACAGCCTGACAATATCTATGAGCAGATTGCTGGAATTGTCATGCAGTACATACAACCTGAAGAGAGTATCATACTCAATGTTTTGCCTGCTAGTGTTGATTTCACCACATGTGAATCGATTAGGATGTCACGTCAAGTAGATAAGACTGGGGAGAGGACTCTAGCTGTGGTTACAAAGGCCGATAAAGCACCTGAGGGGCTGCTCGAGAAAGTTACCGCTGATGATGTGAACATAGGACTTGGTTATGTCTGTGTGAGAAATCGTATTGGAGATGAATCTTATGATAATGCGCGGATGGAAGAAGCGAACTTGTTTGCAACTCATCCTCTTCTTTCGAGGATTGATAAGTCAATTGTTGGTATTCCTGTTTTGGCTAAAAAACTGATGCAGGTTCAAGCCACTATAATGGCTAAATGCTGGCCAGAGATTGTTCGAAAGATTAATGAGAAGTTGAATGGCAATGTAACAGAGCTAAACAGGATGCCTAAGGCTATGTCGTCAGTTGCTGAGTTTCTGACTGCTTTCATGGAATTTATTGGATCTGTTAAAGAGTCTCTGACGAAAATCCTTGTTAGAGGTGAATATGATGAATATCCAGATGATCCTAACATGCATGGTGTTGCTAGAGTGGTTGAAATGTTCAACCAATACTCTGATGAACTCTTGAATTGCCCAGAAAGTGAGCATACTAGAAACTTTCTGATGGATGAGATTCGTGTTTTGGACGATTCGAAAGCGATTGCACTTCCCAATTTCCTTCCCCGTCATGCCTTCCTCTCTTTACTGCAACGAAAAGTTGAAAGGGTTTCTCATATACCATTTGGCTTTGTTGAGAAAGCATGGGCTTACTTTGAAAATGTGGTTTGGTCTGTTTCGAGACACCACACTGAAAACTATCCTCAAGTTTTGTTAACCACTAAAAGGGCATGTCAGAATCTTATGGTGAAAATGAGAGAGCAGTCCACTGATTGGGTTTCTGAGCTTGTTCAAATGGAGAAGCTGACAGATTACACCTGTAATCCTGAATACTTGAATGAGTGGAACATGCTTATGTCCCATCGTCAGACATTCATTGATGAAGTTCAGAAAAATGAATCTTCAAAAATGAAGATTGAAGTTTTTGGAGAGGTAGAGATCGTTAATCTTAGAGGGTATCAGCCTCTTCTCTCTCAAGCATTTGACCTGAAAATGAGAATGACGGCCTACTGGAAGATTGTTTCTAGGAGGTTGGTTGATTGCATGGCACTTCATTTGCAACTCTGTGTTCGAAATCTAGTGAGCAAGGAGTTGGAGAAGGAGATTGCTACTGAATTGATGGCTACTAATGGTGGAAAGTTAGAGATGATGTTAGAGGAGGCTCCTTCTGTTGCAGCCAAACGTAAGAGGCTTAACACCAGCATTGAGTTGCTGAGGGAAGCCAAGGATGTACTGTCCAATATCATGGGCAACGTTTCTGCCTAGGTGACTAGGCTAATCAGACCACAGTAGCTTATTTTATTTTTAATATGGTATTTTTAATTTGCAATTTGTCTTGCGGCAATTAAGTTGTTTGCCTTTTATGCCTTAAAAGTACCGTCTTTTTTATTTTCATCAACAAATCTGTGTCTGTGTGCAAGTATTTAGTACAGCTTGTTCATGAATATAGCACCCTTATAATTCACATATTCCAAACAATGTCCATTTTTGTAAGCCAAAAAACAGATTTGAGATCTTAGAGAGAAAAAAAAAAAAAAACTACTGAAATCTGAGGTGACCAGATATAAGCAAGGATCAAAGGACAGGGTATGTAGATATATTAGAAACCTCCATTCTCAAGGTTTGGTTGAGTTCTTGTTACTGTTGCAGAAGGCATTTTACTAGTGCCAACCCAAATAGTCTCAAGAACCAAATCTTCATCAGCTTGTCTTTCCATTACTTGAATCTTCTTTGTTTTCAAGAGTTTCAGAGACACCATCCCAAAGTATCCTAAAAAAGCAACTACACTGAATCCAAGCGCGAAACCTATAACCCACAAATACCAGAGACTCTGCTTCCTTCTATCTCTTCCACTCCTCTCTTCTTGCGGAACCACAATGGAGAAGTGGCCATGATCCTGAGAATGACATTCATTAAGCAGGTTGATTTCACCAAGGTGAAATGTCCCGCTAGCACTAAATGTTACACATTTTGCTCCTGAGGATATCATACTCTCAGTAATAGTTGAATTGGCGAAACGAATCACTATTGCCTTTCCACTTGTATTCAGGCTAACCTTCCCGATACGTTTGGCTCTTGCATTTGATGCGTTGAAAACCATAAAACCAACAACAGGAGTGATCATTGAGTAACCTGGAACACTGTAGTAGTAAGAAGACCAGTTGCCCAGGTCTTGATAAACTATAGCCAGCCTCCTCACATGTGGCAATGTCATGGTTCTTGATGGAATCTGAAAGTTGCTGAAATTAGCACCAATGTTCCACAATGTCCGGCTTCTGATTCTTACTATAGAGACCTGCACACCTGATAGATTGGCAGGAAGCAAAGCCTTGTATAAAGCACCAGTGTGAGGCCGGTGTCGAACCAAGGACTTAAAAGCAGAATCCTGAAGAAATGCATCCAGAGTATCAGTATTATAGTTGTCTGAGCTGTGCACAGATGGCGAAAAATATAAGCTGAGAAGTAACCAGATGATATTCAAGCTCATGTTGGATCTTGGTTGTAAACAGCAATGTCTTTTGAATATAATGAGAAGGCTTTCGGATTAAGACGAGATCAGAGGCATGAAGAGGGGTCTATACTCTCATATAATTTCCGCATAAACTCAATTGGAGTTTTCTTGAATCATGATATGCTTTTTCTAAGCATGCTCATAGAGGGACCCTGTATGAAGGACTAAGAAGTCAATGCTGTTTGACTTCAAGCCGTGTTATCATTAGTTGTCTAACACACCGTTTGGGGAGGGAAATTGCATCCTATTTCTCCTAATTTTGATTTAAAAAAAAAAAATTAATAGTTTTTAGTATTTTTTTAATGATTTTGATGCGCTGTTATTAAACATAAATAAATATTATTTTAATATATTTTTAAGTAAAAAATACTTTAAAAAATACCGTGTATTATAATTTCAAATACTACTGAAAACTCCAATGAAAGAAGATCGAAGTAGTGTTTGAGATTGTGGTAACAATTATTTTTCAAAGTACTTTTTGCTAGTAATGTATCAAAATAATTTTTTAAAAATAATCTATTTTTTATATTAGTACATCAAAACGATATAAAATCATTAAAAAAATAATTTAATTAAAAAAATATGCAAAAATATTTTTTAAATATAAAAACAAAGTCAGTCTTATTTGGAATCATAAGGGTGACTTATTTGCATAAATCAATCAGAAATTACAATAATAATAATAATAATAATAATAATAACAACAACTTTATTACAAATCTAGACTAATGATTTCGGTGGGAAAAAAAAGTAGAAGCCCATAGCACGCGGAGAGCAATGTTTGAACTTTGTATTATTAGCAATAAAAACATGCGCTGATTGCTCTCCTCCCTGGGGAAGCAGCTTAGTGCGTGGCCTGTAATTAATTAATAAAAGGATAATTGGTAAAATGACTTTTGAAATATTGGTTAAATTCAATTTAAGCCCTAAACGTTTTATTTTCTGATTTTGATCCCTCAAACTATCAAATCAGAACAATACACCGCTTATGTTAGGTTTCCTCTTAAAAGGTAACAGATAGAGACGTGTGGAAGCATATTATTTGCTTAGAAAATGTTTTTCTAATCTTTATCAGAGAAGAGGTGGTGCACTGATTTGAATTGATAGCTTAAGGGACTAAAATAAAAGAAATTAAGAGATCAAGAGTTAACTTGAATTTTACCAACAATTCATAGGTTAGCCATAAAAGGCTAAAACAATGATAGCAGCCTACTTGTCCTAACTTTGCATAGGAGACGATGATACCTTTTTTTTATTATTATTAAATAAAATTGAAGGTCTAGGACCTAGGTTGTGTTTATTTTTATAATTACAAATTATTTTAATTTTTTTAAAATGAATTTTTTTATAATTTTAAATTGTTTTGATGTGATAATATTAAAAAAAATATATTAAAAAAAATTAAAAATCTGATGGGTTTTCTGATTAATGATTTCTCAGATGAGAAATTTCAGTGGACTACTACTGTGCACAATATTTTACTGCAGCACTAGAAAAATGTGCTTAGAGTCTCATGATGGCTTGAGGCCAAGCAGGGTCTTTATGTTCTTCTTTTGCAGGGCATTAGCATGGAAATTCTAGACGGATGCCCTGAATATATTTATAACACTCAGCAACAGCTTCAAAATCATCACAGAAAATTAGCTCGATTTCTCTGTTGCTTCAACTTAAATGAAAAACAAATGGATAATTAAAAACAAAAAAAAACTTTTATTTACTTTTCTGCTATATTTTAAAAAAAAATTATTTTACATTCTAGATGAATTTTATTTTTTTAAAATTACTCTCTTGCATAATATATGAAAAACAACAAATCATACTCACACACAATACTCTCTTTCTTGTCTCGCTTTGTCTCTTTCAAAAGTTACAATATTTCTCTTAGAAACTATAAATTGTTTAAATGATTTTGCCTGCGTGCATATCTCGTATAGAATCTCTCCCTCTTCACGTATGAAACTGAGCAAAGTAGGTGACTCTTTTGTATGGAACTTAGCAATATTCACAAAGTATGTTACACTTGATTTCTTCAATTGAGAACTTAAAAGTGGTTGTGGTGCCTTTAGATGTTAAAAAGTTAGGGTTTTTTCATTACAATTATTACTATATTACTCTTAATGTATTTGTATTCTAATTTGTATTGTAGTAATTAATATATTATTATTTTAACTAGGATTATAGTAATTTACTATTTAATTACTATTAAATTAATAATATATTATTCTATAAGTTATTAATATTTAAATTTTATTTTGAATTAAATTAAATTAATTTATTAAATATAAACATGAAATGCTTCTATTATGATATTTTATTTAATTTATTCTTTGAGTTATTGCTCTAACATGTGCGTGCAGTCTTTTTCAATGATATTAGAATCATCTCCATAAGTTTAGTGATAGAACAATATCCATAACAAAGCAAAAATAAATCTCTAATGAGTTTTTCTTACTTGTTCTTCCAAGTATAATATTAACAGCTCATTTTATTTTTTATAGTTAATTATTACACCCCAATACTTTTTATTATTAAATCCAATCAAATTAATGTCTCATATCTCCCGAAAGGAAATGAGCATGAAAAAGAAAACATTGCTCAATCAGTAACTTTCCAGCAATTAAGATGTCACTAGGCTACTAGCATCCTATCTGATTAACGGTAATTTTCATCTTTTCTCTTCCCTTACTGTTTGCAAGTGAAAATGCCAAAGCATTTCAATAGGAGAGCCCCAGTGTGATTTGTATCTGAATGTACAATTCATCTAGCCAGGTCGAAATAGCATCTTGGATAGTTGACAGATTACTTTCAGGCATCGCTGGAATGAATAGATCAAATAACGCCAGCAAGGAAAACCAAAATCAACTTGGGGCAAAAGCCGAGTCCTGGAGGTAAAAACTCATTGCCTTATGGTAAGCTCAGCCCTGAGATGGAGGATGCCATTAATAAAATAATTGCTGTCATCTTCCATGAATGCTTCCCAGTGTACACTGAACAGGTTCCGATACCCAACAGCCTTCCCACCTGTGAAAGTGTAGTTCCCTTTGTACTTGTTGACATACCCCTCAGTTGGCTTTGACCTGGCTGCAAACTCATAGTCAACAGCAAAGCTCGCTGATCCCTTTTCTTGCATTCCCAGAAAAAGTCCAAAACAGTGATACGTGCCCTGTTGGTCCATGTTGCAGTGGGCAGACAAGAAAAACCCCTGTCCACCAAGGTGAAATGCTTGCGAATACACCCGACCAGTGGGAAAGAGTTGCGCACACTCCTCCCGCTTCAAGTCCAGGTACACCACACACTGCTGATAAGGAAGTTCAAAATCAACCACCTTGACAGGTCGGTACTTATATGCCCGCTCCACAAAGCGACGATTGACAGCATTGGGTACATCTACTGCAAGAGCATGCTGCCTATGTGGTGTCTCAGCCTTGAAAAACAAGGCCTCAAGCACAACCTTGGATGCAAATTCAGGGTGTAAGTCATTGCAATTTAAAACCTTCTTCAATTTTCGACAAGTCATATATGGGAAACGGATTAGTTGAACAAGTTGTTTGGCAAGAACTTCTTTCCGCTCCTCCAATTTGGGATAATGAGTATGAGCCCACTTGAGCACTAAGTCATATATAGTATCCTCTGAAGCTGCCTGGAGATAATCACTGGATAGCACAGCCTCAATACCAGCCAAAGGCAATCCAAGCACCTCTTCCTGAAACCTAACCAGAAATGAAGCTCAATAGCATGGGTCAATAATTCAAGAAATAAATGACAGAAGCTCAAATGCATTTTCCACATTATTCCATGGGAAATTAGTGCTGCGAGCAGCTAACAAGAATAAGCTCAAAATATTCTTTCCACTTTAATTAAGCAAAAGCTGTGGGCATTGCCAAAATGAATACATGAGTACATTCAACATTGGCATAAAATCATAAGGAAAATTTCTAATAATAATAGGCAAGCCATCAATTACAAAGAAAATCGAGCTGCAAATAAAAGAGGCTTACTTATATATATCTTTGTATCTCACAGATAGAAACTTCTTCGCTGCGTCCGTCAGGGGCTGAGCTGCTTCGGCCATTAAAATACTCGAAGGAAGGTCCAAGTAGAGCAAAGCAGATTCACAGGTCATTGGGATGTTGCGCAATAACTTGCTGCAATATCTCATGCATGATGCAACCTTGAATTTGTCAGCAGCCAAGAGCACATCCAGCAAAGCAGTTGCTCGGCTCGCTGATAAGTTGTTACTATACATAAAATTGAGGAGGTCCATTAAGGCCTCTTCTTCTGCTCCAGGAGAACAAACAGGGGAAGAAGAAAATAGCAATAAGCATCAACTCGAGATTGGAACAAAGAAACAATAAAAATGATGAAGAAACAATAAAAATGATGACGGCCCATAAATGTGTATAGGTGCATAACTAACACTGAAAAAACTATATAAAATTATATTTATAAAAAAGCAGCCATCAATAGGCACTAGTAACCAGAAACAGCCAATAACCTAATGCTACTGTATTTACCAGAGGCATGTATCTGTATAGTAACGTCTCGCTGCGCTGACTCTTTTATCCCATTTAAAAATAACTGCAAGAAACAACATAACTTTATAAAGGCACAAAGTTCAAACAATAAAAGAGTAAAACAAGGCACAGCCTCTCACCTCGTGAAAAAATAGACTCTTGGCTGCCAATATTGCAGAGCTAATATGTACACTCTTAACTCTTAGAACTGTTGAACAATCCATGCTCCAGGATGAGTCACTGCTTGGACCAGCAGCATCACCTATACAAGTAAATAACCAATCATGCAAACAGAAAGTATTTTAACATGGCAATGGATACAATTTGCATGCAAGTGACCAACAAAAGCAAAGACGATACAATAGAATAAAATAAGAAAAATACCACGTTGATGAAAATCCAATTGAGCATCTGTAGGAGACCCCTCAACCATGGCTACAGCTTCTACATCTTGATTTTCATAAGCCACAGTATCCTCTGTGTCGGGAATGTTACAAGTCAGTGCCTGCTCATCCTCACTTTGCCCCACGATTTCCACAGCTAAATGCCACAAAGTGTAAGCCACATTCTAATCAGCAAAACCAGTATCAACATAGACACTAGTAATAGTATTTTATTATTACAAATAAAATCAAAGAATCCAAAATTGCTAGATACAAGAACTTTAAAGTAAAACTAAGAGTTCCATTGGCAAGAAAGTCATTATTTTTTATGCATAAAACACATTAAATCAAAATCCCATTAAATGGTCACCATAATTTTTTTAAAAAAAAATAAAAATAAAACCAAACTTTTATAAAGAACAAAGCTAAAAGCTCTAAATTATTCAGTGACAGTTAACAATGCTAAAGACTGAAACTTTACGGAAAACCAATAATTCCCATTAACAAGAAAGCCATCAATTGATACATAAAATCACATTATATTCTAAATTTCCTCACTTCGGCAACGTAATTTTCAAACTCACATTAAAATTTATAAAATAAATGACAATCGTAGTGGCAAAAACAATTTAGTAAAGCTAACAATTATCAATTAACAACAAAATCATTACTTTCAATTCAAAAAACACATTATATCAAGCCAAGTAACTCCCAATCATCCAAATTCATAAAAAAGAAATCCAAACTTTATAATAATAATAAAAAAATACGGAAGTACTGACCTTTATCTTTCTTAACATCCTCTCTTCTTCTCTTTCTGTTACGGGCCCACTCAGTGATGCCAGAGCAGCCATCACCGGCTGATTTTACATCAGGCAAACCAGCGACGATCTCGATCTTTAACACCCTATCAGAGAAATTACTGTCATTGAAAGCGAAACTGAAATCATAGTCCAACCGGGACTCGACGGGAGAGACGTACGAGTCCATGTCACTTCGAGGATCAAAGAGGTCTGCCCCCGGTAATATCATTAAAAAGAGAGAATCTTTAAGGGCTTTTCATTTGATTTTTAAAGATTTTGAAACCTTGCAAATTGGGGATTTTGTTTTTATTAATTAGTTTGGATGTATTGTTAGTTAGGGTGTGAGAAACCAGGAAGTTAGTTTGAGAGTGAAGATGGGGGTCTAGTATAGTTACCAAACATAGACAGTTAGTTAATATTTTAGATTTTCTTTGTCTCGAGAAAAAATGAACAAAGAAAATTATATGAAAATAAATTATTTAGAGAGATAATATTAATTTTGATAAAAAAAAAAACTACAGTAACTAATAAAGTAGTCTATTATTATTATTATTATTATAAAAACACTATAAACTCTCTTGGATTTCACTATGGTTTGGAGTAATACATTTTTTTTATCATCAAAATTTTATTATCTTTGATTGCATTTCTTTTTTGATAATCATAAAAAAAAAATCAAGAGTAAAACACGGAGAAATCAAGTGGCCGGTTAGAAGCTATATGAAGGTGTGTTTGGTATTGCGGTAGCTGCTGTGATTGTGGTTTGAAAAAAGTTATTTTATAAAAAATACTTTTAATTGGGTTGATTTGGAAAAATATATGTTTGATTAAAAATATGGTTGAAATTGAAATTGAGCAAAGGTAGTTTAATATGTTTGGTTAAAAAAACGCTTTTCAAATTGAGGTTATAAAATAATTAAAATATATATATTAATATTGATGGTTTTTAATTTAAATATTATAGATTTAACTACTGTTATTATATCATAAAATAAATAAACATTGATATCAAATATTTTAATGGTTTTATTGCATTGAACAAAATTGGAATTGCAATCAAATTCTACAAATGCTACGTCATCAAACGATATCCTTCTAATTTTTTAAATAAAACACAATTAAAAAAATATAAAATATATATATTAATATTAATGGTTTTAAATTTAAATATTGTAGATTTAATTACTACTATTACATCATGAAAAAAATAATACTTTATATAAAATATTTTTTATTATTTCATTAAATCATCTACAATTCCATTACGTGCAAAATTCATCCAACAAGAACTACAGTTTCCATAATTTTTTGAGCGTGCAATAAAATTAGATAAAATATTATCAGGAATAAAATTGAGATTACAGTACGAGTGAATTTAATTCACTCTACACTAGTTTTTAGGAAAAAAAATAATGTTCACATGACAGTGCGAGTGAATTTAATTTACTCTAAACTAGTTTTTTTTACAAAAAAAAATTGTTCACTTAAAAAATAAAAAGTGCGAGTGAATTTATAATTCACTGCATTGTTTTTTTTAAAACAAAAAAATATATTCAATGAACAGTGCGAGTCAATTAAAATTCACTCGCACTGTTTACTTAAAAAAGTAAACAATGAAGGAGAAAAGCAACCAAGAGCTGTTTCGGCAAAACCTGCGTTGTAAATGTGAATTGCACTGGACCCCTCCAAAAATAAATTGTGGTTCTATGCTACCAAACGTTTACAGGCTACGGTTTGCTTTAAAAGCAACCGTAGCCACGTAAACAAATAGCCACTTACTATAATTTACCTACTTTCCTTTGAATTTCTTTTTAGTATCTTTAGGTTTTGAAATTTTTATTTCAATTCAAAATTTTATTTTATTCATTTTTATCCTTAAATTTGAGGGAGAAAGAAAGTTGTTGGTTAACCTGATTTCGATGACAAAAACAATTGATTTTAGTGCCAATAGTTTCCTTTCAACGAGATGATTTTCACCAAGTTGTTTTTCCATTCATCTGGTCAATAAAAGTAAATTAGGGATTGAGTAGAATTTTAAATTCAGGATCATTTTTTTTATTTTCTTAACTGATTTTTTACTAATTTAACCCTAGAAATGATTTTATTTAGGTATGTAAGGTTGTTTTAGATGTTTTCAAGTGAAAATTAGGTGTTTTCAGGTAAAATTGAAAATAATTATTTTTAAAAGTAAAAAAACTCAACTTTCCGGCCATTTAATTCAAGACAACGCCTTATTTTACTTTATTTTTTTCTTTTAAAAAAAATGAGCGGATAACAAGTCATTTGTTCCTTTTGTCAACAAAATTGCAAGCTCATACGCGTGGCATTCTCTATTTTGATCAAATGCGTTGAGCCTTCTAGACAGACGCTCGTTGGCCTCTATTTCTTAGGCCATTATGTTTTTTTTCTTCTTTTTTCTTATTAAACTTGATTCAAATAAATAACTATATTAAAAATATTATTTTATGAAATGTTATTGAATTTATGTTTTTTTTATGGATGACATTATAGGGTTTTTTTTACAAAATTATCAAACACTTTTTTTTGGACAGCCCTTCGTGACTGTCTTTATTTTTTAAAAATTTTATTTGTTTACTTTTTTACCATGTTTTCTATTATCACTTGGATACATAAAAAAAGACTCCAAAAAGTTCAAGTGTATTATTTATATATATTTTTAAAGTATCCACAGAATAATCATCAAAACATTATTTTTTATTAAAGTTTTATTTTATGATTATGATAATTATTTGTTTCAAAAAATGAACATTTTGATAAAAAAAAATAAAAAAAAGCACATTAATAGGACAAAGAGGTTTTAATTAAAAAAAAAGATGTTCTTTTTTATCCTTATTTCGGGTTGCCTGAGTGTTTTGGATATTTAATCTATTTGCATTTGGTTTTTATCAATTGAAATACATTGCCTGCGCAAGAAGCTGACGGGATTAGCTTGTCCCCAATTTGGTCCAATCAAACTTCTTGGGACTAAGCAATCTCATTAAAACAAAGGGTTTGAGACTTGAGAATCTTGGGCCTGACATGTATATTGTTGAGGCCCATACCAACTTAGTTATTGGGCCTAGTTGCTTCTTCACCGGGCTATTTGCCGAGAGGGGCCTTTTTAAGGAAATTAAGCAACGTCATCACATTAAAACTCAAATAAACATCATTTTCAGAGTTCTGGGCCAAACATAAATAGCACCCACTTAATTTCCTTGTTAACGCCCTGTTTTGGGCTATAGTTGAATTGGCATTCATTAAATTTTGAAATTTCTTCCTTTTCTTCTAATTAAATTTTTTAATATTTTTTTTATGGTTTTGATATGCTGATATTAAAAATAAATTTTAAAAAATAAAAAACATTATCTTAATATATTTTTAAATAAAAAACACTTTAAAAAATAATAAAGTAAAAAAAAAGTTTTAACCATTTTAACTTTTTTAGGTCAATTACTAGTAAAAAAAAGTTTATCAGGTTATTTTTCTTGCCTTTTGAAACCGATGAAAACCACTAATATAGGATGGAGGAAAGAGTCGGGGTGTAAACTTATTACCACCTTTATTATTCATATGAATAATATGAATAATAAAGGTGATTTTTTTTCTTTACATTTAACTTATTTTTAATAAGACGACCAATGACACCCAATTAATCACAAAGTCTCTTGAAAACTCGAGAAAACTCAACAATGGACTAAGATCCTTGTTGCATCAGTTGGAGTTTATCCTTGAAATACAATTTGTGAGTTTTTGATCAGTGTGAGAAGGAAACTTCAAGAGTTTGTCAAGCTTCATGTGAGTGTTGCAAGCCCAGTACCTCACTCATGGACTCCACTATAAGAGAAGAAAACAACAAACTCAACATCATCTTGTCTATATGCACCCAAGAATTGTACTTAAGATTTGGCTTTATGACTTCACTAAAATAAGTGATCAAGGCATATAGAGCAATGATGCTACCATCCAAAAAAATCAAAGAGCTCTTCACTAGTTAATAAAGGAACAAACTAAACTGATTTCTCTATATAATAGATAATTAAAAGAAGTTAGTTTAATAGTGAGCATATGCATCATTGTGTTAAGCGAAATGGTAGAATATGAAAAAGATAAATCACTCAGGATCACGATTTGCAACCTTGCTCCGAAACCATAAAAGTGTATGACAAATCTCCTTCTATAATAAGAAGATGTCTTTCTATTATATACAAATGTTACAATGAAAGAATCATATATAATAGAAAAGATAATAAGAAAGGATAAATACAAATAAGTAAATTAACATCATACAACTATACAAAATACAAAGAGATTCCATGTTAACAGAATAGGTAAATGGACATATCTTAG
>Ga0307517_10005006_pt1 | contig 20155 bp, 20 predicted proteins | sample 23_EM_MG_FD_194515 | JGI IMG/M metagenome (GOLD analysis project Ga0307517, IMG submission 194515) | Populus trichocarpa ectomycorrhiza microbial communities from riparian zone in the Pacific Northwest, United States - 23_EM | ecosystem: Host-associated > Plants > Roots > Unclassified | place...
AATTTGTAACCCCCCCCCCCCCCCATCGTGATCGCAAATCGCAACCTCAAAATCCCCGAAACGGTATTTTTAAAAATTAGATTCCCAACGGAAAAAAAAAGGACCTAGGGTGTCGTATGTAACACCGGGGGCACGGGGGCACGCAAAAGAGTCCGACAAGCGCCTTCTGAGGACTGAGGAAGGTGGTGAGGACTCGAGCAGTTGTTGTCCTCGGCCGGGTCATAAGACCAGGGGTCAATTAAATCGGTAGAGCCAGCGTGATCTCATATCGTACCTAGTGACGAGCGTCATGGGGCAACGTGTACGACTGCGTGGAAAATATGAAACCACCATCCGGAGAGCGAGCCAGAAAGTCGGACGAGAACTTACAAAGGCAGGAAAGGTGGGCCCAGAGCGAACTGCCGTAAGATCACAAGGTGGGGTGGGAGGGTTTTGAAACTGGGGGAAGGGGGGATATTAGGGACGTCACCGGTTCGGTCACGAGGACAATCCTTTTCCCCACATTTTGGCGGAGGGGAAGTATTGATGATCTCTTTTAGATTCGAGGAGAGAATCAAGCCAACACACTGCAATAACGTGGTAATCGTCAAGCACAGGATGAACGCTGAAAAAAAAAAAAAAAGCTGCGCCAAATCGGAGTGTGGGCGGTTCTTCCTACACACGAGGTCCCATCAACGGACTTTAGGGGAGGAAAACGCGACGGGGGGAATTTCGAAAAACGTCAACAAGCCATACCTCACCACTGCAACAACCACGGTGCGTTCACACACCACAATCCTCCTTCCTTCTCGTAAATTCCCCATGGTTTCCGTGATAAGATTTTCATGATGCTGCGCCATGAGGTACTCGAAGCCTCGCCAAGGCGTCGGTACGTGGATTTTGCGGGCTAGAACGATTGGTTTCGGCATAATGTCAACCACGACAAACCCGTCCGCATCTTTACCTAAGGAGCTTGGGAGTTCAAAGTACGAGAGGGTCGGAGAACCATTCAGGGAACGGTGCAAGGGGGCCTCCGTTACTGTGTTGGTCCGTCAGACTTCGTCGGAAGAAGGGCTCTCCTCTCAATGAGCAGTATGTCATGAACATGCGTCAGGAGATGCATTGTCCTTCTGTCAATCGCGATTTATGAATAGCGGGGATGCGAAGTGAAGGTGCCGACGAAGGGGTTTCAGGGCTCCCAAGACGCAAGTAGGATCCCTCGTTTGAAGGTGTTTGGGAGGTGTCAAATGAGAACTGTGAGTGGGCGTAAAGCATTCGTACCTGCATGGATGGTTCACTCGATCGACCTGAACGTCATGGTCACGATGGGACAACATGGTCGGCCATATTTCCAAAACCTTCATATGTTGTCCTCGAATACGTACGAAGCACTTCTCGGCGGTGGGTATCACGTTCGAGCGGCTCCTCTGTTTGACGAGTTTTCAACGCTTGCGCTTATGACATCAACATATCACCTGGCATGGACATCAACATTCGGTATAGTACACGACTTACAAGAGCTCGGGTTCCCAACCCACAAAAAAAGTTGTTACGTGCGACCTCTTGGGTGGCCGTGAAGCATTTATTCAACTTGTTCGTGGGTAGAAGTCTGAGCGGCCTCGGCGGCGTGCAGATCCTATGAAGCCGATCATGCGTCACGGGGACTTGTAGGTTTGACGAGAAAAATGGCGGGGAAATAAAAATTTGGTACTTCACGTACATCGGTTTTGCCGTAATATCCCTCTCACCATCCTACACCATCATATTGCCATCGCCACCCCGTGCTGCGGCCGGCGGGTAGTCGCTTGGGTTGTTTACTTGGTCCGGCGGAACACTCACTGTACCTAGCGCGCACGGGTATACGAACAGGAGACTCTCAGAGGTAACCTTTGCGCCCGTTTACCCACACATCCGTGCGGCAAGGACCTATCAAGGTCGTCATCGGCCGGAACGAACAGCAAGCGCGCGACGGAACCAGCGTCTTCGCGGAGTTTGATCATCCGGAAAGAAACCTCCGGAAACGAAAAGCCTACAGGAAAAACGATGCGACCAAGAGCTCGAAGGGCGGCGACGTTTCGGGATCACAAGAGGGCGAGCGATGGATGAACGAGGGACCTGGGAATCATTCTTGGATTACTTCCGCCCGGTTAGATTTCATGGCAAAGGAGACGTGGGAACTCCGGAATGTCGGAGGATGATAGGATTAAGCCCTCGCTGAGCCTCGTTTTGAATAGATTGGGCGTTTGCTCACTCCGAAAGGCGGGGATATGGTGTTGGTGCTCTCGGGGACACGAGGCGCGGATGAGCACCTGGTGATGGAAAAACGACAAGAAAATGCGTTGATCAAATCATCTGACACTTGTAGTGATGGCTTTCGCCGAGCATAGAATACAGGCAATCATTTTAGTCCCCAGCCAACCGGCAAGCAATCGAAGACCTTATCACCCCACGGCCATCCGTGTACACTTGTCCATTGATTCCGCATCCATCTTATACGTACAATCCTCCCATCGCACAACGTCTCGACTTCTCGGTGAGCTCGCCACAGATCCAATGGCACATAGGCAGGGTATAAAATGCTGAGGGGTGAGAAATTGTAAAGTCACGAGCCCAACGAGTGGATAGGCCGGGACCGAGAGAGGGCGGAGCGGGAAAGGCTCGTTTGAAAAGATGCCAATGCAGATACTGATCCGCCCCTTAGTGGAAAGGTCCCTCAACACCCGATGGCATTGGCCGCGCCACGCTCGTCTGATATCATGCAAAGAAATCAGAGGTCGAGGCCGGCAATAAGTTGCGGGAGGCACAGGGAACGACTGTAATGGGAGACGGGTGCATTCGAGTGGTAGGGAAATGGTCCCGGACGCAGAGACGGAAAATTGTGGCACTGAGCCTCAAAAGTGTTGAACAGTTGTGAAGATGATCAGTACCGGTGTGGGGTTTGATGATGGACAGGGACATCGAAAATTGCTGCCTCCGCGGGTCGAGAAAAGCACCCCTCCTCCCCCTGGAGAAACCCGACAAACTATGCCCTCGTGTCGTATTGTGGGCACTGAGAGGATACCATTGGCTGGGATCTACCCGCCCTCGGCCCGGAACCATCCTCCTATGTGTCACATGTGGGGTTGAGCGGCCCTCTCTTTACAGGGAAAGATGCCAAGCACGTCCGATCGAATGTTCGGTTAAGAATGATTCCTACCCCGACTTTACCGCATGTGAGCGGCGAGTCGCGCGGTCTCAAAAAAAAAAAAAAAAACGATGCGCGCGGCGAGACTCAGTGCCCGGTGGGGGACAAGGGGGAGTGAATCCGATTGGACAGTTTCTGAAAGTGCCGCCTGTTGAAACACCCATTTGGAAACCGCGGGTGGAAGGGGATACTAAAAAAGGCAATCGTGGGTTCAACCGAGCGACCTTCCTAATTTGGAAAAAGGCTTCTGAAAGGTCGAAGATCATGTCCGGAATTGTCAAATGTCGATCCCACTCCGGACGAGAGAAGAAGAGCATACAGATGCTTATCCGTCCTCACTCACGTGCGTCCTGTTTCTACCTGGCCCGATCACCCGAACCCCCCTCCGTGGTGTCCCTGTCCAGTCGGAATCGTTGGAGGATATTTGCTTTTGTTGTCCTCGTTACAACCGTGAAAATCCAACGTTCCACCACCTGCAATCGCGCAAAGCCCAATTATCCAATTCCTGTTCTCAAACGCGCGCGCGCGCGAGGGTTCTTATCTCGACAACAATCTCTCTCTCTCTCTCTCCACACAACACGTCGATCCGGTCTCTTCCGTCGATCTTGTGCGTTTTTGGTTCTGATCGGAAACCTCTTTCCCGGGCCTCACCCGGCGTTCGGGATCGCATTCCTGTGAGGGATACGCTATGTCACACGTTCACGAGCACATGCGATGACCCACACATATGGGCAGTACCAGTACACTCTCAACCCGTCACCGGTCAAGAACAAACCCTCTGAACAATTCACATGAGACGAGGTAAAAACAAAAACGCATCTACAAGCCATTTTTCGATCGAACAACCGGGCCTCTCTCATATGTTTATCGACCCAGTCGCATGATTTACGCGTTTTTACGCTGAGAATATGACATCGACAATGTCAAAGAAAAAGAAAAAAAAAAGGTCATGACACACACAACTGGTGCTTTGAAACGTGTCGGATTTGACGCTGATCCGCCTAGACGATGATTTCACAATCGTTTGGTCGATAATGGCTCCCCCAAAACCCCGTGGTTAATCCCCGTCACCAACCCCATCATCGGATATTCGAAAACGGAGTAGACGTAACCGCGACCCCCCCCCCCCCTCAAACGAGAAAAGCAACCGACAAGGCCGAGCCACCCACGAGAAATCACGCTATCAACGAGTTATCTCTATCAACGATTATATAGCCAAACCGTGCGTGTGAGTGCGGATACAGGTACGAAAGTCCGAGAGTGAGTTGGAGAGAGAGAGAGCGAAGAAGAAGAAGGAAAGAAAAAAAAATTGTGCGCAGTGCTTTCCTTTATCTGGACAATCGAATCTAGAACGGATAGGACGAGAAGCCCGACATTCCTCTTGAGAGGGAGGGGGGAACTCACTCACGTCCAAAAAGATCTGCTCAAAGAACCCTAATCACGGGAGACGTAAAGGAACGTCAGCCAAAAAAGACCAGAACCCGTGAATCTGTATACGCCGTATCGTTTATACTCAGTTATCATACAACATCTCCCACCTCCCCAAAACAGACTTCGAGCAAAGTAAACACATTCCAGCCACCCTAAGGCCCTCTCCACTCAATCCGAAGAATTCACCCCCAAGACACACAACTCTCAAAACATTTTCTATCAATCGTATCATATCTCCGTTGCATTATTGGAACCACACGTAAAACGTTGGCCTTGTATATATCGTACAATTCAACCCATCAAGTGCGCAATGCAGGTAATTTCGTTAGAGTGATTATTCGTAGTGTACTGGGGAAGATTGGAGGGAACCGCGAAGACACCAAAAAAAAACTGAACAAGTCGTGTCATCACCCAAAAGGCTAAACTCGACTCTGTATATACAGGTCCAATGGTATGAGGGAGAATAACAAAGAAGGGTAGTACAAAATGATACAAACAGTCGACCACCAGTCCCTGATGGGGTGGCGACTAAAGGCGGGAAATTTTCGATAGCAATGGCGAAGAGGCGTCGATAACACACAAAATGTACAGCGAGAGAGAAAGACGGGACGACCGAACCGGACAAGGAAATAAAACATTTTTGCACTAGCTTGAAATGGTGTGGAGGAGACGATGCAGCGGACATAAGACGAGGACGATAGCGGATGCGAGCAACGACGAAAGAGTGTGATGGCGGAGTGTGTGCAAGGAGCAGATAATAGAGCGTATAAATCAGGTCGTGGCGATGTCGTCAAAAGCTCGTAAGATCCGGGGGTCCCGTCATTAGAGGCAACATTGTCGGTAGGATACAGGGGAGGGGCGAGAGTGGAAGAGTGTGGATGACGGGTGAGGGTATAGGATGCGAGACAATGCGATGCTATGCAGATGATGGCTCGATACGATGCAAGGATGTCGGCGGAAAAAGGAGCGGGCTGTGACGAGGAAAGCTCTATCGAACTTCCTTGCCGGGGAAGAGGAACAACCTCTTGAGAGGTAGTTCAACCTCGACTTCAATCTCCTGTTCAACACCGTCGATCATGCACTTCTCGAGACGCCTCTCCGTCCTGACAGGTGGGGCCATGCAGGGGTATGTGAGAACGTTATCATATGACCACGCACGTGCTGAAGGTAAATAAGTAAAAGTAAAAAGAGATATGGTGGATAGAACTCACTCTCGATAGGACGCGACTGGAAGCTGAGCTCATCCTCTTCATTGACACTGGCCATGGACCCGTCACTGAATTCACTCGTTCTTCGGGCAATGCGGCTGCTGCTGTTACGATAGCTATCGGCGGGGGAGCCAGAGATGTTGACACAGGAAGTGGAAACCTTCAACTTGACGTCAGGGACGAGGAGCTTGCCTTCGGCACCCTTCTTCAAGATGGGGACTTCCTTCTTCTTGATGATGGGGGCAACAGTAGTTGGTAACGAGCGGGCCATGGAGAGGACAGAAGAGGAAGAGTGCATCGAAGTACGAGACTCGCTACGACGAGTGAAAGCGAGATTGTACTTGGAGTAGAGTTCGTCAACAGTCTTGTTGCGGGGAGGGGGAGTGAGCTCATCAGCCAATGGCTGGGGCACTTGGTACTTGACGTCCAAGGTCGAGTAGACACCACCTTGGCGTTGGGAGGAGGCAACAAAGCTCTTGTAAGCACGCTTGGGATCCGAACTCTCATCGACAGGGAGAGAGTGATCACGAGGCTTGGCGAAGGAGTAGACCTCCGCGCGCCAGCCGTCAGTGCCGTCAGTCCAACCGGGGATAGGCTTGCGATCATTGGAAGAGGGTTGGTTGAGGTGAGTGAAGGAAGATCGCTTAGGTTCCTCCTTGCACAAGTTGGCCTTAATCCTCTGAGCAGCCATCATGACACCGGATTGGTATTGTTTTGAAGGGTCAACCGTCTGCCCCGGCTCATGGCGGAGAAGAGGTGGACGGGGTGGGAGGGGTGGGAAGCCATAGAGGGGAGCAAGGCGTGCATGGCAGCGATCGGTGTCGGTTAGTTCGACCGAAGAATCAGTGGAACTAGAGGAGTCGCTCTCCGAGTCCTGCGAGGCCGAAAAGGCGAGGGAGGAGAAGGAGTTATGAGGGACTGGAGGGGGAGGGGGGGATTGACGATCGGGGTTGTAGTCCGACTCAACTATTCCGTGGGAAGTGTTGAGGTCGGCGAGTCGGCACTCATCAGAGCAGTAGAGGGGCGTGGGGCCCTGCTCGATAACGAGCCGTTGCTTTGATTGCTCGACGGGAGCAGACTCGGGGGTGGACTTTTTGGAAGAGTTGGAATCGGAACGGCGGATCGTACCGTTGGGCTTTACACGACCAGTGCCGTGGACCAGACCACCCTTTCCTCGGACGGCGTTTTTCTTCTGACGAGCATTGGCGGTGGCCTTGTCGGTCTGCCTTGTGGCTGTGGAAGGAAAGAGTGAGTGGGATTCAAAGCGATAGAGGTGGCTTTCAGGACATACGGGTGGGAGGTTGAGGGGGGAGTTGTTGTGGGATGGGTGCGTAAGATCGTTTGGGGAGGATCTGCCTTGAGCAGCTCATGCACCAGGAAGTGTCGATCTGAAAGTCGAGTTCCATGACTCTTTGGGAGGAGGAGGAACACTTGTGATGCGGGACGGGGCGAGGGTGGGAAATCGAACGGACGGAATGACAACAGCCTCCCACCTTTATACGAACCGACCGGCGAGAGTGAGCACGTTCCCGATTCGCTCAGGGACCCCAGATCTGGATCTGTCACCGCTAACCTCGCACTGGATGATTCTCGGTCGTGGAAATTTCAATAATTATTTCCCGGCAACCCCCACGATCACAATCACCGTCTTACGCGGTCCGCCCCCGCGTCAAAACACGTAAACTGGAAATTAGAAAATAATAAAATTCAAAAAATAATATTCTTCCCAATCGGCGTAACCATGTCCGGATGCGGTTGTGTCCTGCCCACGACATCCCCGCGCCCTCCCCCCCCCTCATCCAACCCGCTGCCATGTCCCTAACGTACCTATTGATTTTCTTATTCCTTCCGACGCGGAAAATCCCCTCACTAGAACCATTTCGGTAGCATCTACGGCTTTCTTTATAGTTGCCAGCCTGTCCTTGTGCGAAACAAGGTCAGGACACAAGAGATCTGGATCATACACGGTCCAGAATCCCTGCAGCAGCCGAGCAACAAGCGGGCGGGACGGACACCTGACCCGTTCTTCTCCCCGCATGTGCTCGAAAGGGAAACTACCCCAGGTTTCCTGACCGCCTGATCGTGGTCGGGGGTTGGGTCGATTGACAGGGCGGTCTGGGCTTGGAATGCAGGCGGACGATGATGTGAGCTCATGCGACCAAAGGTGGGGGCGCCGCAGACCCAGAACGTCACAATCGTTCCATTCATTTCCCCGCACTCAATTCAAAACAGTTACCTCTCCACTCTTTCTCACCTGCTCTTTACATGTTAGCCTACGCATTGTCCTTCTATGATGCAATCCACGAGTCCCTTCTCCTTCCCCGCTGGGCCAAAAACACAAACGACGAAGCAATTGCCCCGCATAATGTGCGCATACATTCAACGCTTTACCCCCTTGAACGGTAGTTCGTTCACCTGACCCCCCACATCGCACCATACGTCAGCACATGAGCAACAAGGGTTACTCAACTGTTGGCTTGCCACGCGTTCGGTGATCCTATCGTATTCTCGGAAACTCCGTTTGCATATTCCCGGTCACGGCTTTGAATTGATTCGCGGGTCTTGCGACCGTACCGAACGTCTAGGCCATTGCCTCACGGTCGCCTCCCCAACACAATGGCACGGCGAGAATATTTCCAACGCCAACGCCGCGGAACGCTGAGTAAACCGACACCCCCCCCCCCCCCCCCCCCCATGGCCTACTGTTGGCCATGCTAGACCCGCGAATAGGGCCAGCCACCAAATGAACCTGTGTGGCGTTGCATGAAAACGCGCAGTTAATTGGGTCGCGTGAACAAACCCCATGGTCCCGGTGTGGGGTAATCTCTTGGTCCATCCGGACCGCAGATCATTTCAGAATGAGCAGTGCGCGCGCCTCGAGTCATCATATCCTTCTTGATTACAAAGGAAGGGAGGGTATGCGCTACCTCACTGCCCTCGAGAGAAGACCGTTGCGGGATGAATGAAATCACCTGGCCCGTTAATTCCACTCCCCCTAAGTATATTTCGGTTAGCCTTCGAGTGCCCTAAAACTGAAGGACTGAGATTCTTACCGAGCCCCTGTGTTTCTCCCCTCTGCGTTGATCAACCGCAAGAGGAACGCACCACATCATGCATCGAGGCCACCGAAAGTCCGTGCTCCCCGATAAGCGACGCGCTTCACCTTTTTTGAGACAAACCGTCGAGCGCAGCCTACCATTTCAAAACCTATTCGTCATGCTCGCTTCATCGCCATCTCCCTCAAGCGGATGAGAAGGCGCCAAGATATCAAACACCCATCTTACCATACGTTCTACCTCACCTTTCGGACCCGTACATAGGCGTCTCAATTCAAAATGCCGCCGCTTTGTGCGAGTGTGGGGTTTGCGCATCCAAACCCCCGTCTTTGATCGGTTGTCAACGGTTCCTTGAGGGCCTGGGAACACAAATCTCAAGTGCCCACCCCCGAACCCAGACGATGGCGAAGCGACCATGGAGCGTTCCGTAGGGTGCATCGCTACCGCAATCGCTTTGTGGTTTCAATAATGATCCCTTCCTGACTTGGCCCTACCCTGGCGTTCGAGTGAGGTCATGGTGGCAAATGAAGAGACGCCTCACATTGGACGTAGATGCCCTCCCAGCGCAATCTAGGGAGCGGCTGAGTTTTGCAGAATAAACTGCGGCACAGCCGGAAGGGCCAAACAGGAGGAAGTTTCTCCCGCTTCCGCACGGAGCGTCGAAAGCAACCATTGGTAAACCCCCGGATGACAGTCGACCCGACCTTTCACAAGGGTTTCGAAGTCTATCAGAATTGACGGCGGGTATCGTCAGAGATGGGCTTTCGACTAGGCAGTGTTGCCTATCGTCGAACTGCGTGCCGTAAACGGCTGTGCGGGGAATGGCATTAGCAACAAAGAGCCATATGGTACCCGGAACATACTGTTCGCTCGACCCTAAGTTAGGAGGTATTCGACATGCACCCTGCCGGCGGGAAGTGCAGGAGGGGGAAGATGCGATTCTCCTAAAGTTCTCCCGACGCCTATAGGGAGAAAGCGGACCCTTCTGCATCATGCGAGGTGGGTTTCAGTATACTATCAACGGATGAAAATCTTATACCTCTCCGCCTTGTGGTTTCCGATCGGCGGGTATCGAAGCGAGCAAATCTTTCCACACCCTAATGGATACGCGGGAGGTGGTGGGTGCAATGACCGGCCCTTGAACCGGGGATTTGGGTGGAAGTGATCCGTCGGTTGGTGTTGCACGTTGCACAGTTTACCCACAGAAGCTTCCGTCAGGTCCTTCAGGTAACGTTAATACTCACATGGCGAGATGAGCACGAGGGAAAATGTTCGGTGTGGTTTAAAACACCGTGTGGATCCGTGCTGGGGACCTGGAGAGACTAACGGTGAACTCCTAGTGGTATAGGCTTCCCGCACCTTAACGTATACTTGGAAAGCTAACCCGTACAGGCTTTATTCCGCGGTTCCTTTTGCCGCCAAATACATCCGTTCCGCGTTCACGCGAACGAGGAACAAGGCGGAGGTGCTCGGCCCAATGGCACATGGCCGGAGGGAAACCCACAACCCCACGGGGGTTTGCGAACCATTGAACCCAACGCCCAACTCTCTTCTCTCTCGCGATGTGGACGGTGCCCTGTGGATCCAACACTGTCAGAAAAGCCAATCCCATTAGGGAAAGTACGCAACGCGCGTTACCCGACCGATCTTTTCTATAGGTTTTGTCTGATATCCTCCTGCCAACCCATGCTCGTGCCCAGCCAGTGTGGTAAGTACTTATGTACAGTATCTGGGCCAGGGCAGGTCAGAAAGATGCTCGCGTTCGGGAGGAAATCAACACCACCGCGGCCCTGTTTCTCCTCCGGACTCGTAGGATAGCGTCTGCCTCTTGACGACAAGGCCGACGGTGGCGTCGGGCACTTATATCCCGCGATCATCCATACGTTTAGCCTAATGTTAAACGATGTGGGAGGCAACTGGCGCGTTTCTTGATCACCACCCGCCGTCGAGATGCGATCAACGTGGGACCTTCTAGTTGCGTGTCCCAAATGCCTATTCCTATCCCTTCTCCGCCCGACGTCTTGGCATTTCGAGTGGCGTTGAAGTAGTCCTGGGTTGACGTTTTTTGTACACCGCGGGAAGTCCCGTAGTACGTATTTCGGTTTCTTTGACGAAGATGACGTTGACATTGCACGGTTTCACCTGCCTCGTGAAACGGATTTTACGTTCGTTCTCGAAGCGCGGATGTGCCGAAGAGCTCTCTGTCTGCCCGTGGGGAGAACAAAGGATTCATCATGCACAAGGGATGCCCCATATGTTCTGTCAGGTACCTCGGGCGACCTCTTGTAGATGGGCGCCGCGATTACTGGGTCTGTCGTTTGGCTTCATAGGTCTTCACTACGCCGGTTTCCCTCCGGCTCTATGATCTCCTTCCGCCGAGGTCGGTTCGACCCTAACTTCTCCGTCCAGGGACGCCGAATAACTCCGGATCCCCGCTCAGAATCCTCTTGTCTCCAAGACCCCTATTGCCCCCGCTACCACGGTAAGCTCAAAAATCCAGTGCTGGGCGGTCAGATCGGGCCTGTAGACCCCCCGCACTGGTGCGGTTTCCGCGGGGCCGACCCCTGAACGACTCGCTCAATTGGGTCCGATGGTCGGCGGGCTGCAGTGTTTATCCCTTGCGCTCGTGAGTTACAAGTGATTTCACCGCTGTTTTGACCCCGTGTACAGGAAGGATGTCATCACTTATCTGTTCAAATTTGGAACCTCCTCAAATGGTCCGATATGCGGGGAATGAGGCTTCCATGCATGCGACGGGTCGCCTCGTGGCGTTTACAGCTTATACCCAAATAATTCACTGTATTGTGCCAACCCAAATCGAGGTGGAAACGGGAGCAGGCAGGAAGGGGGTGGGTGATCACTCGGATCATTTTCCAAGTTTTGGTCTTGACGATCTGACCCCACTGCACGACGGCGCGCAGTTGACACCGAAGCGTCGCGCGCCCGTCGGGGGGCGGGGTCGGGCTCTTTCTGGGCCTTTCACTGTCGCTGGAGTGTGGGGAAATTCGGTTCCCCCACCCCGCCCTTCTCTGCCTCCACCAATGGAAACCCCTGAGTTTGAAGGGCGATCAGACTTTGATAACCTCCTTCTCCGTGCTTGGTCGGGAGAGAATTGTTGTTATTCGGGTCTACCAGCATTGAATATTGAGCGGTGACTGGAGGGTGGGGTGTTAGTGTTTTTTTAGCTTCCGGCCCTGGGCGTGAATGGGTGACGCGAGCAAGGCTGACTGTCTGACGATGATGTTCACGCGCAGGGTTTTCCCGAGTGTCTCCTTCGTCGTCGTCATTTTATTTTCTTCGCAGGATGGGCGTTCTGGGCTCCTGTTTCATATACTTGATCACTCTGCCACACACCGGTTGCAAAAGCATCAACCATCCCGGCATACGGTGAACATGCTGTTCCCGGTCGGGCATCCACATCACCCAGAACCTTCCCCTAACTCCTGGGCCGGTCTACCCCCTTCACTCTACCTGGACGATGCACTCCGGCTCGGATGAGGCTACGGGACGGTGGGGCTGCAGTGTATTTTGCCATTTTGATGGTAAATCACTGGCTGTCGTGTGAGTGAGGTAGAGTTCAATGAATGGCAACAAACGTCCAGAGCACCTTCCCCTTTTCCCTTTATCGTAGCCCGTCATTTCGGATGTTGAAAGGGATAATCATGAACGCAGAGGCAAATTCACTTTCGTCTGTTCGTCTTCAAGACGTCATGAGTACGAGCCGGGGTCTTTCAACTTCGCTTATGTAGATGAGTTGTGAAATAAAGCGTTTGGGCTAACTGGATATTACCGTCTGTATGAAACGAAAATGGGATATTAAGCCAAGGGGGGTTAAATTCGTAAGGATGGGAAGGCGGGAAAAGGCCAGATATGTCACATTTCGGGATACGTCCCGAAGAGACAGCGAACGGCATGGCAATACATAACTCCATATAGATGCTCGCTCAGAGTAAGTCGGGTGAGGCGGAGAGACGCAGGATGTTCGGGAACTTATTCGTGTTGAGCTTGCGGTTGTCTTAGAAGGGAGAGAATAAAGCTAGTGTCCCATTCGGTTTAGTGTGGGTGGATGAGGGACGATGGCGATCTCTGTGACCACAACCGAGAGATCTTGTCATGGATGTGTTCCAGACGGATTGTCAAGATGTCCTTCGTATCTGCCTCTACAAGGTATCCTTAGCAACGGATGGGTCGTTTGGCAACGGAATAAAGGGAGTTTACAAGAGGATAAGCGGGGAGTATTTGATTGCGTTTGTCGATCGAGGGTAGGGGTGTGGCGTACCTCGGCGAGTCATTGGGCCATTGTTCTCATTATCGCCCATTGTTTGTTGCGTCCGAGATTAGATTAGCTTCCCCACACCCGTGGACGTGGCTGATATTCACTTATCCTGTGAGGGATCAGTGGCTAACTCAACCCTTTAAGACATAAACTGTTCGTAAGCAGATCGGAAATGAAAACCGAGTGCGGATGGGAAACACATACAGGTCCGAGCAATAGAAAGTCGGAAGACGAAGCCGCGCTTGCGTTGGATCCGGGCATGGGCTAAAAGCACTCAAGCTCGATGTCGTCCGGGACCCCAGGAACAGCTCTTACCAGAGCCGTCCGAGCGGAAAGGAGAATGAGACATGCAACAAAAGGCACAGGCTCGAGACAAAACGAGCCCAGCCTTGGGCACAGCATGCTCAGGTAGGTCGAATGCATAACGAGGGTTTGATTTTTTGATTTTCAGGGCTCAGGTGACCAGCCCTCCCTCGGTTCGGCAAGCGCCGATCACTGGTCATCCTGGCGCGGCCATGGGCGCATTCATCCCCCGAGACGTCCAAGAGTTTCTAGACGGCTATCCCGACCTCCGCGATGACCGTTCTCAGTCCAACAATCTCAGATTCTACTCGAATGAATTGAAATGCAAACCAGACCGCAAGCTGATCTCTGAGATCCATGAAGAGTACGCCGTTCGCCCTTGTCTTTCTCTGCGCCCATGTCATTTTAGGAGGAGGCATGGCTGACACCTGTTTCACCGTTCCCTATGTCGATTTTGATAGATGGTATGGTGATTACTCGTTGCTCGAGGCCAAACACGGCTACATTCAATGGTTGTAAGTGAACCGCACTTCCCCCGGGTCTCTTGCACGCAGCTTGGCCCTCCGTGACCTCGCTGCGGTTACAGGTTTCCAATCCGAGAGTATGGGATAAACTATGCCGCGCAGCCTCTCCAGAAGCACGAAATCAAGACCATGACGAAGGATCAAAAATTTATGCGGCGGATTTTTGCCTCTTACAAGCTGATGCTCGACTTCTACGGAATGCGGCTCGAAAATGAAAGGACTGGCTTGATTTCGCGGTCCGAAAACTACGCGGCCCGGTACAAGAACTTGTGCAGTACGTACTTTTGTCCAGATCTTATGCTGCAGTCCAGACCCCCCGCTCCTGGTCGGACCACCGTTTCTTGTCGTAAACCTTACGCGAGCCTCCGCCTTCTCAAAACGTTATCATATCCGTCCGTTCACTTCGTATGTTTGGTGATGAACCAGTGGTCGAGTGACACTACTGCTGCCCTTCAATCACTATGTCGTGCATTTGGCTCCTTCGCTTACCGTTCCTCTTTGGTCCTTCAATAGGATCTTCCCATAACAACCTTCGCATCTCGCGGATGCTCAAGTCCCTTTCGGAGTTCGGCTATGAACACATGAATTACGCATTTCTATTGCACGTCCTGAACGAGCAGAGCGAACACGGCCAGCTCAGCACGTCAATCATCAGGAGCAGCATGGACCGTTGGTGGGCGAACTGCGTTCGGGGACATCGGGAACGGGCTTGGATCAATGAGAAAATAGCCAGAGCGAGGAACAAGGATGTCGATGAACCATTTGTGTTCACGAGGGAAATGTATGAGGCGGCCATTAACAACTGGAACGACGAAGGTTGTTTTTAGTCCCTATCCCTCGGCCTCTTGGCGACGGAATTGTCCTCCAGTAAGTCAGAGAAACCCCCCTGTGCCCCTGCTGGGATATTGGTTAATAGCGACTCGCCCATGTGAAGCATTCGGACCCGCTTGGAAGTTTTCCGAGGTTCCTAGACCACGAGGCGTTGATTCGGTGAGTGATTCGCCCTCCACCCCTTTGCATCTGTCAATCCCCCTTGTCTTATCATCGCTTGGCAGTCGGGTATATCACTCGTGCATCCCCAAAATATACATTGTATTCCTGTAGTTTGGCCAATCAACCAATGTTCACGAGAAAGCAAGCGTCAAGCTGCCACGGTGTCTCTAGCCGGTCCAATAGAGGGTATGTAATCCTTCGACACAGTGACGTTGATGATAACCCTCGACCCATTGTGCGACTTCTCTGATTCGTTGATTCATTCAACTGCTTGGTTCTTCGCAGCATCCCGCTCGCCCCTGAGCTGTTGTACCGACCGTTGTCTTATCAGCCACGTTGTCCAGGATTCTGGGCGCCTTATTGGTTATAGTGCGCCGACCCGGGGATTATGGCGCAACGGTAGGGGATACGACGGTAAGTTCACGCGCGCCTGTCTCACATTTCCTCACGCTGGATGATGTTTTTAACAGGATGGTCTCTGGGGGATTTCGTGCGACTGAGGCAAAATTTCAACGAAACGCGCTCGCCAATGGGTCGACCGAGGGGTCATTCTCCCTGGAGCTCTGTTGGAAACTGGTTTTCTGCCACACGCCATATCAGAGGCACCAAGATCCGGTCTCCAACGCCTACTCTCCTTATACGGGTTGGATCCCAAGTTATCTCCTTCGAGGGGCCAACCGGCATTTAGCTTCTCCCTGGTAATCACGCCCGCGCATGCGAAAATCACAGAGGTTCACTCGAGGCCATTTCGCCTGAGAGTGCCCGATTGGTTGTGCCTCACAGCGTCCATTCTTTACAGTGCCCCCGCGGTGTTTGGACGTCGGTCCGTGGGGGAATGTATCATGTTTTTCAGCTGGATCAAAGCGCGTTAATATCCGTATCGCGTATTTGGAGCTCGGAATGCGGAACCATTGTACCTCGAGTGTCACCGATTACGAACCTCCAGCAGCATCGAGCTCCACAGAGGGAATCCCCAGCCGTTCCCCCGTGCGGGGTGGGTGTCACATAATAATCGGATCCTCCTCGGGTCCCCACATTTGGTCCACCTAGCTGACCCGGGTTATGCCAGATTTTGGATATGAAGCGGAGTCAAAAGCTTTGTCAGGGCTTGACCCACGGGGTTTAATGTTTGGTGGCTCATGCTAACGTTTTTGGTATGTGGTGCCGGTGCCCGGACTTGCTAACGGGACTCGTGAGCTCCCGGGATGGCTCGTATAATTCGGGGACTTCGGCTCCTCAATGTGAGCGATCTCAACAGCTGTCTTTCCGCTATGATCTAGCTGACAAATGAGCGAGATGGCTGAAATCATCATAGACCGGGAGTTACGGAGGGATTCAAAGGGATCACAGTGATCATCTTTGAGGTTTCGGAAGACCCCGATTGCGCCCTGCCACCCGAGCATCCGATACCGTTGCGGTGAGGCACCCGCGTTTCAGGTTTCAATCTTCGACCGCTTTTGGAGCAATCTCGTTATGCCCTTTATGTTATCTGGTGTGAACTTTGAGTGCAGTCCTTCGCCTCATGTTTTTTTCTTCTGACGTATGTTAGTGAAATTGCAGTCCTTTAGAGTTTGTGTGCCCTCACGAGCTGTGCAAAACGCGTGGTGTTGTTGAAAAACCGACCCAGTAGCCTTGCGGCCTGTGATTTTGGTCCCGTAATCTCTCGCATCTTTCCGCGATCGCTCGAGGCAAGTTTCAATTGCGAAAAGGTACGATCTCGCTTTAGAGCTTTGAATTTGGGATCGAGTATAATGCTTTCACATGGACGGAAGTGCGTACAAGATAGGTCGGGATCGATCCACTTGAAGTAACAATCCGGGAGATGTCTGCTAAGCATCCTCTACCGCGGCCCGGGTCGACCCGTTTCTCTATCTCTGATTATCTGCCCCGCAAAATCTGGTGTCGAAGGGTCCTAGGACACGCGCCCCTGCTAGTTCCGCGCGGGTCCTTGGACACGTTGTCCATTTGGAGGCTCATTGGGACTTTACCGAGGATGGGCTTGTTCTGCTCTGAGCCTCAACGTAAGTTTGGGAGTTGGTTACGGATTTGCGATCCGGGAGCCCGTAGTCGATTAATTTCTGTTCCCGCACGTTTTAGTTCCTCGAGCAGAGCGATCCTGTGTTGGGAAAGGAGGTGTAAGGTTTTCGGCAACGCGCGATCGGCCTTCATCGATGGAGACTGATCGGGGAGCGTCTGTGTGGGGTCCTTTCCCTTTCACATGGCAGTACACGCTTGCCAGATACGCTTGTTGCCTGGGGTTCAGGGAAAGGCCAGTCGGTTTCGTCGTGCCATCTCTCAGCCTCAATTGATCGTTCCGTTGTAAAGGCTGACCCTCCGTATACAGTCGTGATATTACAAGATCAACTCTCGATTTGACTTTTCCGAGAGAGGGGTGTCATCAGTCCGTGCTGGGATGTACCGTGATTGCCCCACAAATGAATAGCTCTTTTGCGTGTTCGCTCGAGCGAAGTTTCAAAACAGCAGGCTTGGTAAGGCGGACGTCCAGCTCGCTCCGATGTTGACGGATAGGACTTAAACCTCCCTATCCTAGCGCGCTTAGTCAAGGATATGTATGCCCAACTCCGCATGAGTCAGGTTCGGAGACTCTTTTTGGACCCGTGGCCTGCTGCGGCAACCCTGGCTTACCAACAAAGCGTTCTGAGACAAACGATGGCCGACGCAAGTCTCAATTCGCTTTCTATTGATGTGAAGTTTACCGGCGACCTACGAGGGGCCGTGCAGCCAGCAACCGAACGCACTGGTTGGTCTGTGATCCAGTGGGTAAATCAACCTTGATCGAACGCAGATGTGAACGGGCGAGTAGGCCTTTCCACGGCCTTTCTTCAGGGTAAACTTACGGAACGGGGCGGCATTTTGGACCAGTGTCACCCTTGCGACGATGCGAATACCTTTCTCTTTTGTCGCATTCATTTCGAAGGGCGGGCAATCTAATCATGGCGCTCTTCACGGCTCTTTCCGGCGGGCGTTACGCAGGGGAACTCGTCCCATTCGCCGGTGCTACCCATTTGCCACTGGGCTTGACAAGTCTTCGTCTGTGATTGGTGCAAGCGGATGTTTTTGGAACCGGTGATCTATTAATTCGCCGTCTCCTCGACGAAGGTTCCCTTCTGCACTGTCTTGTTTGGGTAAGGTACGCCGGCGTCACGGGTCCAGGACTGATGATGCTCTCTCTGATTCCCATGTGTGCATATGTATCTCATGTATACAATGGATGGTTCTTTTGTGCGTTTATCCATGCGCTGAGTGCTCCGCGCGCGGTTCCATCTGTTCCCAGGTCGGTCGCCATCTTCTCTGAGCCAGCTTCTTCGCTCACTCTCTCTCCGCTACAGAGGGTTCAGGGCTTCCACCATCCGGTCCGTCAGTTTTCCCCATTGATAACCGGTGGGGTCAAGCGGGGAAAACGGGAAGAAACGCGGGGGATATGGATCGTTTATTCGGAAGCTTATCGCAGTCGATTGGTGGGTCGCTGCCTTTATTTTGGTTCCTTCGGCACGTGTTCTCGCGGCGGAATAAGGGGGGTTATGGTCGCTTCGAATTCAGCTTGGTGGCCGACCCACGGCCACAGGCCTCAAGGCGACAGGAGATGAAGTGAACGGGAGGGTGGAATCGATCCATTCGTGCCTTTCTGTCTGCGTGTTATCGATCGTTGACAAGTTGCACCCCCGAAGATGCGATGAACGTAAAAATAGTCGGGGTACAATGTGTGTAGCGCTCGTACGCTACTTGTCATTGGCTCCAATGTACGTACTCTTCATGCCCCTTTTCTCCAAGCTGGCCACCGAGCATTCTTGTCCGTCCGTCTATTTTTGAATCGATCCCATTCGTAGAAAAGGCGGGCCCGATGTTCCTCCATACGGAGGGAGTGAGGTACAGAATTTTTTTTTCTCTGTGGATATGCCTAATCGGCGAGCAACGTCTGAAGCTTGAAGTGCCATCCAAGTCCCCCAGACGCAATGTACGTGTTCACCTCCGTTTTTCGTCATACGGTTGAATCCTGACGTGCGAACCCGTACAAATTCGCTCGGGTACCCTCGCGTCTCAATTCCTTGTTCCCACGAAGGGTTAAACAGATCGAGCGCTCTGAAGGAGAACACCAATTGAGATAAGCATTCAGATCTTCAGAACCTCATCCAACCCTACGCCTTACACGTCGTACGTGACACATAATGCCAGCCAGATGCGATTGGGGTGATGAACCTCTCCCTATCGGACTGCGTGGAAGATTTGATAAATTGTTTTTTTTTTTCAGGTGGGTAAGTACTTTTCTCTCAAGGAAACCCCATCGCCCTGAGGAACGCATCTAGCGTGCATTCAGAATAGACCCGAGCTGTTCCTGGAGTGCGAAAGAATAACGCCATCTCCCTCTCCGCCGAAACACTACCTTGATTGGGCTGACACTCGGTGAGCATCCCGCATTGTTTGTCACAGATCGGAGAGGACGTTCCCTCCGGTCGTTGCGCGTCACTGCCAACCATTCATCCATCCCGTTGCGTCTTTCCTGAATGTGGCGGGCTCCTGGCGTAGGAAACGCCAGTGTTCGGTTCTGGGGCGATATACCGGTTGCCGGTTGCCTTTCGGGAAATTTCACCCGACCACAACCGAAATGCGGTAGTGGGCGGGGTATATGGGCGCAACTATGAGACAACGGAAGGCAATGGACGATTGGGTCGATACGAGCCTGCACATCCACCTGTTGCGATGGGCAAAAATTGCTTTCATCCTAGGTACGGTTCTGTATTCGGATAACGTTGTGAGGCAGGCTCATTTCTGGCCTCTCGTTGGCGTGCCCCATGAAGAACTTACCGATGACGAGGTGGGACCTTGGGTTTGGGGCAAAACTCGGGTAGCTTCTGCGCAGGAAGGTGCAAGTAACTGTTGGGACTCAGCTCGACAATCGGTAAACAATGCCGCGGGTGTAACTGACCGTGGGAAATCCGCGCTCAGTCATTCAAGATCAAGGATCCCCGCTCGTCTTTCAACCTCGACCATGTCGATTGAGGAAGTCGGAAGCCCCGTACGGCTTGGCGCTGGCAGGTTTGCCACCGTCTATATTATCAGTGGTGGACTCATCGTCTTCAAGGAGGGATCGTACATCGATAACGCGGAGAAACTACACCAGGAGTATGAGAACCTTGACAACATCTACCTTCGGTGCAACACCGACTCCTTCTTTGCCATCC
>Ga0307517_10005007_pt1 | contig 20154 bp, 13 predicted proteins | sample 23_EM_MG_FD_194515 | JGI IMG/M metagenome (GOLD analysis project Ga0307517, IMG submission 194515) | Populus trichocarpa ectomycorrhiza microbial communities from riparian zone in the Pacific Northwest, United States - 23_EM | ecosystem: Host-associated > Plants > Roots > Unclassified | place...
TTATTGTGGGTTGCAAATTGTATTATTACATTATTTATGTTCTTTTGTTAAAGGTAATAACTAAGGGAAATGGATAGTATATAATTTGCAAAAAAAAAAAAACAAATTGATAATATTGATGATAATAAAAACATAGATAAGTTTGGTTTCGTAGCCTCCCTAACCTAAGCAATTAAGCCTGAAAGGGTGTTTTAACACCTAATACCCTAAAGTCAACTGACTTGGGAGCTATTGGCCCAATGCTTATTACATGGGTTAAGGAGAAAAGCTTAAGGGAATCAAACATTGCATTATCTACGTATCAGTATCTGCAACCTGAGTTATTAAGGTTGTAGGGGTGTCTCAACACCTAATGCCCTAAGACCAACTGGTCTGGGAGTCATTAGCCGAAAGCTTGTTACATGGGTTAAAGATGCATTGTATTTTAAGTTATATGTATATATATTTAAAAAAAAAAGAAAAAAAAGATAATAATCCCAACCCAAGGAAGTAACCTTAGAAAAACATTAGAACATAATATTGTTTTGTTCCAATAAAAGCCCCATCATCTATGTTTTCATACAATGAGCACATAAAAAGAAGGTTTATTAATATCTTGTTTAAGAAGTATAAAGCAGATAAATAAATCTAATGAGAGTTTGTTTATTTGGATAGATTAATGGAAGTTGAATGATGAATGTCTTGCTTTGTGGAACTTGCAAATTGTTTTTCTATTTTAACGCTTTGATTACTAGGGACTAGTAATAAGCTGGTTGGGGGGTGTGATTAGTACATAAAAGTATATTTTTATCAAGGTTTTATATCATCATTTTGCACTTGAAGTATCAATAACTCCTTAACTAGAGCATGTTTTATAATAACAAGTTTGATAATATAAGATACATTTAATTTATGGTAAATGTTCATTTTAAATGCAGGCTTATCAAATAAATCAAAGGATTGATTGATGAGTTTAACTACTGAAATTCAGAAGACAAAGAGAGGGCTAAGCTTAGAAAAGAGATGTTGGTTCAGTCCAAACTGGAACATCATTCGGTTATTGGATCATAACTGGAGCTGTAGAACTTGGATTTAGGTCTGGTTTATATGTATGGAAATCTAAGACATAGACCTAAAACTTTCATGAGGAGTCTAAGATTTAAAAGTGTCATTTTCGAGTTCAAATGGTAGCAACAACAGAGAAGTCAGAATTTGTCCTGCAGCCCAGACACTACTTAGTGTTTAGCCCATATCTCGAGTTCTAGAAGTCCAAATGCACCGATTCTTTTTACATTGGAAAGTTGAGACAATTTCCCATAACTTTCATGAAGACTATTTGTTCAATTTCTAATGTTAGCAATGCATTTTCTGCAGACAAGAAGATAAGAAGTGTTACCAAGTCAAGAGGTGGCCACCCACTCAACAATTAGTCATCAAATCAATAGTTCTGAATTTTTGCCTATAAAAGGAGGCATTTGTCATGCATTTAGGTATCTTGGTTTTCAGATCAAGATCATGTTCTTGCTCTCTCTTTATATTTTTGTAATGCTTAAGTTTTGATCTCATTAATCTCTTGTTTATGCTTTTCATCATAACTATGTTCTTATCTAGTTTGTTTATGTTTCTCTTCTTAATCATGTTCAGCTAAGTTTATCATGTCAAGGTGAAAAGGGTACACTAATGGTGTAAGAATAAGTATAATATAAACTCGTTATGGACTTTAATGTTTGATACTAACATGTTTTGTATTTGTTATCTTATTCATTCTTAATACTTTGCTTGTTAAATGGTTAATCTAGATTTATGTTGTATAACTCTTGGTACAACAAATACTTGATCCTTTCATAACCAACTGTATGGTATAACCAACACCTGTGTTATGAAAGGATCTTGATTTGTTGTTAACATAAATTAACATCATGAATACCTGACAATATTTACAAGTATTAACATTATTCGAATAAGATAACTAATGTAATCATGTTAACAATTTATAATCTGATTGGAACCTCCTTTGTGTGTGGTTTCCAGTTGAGTAATAAAAAGAGTTTATAGTATACTTATTTGAAATACCATTAATGGATCCTCTAACCTTGACAATTGTTTTATATTTGTTTAAATCCTTACATCAATATCACATCTCAAAGCTCTCTTCAACTCCTTTTCTGTTATTATCTATTTCTTTATTTGTAGGTTATTTATTACTTCGACACTCCTACACTTGGGAGAAGACATCAATCTTTTGGTCGTGTCAATAAGATTAATCACGACTTGCTCCTCATTATTTAATAACCTCTTGAAGTCCACCTTAGCCCATATATCTTGAAGAAGTCCATTGAAGGCCTCTTTGAACCTCTTAGCTCTAAGTCTTGTAACTGGACCAACTGAAACCTTCAATGGATCATTTGGTGCTTGGATCACATAATCCCCTCTCTCCTCAAAAGAATTCGACCTTGAATCATCACCTACATCAAAACAAGAAAGATCAGCAACATTGAATGTATCACTAACATCATACTCACCTGGTAGATCCACTTTATAGGCATTATCATTAATCCTTTCTATGTTTTGAAAAGGACCATCTCCTCAAGGCATCAACTTTGATCTCCTTTGTTCAGGGAACCTTTCCTTCCTCATATGCACCCAAACCCAATCATTTGGTTCAAATCTCACCAATTTTCATCCTCTTTTAGTCTTGTGTGCATATTGTTCATTTGTTTTTCTATATTTGTTGTCGAATCTTTGCATGTAAATCCTTTACCACCTATGCTTTTTGAGTACCATTAAGACTAACCCTTTTATCCACAGGTAAATGAATCAAATCTAATAGTGTCAAATGATTAAAACCATAAACAATCTCAAATGGTGAATAATTAGTAGTAGAATGTACACTATGATTATATACAAATTCAATAAATGACAAACAATCTTTCTAATTTTTAAGATTCTTTTGAATGATAGCCCTTACAACTGAGTTAAAATTTGGTTAACAACTTTAGTCCGGCCATCTGTTTGTGGATGACAAGTAGTAGAATATAAAAGTTTAGTCCCTAACTTACCCCACAAAACCTTCCAGAAGGAACTTAAAAACTTAACATCTCGATCTAACACAATGCTCCTAGGAACACCATGTAGACAAATGACCTCTCTAAAGAATAGGTCAGCTATATTTGTTGTATCATCAGTTTTATGGGAAGCAATGAAATGTGTCATCTTAGAAAATCTATCCACAACAACAAATATAGAGTCTCTTCCTTTCCTAGACCTAGGTAGACCCAAAATAAAATCTATAGAAACATCAACCCAAGGTTCTTTAGGAAAAGGTAAAGGTGTGTGTAACCCATGATGCATTACTCTAGACTTAACTTGTCTACATGTTATGCACCTATCACAAATTTTTTACAAATCTCTTTTCATGTTAGGCCAAGAAAAGTGTTCATGTCAAACATCCAAAGTCTTAGCAATTCCAAAATGTCGCTTTCCTTACAAGCAATTCACGCAAAGAACAATGAGGCACACATAATTTATTTTCCTTAAACAAAAATCTGTCATGCCTAAAAAACCTATCTTTGGCCGAAACTTTGCACTCATTATATATAGAACCAAAATCATTATCATCAAGATACAATTCTTTAATATACTCAAATCCTAAAAATTTAGTATTCAGAGTATTAAAAAGAACATACCTTCGCAACAAAGCATCTACAACCACATTTTCCTGATCTTGCTTGTACTTAATTACATATGGGAAAGTTTCAATAAACTTAATCCACTTAGCATGTCACCTATTTACCTTACCTTAACCCTTTAAATGTTTTAATGACTGGTGATCGGTATGTATAACAAACTCTCGGGGCCATAAATAATGTTGCCAAGTTTCCAATGTTCTCAGTAATGCATACAACTCTTTGTCATAAGTGGGATAGTTAAGAGCTGCACCATTGAGTTTCTCACAAAAATAAACAATAGATCGTTTCTCTTGCATTAGAACAGCTCCAATACCTATTCTTGAAGCATCACATTCAATCTCAAAAGCTTTATTAAAATCAGGTAAAGATAGTAATGGTGCCAAAATTAAACTTTGATTTTAACAAGCTAAAAGCACTTTCTTGTTCTTCACCCCACTTAAACCCTACAGATTTCTTAATGATTTCAGTTAATGGAGAGGCTATTGTACTAAAGTCTTTAACAAACCTCCTATAGAAACTAGCCAAACCGTGAAAACTTCTAACTTATGTTATTGATTTTGGTGTATGCCATTCTTGAATAACCTTAACCTTAGCCTTATCCATCTCTAAACCTTTTGCACTAACAACATATCCAAGAAAAATAATTTTATCCATACAAAAGTCACACTTTTTCAAATTACCATATAAGGATTCTTTTCTAAGCACATCAAGAACTTGTCTCAAATGATCCATATGCTCATCAAACTCTTTACTATAAATAAAAATATCATCAAAGTAAACAACTACAAACTTACCAATGAAAGCACGCAAAACATGATTCATCAATCTCATAAAAGTACTAGGTGCATTAGTAAGTCCAAAAGGCATAACCAATCACTCATGCAAACCATATTTAGTTTTAAAAGCAGTTTTTCATTCCTCCCCTTCTTTCATCCTAATTTGATGGTGACAACTTTTTAAATCAATTTTCGAAAACATTTTAGAACCATGCAATTCATTCAACATATCATCTAATCTGGGAATAGGATGTCGATACTTTACAATGATGTTATTGATAGCCTTGCAATCGACACACATTCGCCAAGTCTTGTCTTTCTTTGGGACAAGAAGCACGGGAACTGCTCTCATGAATGTATCCTTTCGACACCAACTCCTCCACTTGCCATTGGAGTTCCTCCTTTGACTCTTTGAGATTGCTCCTACCGGCCTATTTGGTATAGATGCTCATGGAACAAAGTCGATTTGATGTTCAATTCCCCTAATTAGCGGCAAGCCACTAGGATTCTCTTCTAGAAAGACATCTTTAAATTTCTGTAAAAGAACTTTAACAACACTAGGAACACAGGAATCCAAATCATTAGAGTTAAAGTATGCCTCCTTATACACAAGTAAAATCATAGGCAATTCAGAAAGATAACCATGTTTAAGATCACTAGATTTTGCAAAGAAATTATGGGTTTTCCCCAGTTTTTGTACACACTTCTTTTCTCACCCTTTCTTTCTTCTCTTCACTCTCGGCCTCCCTTCTATTTCTTTCTTTTTGGTCGTGACCCTCCCCTAATTTCCTAAGAGCCAAAACTTTGTCCTCTTTTATTTTCAACTCACGGCTCACTTTATTTTCACTCTTCCTCATATTTTCATAATGTTGTTCGGCTTGTTCTTCCATTTTGGCCGAATCTGAGTGCTCCTCCTTATAGCTTTTCTTCAACTGAATTTGATCTTCATACACTTGTTTTGGTGTTAGTGGGGCAAGTGTATTGTAACAACCCAACTTTTTCAAGGCCAAAATCGATGGAATTTGTTTTTTGGTCCGGTTCTGGATGTTTTTCATTATATCATTCTGCAGATTTATAATTGCATTCCATTCATTAACAATCAATATTCCCATAAAACTGATTCTCAATACACGTGCCCATATTATTATATTTTCGTACTCATAGGTTTACATTACATCATATTGATATACTCACAAATTCACATTCCTATTCTAGTCTCGTTAACATCACGTGTTCATACAAGAGTGTCGAACAACAAGTTACATAATTAGTACTTTCGTTATCATGACCTCATGTAATTTCACAACATGACATCCTCATAAAATGAATACCTTATATGTATATTCATACACATCATATCAACTTGTTCGCACATTCACATCTGTGTTACATTTCAATTTTTCATTACTAGCCTCTATAAAAGGGGTTGGATGACTAATTGAGTGATTAACACATTCGTTCATATGGAACTCATATCACTCATAACATGCGAATATATAGTTCTTTTCAAAATGTGTGAGCTACGAAATGGATTTCCCTACGCATTATGTTGGTATGATGTCCCTGTTACAGCACAAGATAATTTCAAGCATTATAGGCAGTTTAAAGAAACATAATAAAACAATATTAGCGTTACATTTCATTCATAGACCAAAAGAGCATAATTCTATCATTTCTCCTTACTTATGTAAATACCACCATTAATAATTCATCAATTACCGAGGCTAATTACAATACTCAAACCCGATCATTCATCTCAAATATCGTTAGCCAAACTAACATTATTCTCTGTTTAAAGCATAACAATCATAGTTCTTTCGTATACTTAGTATATACGAAACATAGTATACATGAACGCATCAATTCTTGAAACTAACTCATAACTCTCAAATCCGGCTATTGTGAAACCCTAGAAATTTATAATTTCAATATGCAGATGTGTAAACCCTCATGTAAACGTAAGACTGAAAGTGGTATGATTTCAATGAGTGATGGAAACCAAGATTAGAAATAATAGATAAATAATGATATATAATGGAAGGGATGACCTCCATAAAATGAATTTTGGTTTAGAATTCATAAGGACAAAGAAACTGGTAACTTGTTTTGATTGATAAAATAATGAGAAAAATAACAAAATGTTTCTAGGAAATAAGTGAGGTAATAAAGAATATATTATAATAAAGGATAATGCAATGAAAAGGGTAGGACTGAAGGTGCAAGCACCGATTAAAAATCAGTGACGTTACTTTAAAACGGTAATAGGCCCGATAAATAAATAAAGGTGGAAATTATAAAATGAATATATTCCAAAATAATAAAATGACCTTAAAGGTTTAGAAGGATAATTAATATGATTTTATGTGAAGATTGAACAAGAAAATTTGGATCGTTGACAAAAACATCATAAACTGACCAATTTTACATTAGAAAGTAGAGCTCTCAATCCAATCGTCGGATCGGGATGAAATTTTGCATGAAGTCTATTAATATGTTTTCCTACCTTGGTTAAAGATCTCATCCTAATCGGAGTTCGGTAAAGACTAGCGATTTAAGCAGAAATAAACTAGATAGTTTACATGTAAAATAAAATAAAATACATAAAGGCATAAATGAGGGACAAAATTGTAATTAGAGGAAAATGTGCCTATAAAACAGCAAAGAGGCCACCAGTTCAACAACAAAAAAGTGAGAGACAATAGAGAAAATTCAGCTAGAGAGAAGTGCAGAATTTGGAGAAAACCAATAATGCTCTGGTGGCCATATCTCTGGAATCCACCGTTGGGTCATGCTGAGTTTTTGATATATTATTCTTCTCACTCTCCTCTACTAACAGACCAGAGGGATTTTAAGGAACACAATCCATTTGAAAGAAACCATCATCTGAAATTTCCTGGAAAACAAAAGGAAATACACCTGCAGGGCAGTTTTGGTCGCCAACCGATTTCTCTCTCGTCCACCGTTGGAGCATGTTCATTCTTGGATATGTGGTGCTCTTATATGTTTCCTTCATTATGGACGGTGGAGATTGAAAATGCATTCGCCAGCAAGGTTTTGTTCATGTTGAATAGTAGCTCTCCATTTTCAGGTTAGCTCGGTTTTATTCAGAACTAGAGAGATCCAACCGTTGGATCATTCTGATTTTGAGATATATTGTGCACAACTCTATTATATGTATTCTGACCGTTGGGTTTAAAAAAATTATCAGAGGTTGATGACTTATTGTTTTTTGAATCTATTGCTAGTTTTGGTAAACTTTAGTACGCTTGATTAAATACATGTTTTGATGAAATTAGAATTGTGTGGGTGTAGGTTTTATGGGAGATGTAATGGTAAAATATGTTCTTGTTATTAGTATTATTATAGATTAATTGTGTATTCTTTATATGAGGTGAAGAATGATTATTGTGTAAGAATAGGAAGGAACATTGCTATATGAACATGATGATTGAATAAAAAGCTAACTTGTTGGTTGTGTGGATATAAATGGGGTGGAACCATGAAGAAATTGAAATGAAAGAAATTTTGAAAATAAAACTTATTTAAAGCTAGCCATAAGTATTTTTGGCAAATTGATTAGTTAATGAAGATTGTCATGGATTCCAACTAGTAGGGTGAAATTATTGTTGTGATAATGATCTAAGAATATTAATTGTTAAGGTTTGTCGCATATGTTTAATCGCACGAGAAAGTGAAAGAAAATGAATGGATCATCATTTTGTTGTATTAATAATGCTAAACAAGGATAATAAATATAGTTTGTGTAAATAAATAAATAAATAATAATAATAATAGGAGAAATCCCAAAAGGGATGAGTTTCTTTATTTTGGTCTAATCTTGCTATATTATAGAGGTAGGGAAATTGTATGAATGTTTTGCTTTGGAATTGGTTTGAATTTGTGATTTAATGATGTCAAATGACCTTGGATAATGTTGTTTTTGCTTGAAAATAAGTTGGAAGTTGAAAAGGATTTCTAAGGGATGAAAATCCTCGTTGTCAAAAATTTTAGCTATAAAAAAGGGCTATTGTGATTGTTGATTTTGAGCCTTAAAAAATAATAATTTAGAGTTGGTTTCTTCATAAAAGTTGTATTTCTATGTTTTAGCCTTTCATAGAGATAAATCACGCCAAAAACTGAGTTTTACAACTTTAGTTATGATTAAAATAATAGATAGTGTTTTGGGTTGGTTAAGCTAAATTGATCGGAATTAGACAATTTTTAATCTTTGCTTGGAATTGTTGTTGAGTGATGGTTTTGATAACAAAATTATAAGAATGAATATAAAAATTGAAAATGGGGAAGAGTATGAGATCTTAAAGAAATTCCTTGTGATTGGTTTGAGAATACTAGTTGAATGAAAATTAAATAAAGTTGTGGTGTTGGTTGTATTGCTGATAAAAACTGAATCCCTGGTGGTACAGAGGAAGCTGTGGGGACTGGACAATTGCACGGAGTGGCAGCACATGCACATACTCTAGGTAGGTGCATCGCACCTTGTCTTTTCAATTTGTGTAAATTCATCGATAAATTTCAGAACTTATTGTTTTATTGCTTCGATAAATATTGGAATGAATATGAGTACCTTGCATACATTGGTGTGTATCAACTAGTTATGATATAATTGGAATGGATACAAGTGTCTTACGTACATTGATATGTATCAAACTTGTGATGATATTACTAGAATGAATAAGAGTACCTTGCGTACAACGGTATAGATCAATTAGTTAGAATAAATTGGCTCTTAAAAAGATATTTTTGACACTCTTAAACGGTATGTGATATGGCTAGGGGTTGAGATAAAGAGAAAAGGTTGAATTATGGATGTTGTGTGTAAATAGAAAGGTTGATGAATCTGGACAGATTTGTCTCCTGACTTGTGGAGAGAATTTGAGTAGGAGGATAAGGGAATTAGGATCAGGTTCCTCATAATAATTGTAGTTTTGGATGTTGAATAACGAAGGAAACTAGTCTTACTCAATTTGAAGCTATAGAACTCCAGTTATGGGTCACCAACCGAGACTGGGTCATGACAGACCCTATAGGGCAATAGGTCTGATTTGTTGAAGAATAATTTCGAGTGTCTTGGGGGAAGAAATGGGTTCTCCTCCCTTCATGGGACTTGTAGCCCCGTGTCTTAGCTTTTTGAAGAGACCAGCCTTGCTTGAAACGAAGTCCTAGAATTCCAGATATAGTCAAAAATTTGAGGAGAGGTCGGAAAACGACCTCTACTGGCAGATTCGGAAAGTCACTAAAGCAACTATTTAGATGCGTTAAAGGGTGAAAATTTGGGTCCTTTCCCTTCGAGGAACATGTGATATTATATCTTAGCTTCGAAAAGAAATGAGCTATGTTCGAAATGAAAATTTGTAATGATAACTATGGTCAGACAAAGAATGACAATATTAATGGATGCAATTAGCATGGACTAGCATACATTTAGTGTATGTTAGGATTCCGAGTAAGGGGATCACCATGCATCGATGCTTATGGAGCATGGACTAGCATTTTAGGGTATGTTAGGATCCCAGGTAAGGGAATCACCATGCATCGATGCCTATGGAGCATGGACTAGCATACATTTAGTGTATGTTAGGATCCCGGGTAAGGGGATCATGACACGACCAAAGATTGATGTCTTCTCCCAAGTGCAGGAGTGTTGAAGTAATAAATAACCCGGCAAGACCGAGATCGAACCACAGGGAGGTTAACTGTATAAACTACAAATAAAAAAATAGATAATAATAGAAAAGAAGTTGAATAGAGCTTTGAATGTGATATTGATGTAAGGATTAAACAAGGATAAAATAATTGTCAAGGTTAGAGGATCCACTAATGGTATTTCAAACAAGTATAGTATAAACTCTTTTTATTACACAACTAGAAACCACACACAAATGACAAACGAGGTTCCAATCGGATTATAAATTGTTAACATGATTACATTAGTTATCTTATTCGAATAATGCTAATACTTGTAAATGTTGTCAGGTATTCATGATTATAACTTATGTTAACAACAAATCAAGTTCCTTTCATAACACATGTGTCGATTAAACCATACGGTTGGGCTATGAAAGTGCCAAGTATTTATTATACCAAGGGTTATACAACATAAATCTAGATTAACCATTTAACAAGCAAAGTATTAAAAATGAACAAGATAACAAATACAAAACATGTTAGTATCAAACATTAAAATCCATGTTGAGTTTATAGTATACTTATTCTTACACCATTAGTGTAATCTTTTCACCTTGACATAATAAATTTAGCTAAACATAATGAAAGAGAGAAACATAAATAAGCAAGATAAGAACATACATAAGATATAAGTTAACTAACTAAAGTAAAGGAAATGAAAAGCATAAACAAGAGATTAATATAAACAAAACTTAAGCATTACAAAAATATAAAGAGAGAGCAAGAACATGATCTTGATCTGAAAACCAAGATGCCTAAATGTATGGCAAATGCCTCCTTTTATAGGCCAAAATTTGGAACTATTGATTTGATGACTAATTATTGAGTGGGTGGCCACCTCTTGACTTGGTAACAATCTTTATCTTCTTGTCTGCAAAAAACGTCATTGCTAACATTAGAATTTGAACAGATAGTCCCAAGAAAGTTCTGGGACATTGTCTCAGCTTTCCAACAAAACATGAATCAGTGCATTTGGACTTCTAGAACTCGAGATATGGGTTGAACACTTGAACAGTGTCTGGGCTGCAGGACAGATTCCGACTTCTCCGTTGTTGCTACCATCTGAACTGGAAAATGGCACTTTTAAATCTTGGACTCCTCATGAAAGTTTTAGGCCTATGTCTTAGCTTTCCATACATATAAACCAAACATAAATCCAAGTTCTACAGCTCCAGTTATGATCCAATCACCGAATGGTGTTCCAGTTTGGACTGAACCAGCATCTCTTTTCTAAGCTTAACCCTCTCTTTGTCTTCTCAATTTCAGTAGTTAAACTCATCAATCAATCCTTTGATTTATGTGATAGACCTGCATTTAAGATGAATATTTATCACAAATTAAAGGTATCTTATAGTATCAGACTTGTTATTATAAAACATGCTTTAGTTAAGTAGTTATTGATACTTCAAGTGCAAAATGATGATATAAAACCTTGATAAAAATGCAATTTTAAGTACTAATCAATTCCCCTATAATGATATTTGTTGTTCAATGTATGTTATATATGTTGTGGTTGTGATGTTGATGATGATGTTTGTGGGATTGAGACCTAGGATGATTGGGTCGTGATTGAGTTATGAGATGTAAATATTAGAAGTGTAAACAAGATATATGTCGATAACTTGGAACCTTCCGGTATAGAGGAGACTCTGCTGAAATTTCAGTGGAAATACTAATCAGATAGTGGCTCTTAAAAAGATATTTTTGACTCTCTTAAATGGTATGTGATATGGCTAGGGGTTGAGATAAAAGAGAAAGAGTTAAATTGTGGATGTTGTGTGTAAATGAAAAGGTTGATGAATCTGGACAGATTCGTCTCCTGCCTTTTGGAGAGAATTCACGTAGGAGGATGAGGGGATTAAGATCAAGTTTCCTCATAGTAATTGTATTATTGGATGTTATCTAACTAAAAAAATTGGTCTTGCTCAATTTGGATCTGTAGAACTCTAGTTACGGGTCACCAATCGAGACTGGGTCATGACTGACTCTGTAAGACAATAACGGTTGGATGGTAACAGTTCAATATTTGTTGATGAGAAATTTTGACTATCTTAGAGGCATAACTGGGTTATCCTTCCTCTAATAACTTGTAGCCTCGTGTCTTATCTTTCCAACGAGACTAATCTCGCTTGAAACGGAGTTTTATAACTCTAGATATAGTTACAAATTTGAGGAGAGGTCGGACATTAACAGTTCAATGTCAAGACAGTAACGGTTGGACAGTAACAATCCAATGTTTGTTGATGAGCAGTTTTGACTATTATAGAGGCAGAACTGGGTTCTCCTTCCTTTAGAGAACTTGTAGTCTCGTGTCTTAGATTTCCAATGAGATAATTTTGCTTGAAACAGAGTTCTATAACTCTAGATATAGTTAATAAATTGAGGAGAGGTCGGACAGTAACAGTTCAATGTCAAGATAGTAACGGTTGGACAGTAACAGTCCAATGTTTGTTGTTGAGCAATTTTCACTGCCTTAGAGGCAGACTGGGTTCTCCTTTCTTCAAATAACTTGTAGCCTCCTGTCTTATCTTTCCAACGAGACCAATCTCGCTTGAAACGGAGTTCTATAACTCTAGATGTATTTACAAATCTGAGGAGAGGTCAGACAGTACCAGTTCAATATCAAGACAGTAATGGTTGGACAGTAACAGTCCTATGTTTGTTGATGAGAAATTTTGACTATCTTAGAGGCAGAACTAGGTTCTCCTTCCCTCAGAGAACTTGTAGCCTCGTGTCTTAGCTTTCTAACGAGACCAATCTTGCTTGAAACGGAGTTCTATAACTCTAGATATAGTTAAAAATCTAAGGAGAGGTCGGACAGTAACAATCAAATGTCAAGACAGTAACGGTTTGACAGTAACAGTCCAACATCTAGACAGTAGCAGTTAGACAGTAACAGTTCGAGATTTAAACAGTAACAGTTCAAATATAAAGAAAAGAATGATAACTATGGTTGGACAAAGAACGACAATATTAATGGATGTAATGAGAAAAATGTAAAATATAAAGAAATGACTGAAAGAAAGACTTATTGGTGTTGATATGGTTGTTATAAAACATATCCTTGAGTGAGGAAAATTTATGAGATAAACCTGTGATTTGTAGGAGGGACCACAAGAGTGGTGCAACTGCAGTAACAGGGGAGCACGAGTAGAGCTTCTATTGCAGGTAGGTGACTTTCACCTTCCTTTTTAATAACGCTGAATAATGAAATACTTTATCATGAATGTTACCGTATTGTGTTAGTTCAAATATTAGATTGCCAAATGCTTAAATTTTGACAGATGGCTGATTTGCTTTGGCTAATGGCATCCGAATGGATGATTGGATGACCGGGACAAACGATTGATTAGCTTCGGCTAATGGCATCTGAATGGGTGACTGAGACAAATAAATGATTAGTTTCGGCTAATGGCATCTGAATGGATGACTGGGAGAAACGATTGATTAGCTTCGACTAATGGCATCTGAATGGGTGACCGGAACAAACGAATGATTAGCTTCGGCTAATGGCATCTGAATGGATGACCGGGACAAACGATTGATTAGCTTTGGCTAATGGCATCCGAATGGATGACTGGATGATCATGACAAACGATTGATTAGCTTCGGCTAATGGCATCCGAATGGGTGACCAGGACAAATGAATGATTAGGTTCGGCTAATGGCATCTGAATGGATGATTTGGACAAATAATTGATTAGCTTCGGCAAATGACATCCAAATGGATGACTGGGACAAATGAACGATTAGCTTTGGCTAATGATAAATGAATGATTAGCTTCGGCTAATGGTATTTTAATGGATGACCGGGACAAATGAATGATTAGCTTCGGCTAATGGCATTGGAATGGATGACCGGCAATTCATGTTACCCTTTATGACCTTCCTTGTCATGTAGATGATATCATATTCTGCCAATAACACTTGCTATTCAACTTGACAAGTAAATCTTTTTATAGATATATTTGAGTGGATCTAGTTTGGATATCAACTAGGTTGTGCAATACAACATGTACTGCCAAAGCCTTTTTGCACTCCAACTTAAAGCACAACATAGCCTTTCTATCAAAGTTATGCCATTTATTCTTAGTGTAATGAAAGATTGGTGAAAAATTCAGTTTCAGAATTCCTAAAAGTGAAAGGTGTGTTTGTGTAAGTGTGTATTTGCATAGAAAAGTAAAAGAAAACAAGACACATTTTGAATAAAGAAAATGCATGATCTCATTAAAATAAAAGCTCATTAATGAAGGAGATTGTGGCATCCTAAGCTAGAATTTTTTAACAAGATCATAAGGGTAAAACAACAAAGCAAAACGAAGATAAAACATCTTAACAGGCATGATCACACAAGAACAATTAATTTTAAAACACAAAGGGAACATGCTCAGTTTTCTAATTCTTGAATTTCTCCCCATCTACTAGCCACCTCACAAAAGTTCTTGAAGGAATCTCGTTAACTATGTGAATAGACAATTGAGGCAGCATCTCATCCTCCACTTTAACTTTTGTCTCCAGACCCTGCCCTTTATTCTCATACTCTAAAGTGTTAAGAGGTTAGTTATCTTTAGCACTTTATCATTAGATCTTATCACTTTAGCAGGCCTTAAGAAAGTTACTCGAAGTGGTGAGATTGTTAGCTTCTCTTATTCCAGCTCTCTTCCTTTGATTCTTTCCATTCTTGCTTCTTTCTTGATCCTAGCAACCCGTCTATAGTCATCTTTTTTAAGCTTATATCAAAGTCCGAACCTCTGATTAGCATATTTCATCTTCATTAGATTGACCTTTTCCAGCATTCTAGTGTTAGGGTCAAGTTGAAATGGAATTCCATGTTTCAAGAAACAACTAGCAACCATCGTTGTTGCTTTAGAGATTTTTAGCTTTATTAGCACAATATTTTAAGGAACCTGCTTTGTACTCATAATCTCAAAAGCATGAATATTTCCATCCTTACAATCCTTTACTCTAATGAAGGGTACGACTACATTTCTTATCATGGAAATGGTTTATTTGGCTTTGACTGTTACCAACATTTTATTCATGATATACTTCAAGCATTGATGCAATAATTAAGTTAATGCCCTAGTCACATGAATCCAAGGCCTTCCCAATAACATGTTACAGGAAGGATGGATGTCCATCACTTGTAGTGTTACCAAAAACACTTGTGGTCCCACATAAAACTCTATTTCTAAAGTCCTGACTATCTATCTTAGTGAACCATTATACGCCCTTTCCATCATGGCACTCGGCTTCATATAAGATACATCGATAGACATCTCAGGGTCCAACTCATCTTTAGTAAAATAAAGATAATTTAAGGCTTGAATTCTACTTACCAGGTGCTTCATGGTTTTTTTATTGATAACTTGAGGTACATATTCCTTGTTTTGCAACATTTGTAGAGCCTTTTCAATGTGGTTTGAAGCTTAAGATCAAATATAGTAGAGATATCCTAGCAGGAGTTCTTTTGAGTTTTTCAACGACACTATACATTATGTTTCATCAACTTCAGGAACTTGTTAGTTTTTTTTTTCAATGACAGGCTTGTTTATTTCCTTAGACAAGTCAAGTACCTCTTACCTTTAACTTTTCTTTGCATCTCATGCTCTTTAGGGGTAAAGCACCTTCCATTACAAGTCAAGCCTCCGATGTCTGCTTGAAAAACAAGTGTTGGTTATGTGCTTTAGAATGAATACCCATAATTATATGGCAATGCATTATATCTCCCATCACTCGCTACTTTAGGTTTGGACAAAATCAACTTGGCAACCTATTGACAATAAATTGTACCCAATAAACTTTTGTATTCTTATTATGTTTATCAACTATAAGTATCTTTTTGCTCGTTACTTCTTTTGTTTTCAAAGTACCTTGAATTAGCATCTATATCACGTTATTGTGGAAATATTTACATTGATTAATCATATGACCCTTTTTTGGTGATACTTGCAAAAACTCTTATTCATCAGCTTATTCTTGCAACTACTCTTCCTATATCCAACTTTTACAAGCATTTCATGGACCCCATCTAGAGACACCTTAAAGGTCTCTCGAGCCTCTAGTCTCTAGTGCTTTTATAGTTCCACTTCATGTAGCATGATTAGGCAAAGGATTTGTATTCACATTAAGAGCTTAATCAAATGTTATCCATCCTTCTTTGATCAATTATAAGAATTTATTTTTAATGCTTGCAAGTGTTAATATTGTGCCCGACTATGCCTGCATGATATTCACAAGTGAGCTCTAGTTTATACCAATTAGAATAGGGTGGTTATAGTGGTGTGAGAGAAACAAGAACTACTTGTCCAATACTAAGTAACTTCTAGTATGTTTCACTCAAAGGTAAAGGTTATTAGGTGTAATTGTTTTTAGGTCCTTTGGTAATTTCTTCAAGGTCGGTTCTTAGTTTGGTTATTAGTTGGGTTATCTTGTGTTTTAGGAATTTTTATAGGAAAAGTTGAGTTGAAGTTCATATTGGCTATTTGGGGCGAAGGGGTTTGAGTGTTGAAATTTTACAAATTGTTCTTTTGGCTTTTATACCCATAATCGACATTATCAACATGTTTTTTTTTTCCTCCAAAACCCTTATTCTAAGGGGGTGTAGAGAATTCTCCACTTTGTATTCCTTGTTCAATACGCTCAACCACTGCCACAACATCAGTAAACAACTAAGTTGTCCTGAGACGCTAGTTGGTTAACTTTGACACCAGCACTCTTGTTAGGTTTCTCCCTTAACCGTTCCTCTTCTCTAGGTTGCTAGGCCTTGCATACCTTGTGTTTGGGAGCATGTTCCCCTTGGTTGTTTCTTTTTTGGTTTATTTGGGAGCCTGTTCCCTTATTGCTTCTTGTATATTTTATATATGTTTTTCCTGTATATTTTGTACTTGCTGGTTTTCCAGCATGGTTGCTTGATCTTAATACACACTTACATTTTGATTAAAAAAAAAAAACTAAGCTGAGCTACCCATTACATGCTTATAGTAGGGTGCTTTAAGCGTATTAGCAAACAAGGTGAGCATCTCTTTATCCAAAAGTAAGGGACATACTTGGGCAGTCTAAGCTACCTATTACATGCTCATTGTAGGGTACTTTTAGGATATTAGCAAACAAGGTGATCATCTCTTTACCCAAAAGTGGGGGATGTACTTGGGTGGCCAAATCTCTCCATCATTGAGCATATTCACGTATAGTCTCCTTATCTCTCTTTTTTAGAGTAGACAAACTAGACCTGTCAGAAGCAATATCCATGTTGTAATTTTATTGCGTAATGAAAGAATCTGCAATATCCTTCCACTTTCTTATTTTCATATTGTCCAGTCTCATATACCAGCTTAATGCAACTCCACTCAAGCAAGTTATCTTAAAAGAAATGCATTAAAAACTTTTCATCATGCACAACCTCTACCTTCTTATTACTGTAGGATTTGAGATGAGTGGATGGGCATTGAGTTCTAGTTTACTTCATGAATTCACGTACATAAAATTTCTTCAGCACAACCATATTTGGAACAATGCATATTTTGACAGCTTGGACAAGTTGCCTCTAATGCTACTATCTTATCATACTCGATATCCTCAGAGTATTTATTCTTATAAGACTCATTAGCAGATGCATCCACAATTGTTAGGGCTAGTGCAGGTATAGTCAGTTGCATGAACACCATATTATAATGGGGTTTCGAACCTTGACCGCTCATCCCTTCTTCAGGTTGGATTGTAGCCTGAGCTTGGGAAAAGATCATAGGCCAATTAGATAGACCTTCACTAGAGATTTTCTTAAGCGTTTGCTCAAGTAAGCTGGTAATGTGAGCCATGTTGAGTTTCAAAGAGTCCAACTCCTTTTAAAAATAAGCATACAATAGGCACATCCCTTGTCTTCCATTTTTCTTCGTCGAGGTCTAGTGTTATAGATTTTGCAGGGACCTATATTTCAACCTTTACATGCACACATGAAATTTAAAACCGCAAAACATGTATGCTCATGTATGAATGCAAATGAAAGTATATGTACACGTACATCAAATATGGATTGGCCTATTCAGAGAGCTAATATATGACTTATTTGTTGAATACAGGCAAAATCCATAGTTTAATGAATCTAAAGAGATGTTTTCCCAAGTCCTTATCGTGGTTAAATCCCAAACACGTTAGAGAGTACAATACAAAAAGGTGGGTCCGAGCCCTTTTCATTCAATAAAGACAAATAGTTCTTATATATGGAGAGGAGTTTTTTACATGTGGAGAGATAAGATTTATATACATCTCTATTCATCCTTAAAATTAATACCCCTATTGGCTACATTTCTAATGAAGGTTGAAACATCATTCAAGTATTCATGGTATCTGCTAGCACTGTTGCTGATTAGAGAGGCCTTCACTTGTAGTTCATTTGCCTTTCAAGCCATCCTATCAATTAACTTGTTTGTCTGTTCTATTTTGTAATAAAACAAAGTGTTGTCTTGAAGAAGCGCATTATAACTAGTGACCAATGACTTATTTTTTATTCATTATCTTAACTATCATTTCTAATTGTTGGATCTGGTCTCTAGCCTTTTAAAGTTCATCTCGCTCAATATCAAGTCAAGTCAACTATCTTTGTGTTCATCTGGAAATCAAATCGGCTATGTAATCTTGCCATTATTTGAATTTCTACCTTAGTTCACTCAACTCTTTCTCAATCTCTAGATATTGCCCTCTCAGCTTTTTAAATTCCTCCTATCAGATTTTGAGGTCAGATTGAACCATGGTGACTCGTTCTATTAGGGTATTTATTTATCTTGGTAATCTCTCATGTTTGATCTAGCTGCTTTTTAACTTCTCATTCATTATCAACTTGAGTCGTATAGTAAGCTCTTAATCTTCTCTTGTCTACAATGTTAAGATTGACCAACATGTTCTTTTCTTTCTCAGCTTCCAACCTTTTATTACTATTATCTCTTTCATCCTTTTTTAAAAAGCAATCAACACTTGTTATTTCCTTAAAAGCCTTTTTTTAGAGTAACTAGTTCTTTTTCCATCATCATATGTTTGTTCACCAAATCATCGTACTTGATTACCCTTTCTTTCAGCCACTTTTAAATCCCTTGTGCAATCTTCTCAGACTTTTTGGCTATGTCTTGTCATTCACTAACCATCCCTTGGTTGCTTTTTCCTAGTTCCAGATCTTGTATTAATATAGCTATCTTTTCATCATTTTCTCTTAGTTGCTAGTTAAAAAAAGGTCTTCATCTCACTACCAGAAATTCGCTTAATACCAACGGAATTACCGACAGCCTAATTCTGTCGGTAATTTGAGGTCACATTTACCGACGGACTTTTTTCTGTCTGTCATTCTGCCGGTATATACTGACGGACACATTCAGTCGGTATTTACCGACGGAATGACAGACGAAATATTCGGAATAAAAAAAAGGGTGGTTCGCTGACGTGGAGGTTTTTGAGGGTGATTTTACCGACCGAATCACCGATGGATTCAAAATGGCAGCTCCGTACGGTGACGTGACCGATTCACCATTTAACATGCCGAAGGAATCACCGAGGGATTCAAAGCGAAATTTCCGTACAGTGACGTGCCCTGTTTACCGTCAGAATAGCCGATAGAATCACAGATGGAATAATTATGTCGGTGAATCCGTCGACAAAAGTTAATATATGCCCATTTTGTTGACTCTCTCCTCCCGTATGTCTCCTTCTTCAATCCCAACTCTCCCCTACTGCAAACAACCACCCCCCCAAAAAAAATCTCCCTCTTCTCAGCACAACAAGTCATATTTCTTGAAGTTTTGTGGTCACAGCATCCGTGTTCTGATATACCGATGGATTTTATCAGTTTTTATAAGTAATTCTATCTTTTTAAATTTTAACATTTAAATGACAATTTTATTGTTTTTTTAGTATATGTATTTTGTTAGTATATGTACATGTTTTATTGTTATTTCTCAAACAAACTTGTAGTATATGAATGTATAATTTTATACTTGTTATGGTTTGTTTTAGATTTT
>Ga0307517_10005008_pt1 | contig 20150 bp, 17 predicted proteins | sample 23_EM_MG_FD_194515 | JGI IMG/M metagenome (GOLD analysis project Ga0307517, IMG submission 194515) | Populus trichocarpa ectomycorrhiza microbial communities from riparian zone in the Pacific Northwest, United States - 23_EM | ecosystem: Host-associated > Plants > Roots > Unclassified | place...
CTCTAGCTTCAAGAACGTTAAAATATGGGAGGTACTCACTGTGCCTCCTGGGGGCTTGGTGCCATATTTCTTCGACCAGCAAAGAAGAGACAACGGAGAAGGGCGCAATCGCTCTTAAAGGATCGCTATGGGTCACTTTCCCCCAATATAAATTCAGCCGCAGAAACACCGTTATGGATCATGATTTCTACCTGGAAGTTTATCACTTCTTTCAAAGTAAATGGGCGCTATTATTGTATTAGAGGCGATAAGGTGGGATTCACATAGAATACGTCAAAGTCCTTCGGCTTTAAAAATGGATACAAGCATCAGACATAATTTGCGATATCGACGAGGAATGGGCGGACCCTTGTCCTAAAAGTTTCCATCCCGGAGAAGCTAGTTTCGCAGATGGTTACACAGGTCGAAGATAGAGATGTCGATTCCTTGGGGGCAGAGTAGTACCAAGAAATTTAGGTCATCCAGCGCCCACACCCTAGAACGAGAACCGAGTTGATTGTAGGAGCCAGAGGGGGTATGATAACACACATACTGAACTGAAGGCGAGAGGCGTGCCTCGTTTAATAACATGCTGTGCATCGAGGACCGAGGTCTTGTCAATGGAGAGGGGGTGAGACACTCTGGGGATAAAATTAAACGGATTTAGTCAAATTTCCCCGCAACAATCATGTATAGCTAAAGGCATGGAGCACTTCACCGTTGAATTACAATTTCATGTGAGTTTCAACACGCCGCATTGAAGAGATGGGATACTACATCGGTCAAAAGGAAGCTTCATGGCAGGAGCGCCGAATCAGCCGGTATCAGTATCACGATATCGCACCGGACTGGCTGATAAGCGCTTCAGCCAAGGCAGCAGTTTGTGTTATTATTAGGCCGTTTTCCTGTAATGCGGATACCCACCTAAGAGCCCCCCATGCCCGCGATATGTGGGTCGATACATAAATGCACAATCCAAGTCACCAGATATCTTTTTGTTCACAGCGGAGTAAACTTAGTCTACACCGGAGCTTCTCCAGCATCAAGTTGGTCTACACTACCGTCCTTCTTTACATCTGCTACGAATTCACGAACTCCTGCATAGAATGCGTTCAACGTCATGTACAAAAAAATTCCTATGGCAAGGGTACTATTACTGATGCCAATAACCAGCCAAATTCCGAAAGAGACTTCACATATGGGATTAGCAAAATGATCCAGTGCGTAGAGAGAAATATACAGGATATAAGGCATAGAAAGAATATGAGAAGCAAGAATACATCTCTGGGGAGCTTAACCACTGCCACCCGATTACTTGTTAGATATAGGTCGGCATAATTAGAGAAGAGAGACGAACACTGTCTAAATAACACCCTCTTCGGGTAAAAAAAAACCGCTCTCTTCGATGATATGGAGGAGTCGGAAGCCAGTATTTCTCCTAGATCTCTTTGAATATGACCAGACCTAGGAATTGGGCCAGATAGTGACTACTGGGAGACACCCGGAACGGTTCAAAGTGCTTGTGGAGATGCGATGAACAAGAAGGCACCGGTCAACCCAATGGCCAACAACATTGCGATGAAGTGGAGTGAGAACCAAGCGATGTTTGAACTCGTGGTCAGCACTGACCCCATATCAGAAAAAGATTCGTCAGTTGTTAGTCGCAGATGGAATTAGAATGGCGCACAATAACCTATCACCGATGAGTAGTCGACGTGGAATGAAGCAGGATATACTTTGGTTGAGCTCGCTCGTAAAGTCCGGGCCAATATAACCTAAGTGGGATCGTACTACCATGGTAATGGGCTGGCGCACCCTGTTGTAACAAAGACGTCGACTCCAGGAAGGTAGATTCAGTTTGAAAAGTCTCATATGCAAGAACAGATTTCGTCATTCCACTGGTGAAGACAGTCGACGTGACTAGGATGCGATGACCTGTCATCAGAGGATGGTTGCTGGAAGAACTGTCTCCAGAATTACCCTCGTAATTTCTATCCGACTCGCTAGCCTTCCCGGTATACTGAGCGCCGACGAACTCGATTGTGGATCCAGATGGGGGGTATCCGGAGTCTCCATGCTGAATGATGGTGTGTAGTATTCCATTCGTATTCGTTGTCCAGCTCTGATAGCTCAGCTGGCGAGAAAAGTGGTGGACTGGCCATGGTTTGCATGCGGCGACAAGGAGGGTGAACCTTAGAGTATTTGGCAACTGACAACAAGAAATGAAACTGAATTCAGCGGACAGCGATTGGATCATGATTACGGCGACATTACTTATCTCGGAATCTAATCTTATCTCTTCCTGTAAAAATGTTGTGACCTGACCCATTGTCTTTGCTCGCAATCATTCTCTAAGGCCGAGGCTGAGGATAAACCAAGCCATGGCATGACTGTACGTGATCGTACAATGAAGCTCTGACCCAATTCAATTGAGTGACTACAAAATCCGCGCGTGTTCAATATCACGAAGAGCCAACTATCTGATACATCACGCTGATCCACGACCCCATCGAAATTGACATCCTTCTTGGATGGCGACACAAAATTTTCACTTCCTCATCAATGATCGAAAACCACCGTCTAGAACTGCGTAGGGGCGAACAAAAGGGTTGCAAATGGCGTTTGAGATACGTAGTCGATCTTGGACGTGGCTGAGAGGTGCGAGTGCGCTGGCACTGATGGCGCCTGCGCCTGCGCCTTTACCTGAAGCGTCAATGGGGGTTTGACAGTTGAAGAGATAGAAACCAGCACCTCTCATGTAGATATTGTGTAGCACGATATGTACGATCTCGCCCACCGATGTTGCTCCAACTCGGAGCTACGTCGTAAGGTCTTCCACTATACATGATGGATAGACCAATAGGGTGTCCGTAGGGCAGGGATTTTTGTGCCAACTTTGAACGAGAGGATTAGCAGGGAGAATTGGAAGGGAAGTGCGAATACGGACCTTAGCTGACAGCGCCAAGCGTCCTCGTCGTCGTGTTGGTGTTTCCATCGAGAAAAGGAGTCGGCGCCACGATCAAAAAGCCCTGGTGATAGAATGAGCTGGGTACGATGAAAGAAAAGGAAGCTGGTACGTACATGAACGCCTGCTCATCATCGATCTTGAGTTGGTCCTCATCGAAGGTCAGCCGTACTCGTCAGGTTAGATCTTGCGAAGGCTTGATTCTTCGCACTATGGGCAATATTGTTCATGATAAGATAGGTGGGTGTTGGTGCACGGTGGGTGACAGGAGTCGTAAGTCCTCGGGGATGGTTGAGACAGGAAGTTCCAATTAGAACAGAGAAGAGGACATGGAACAGTGGTCGTTAGAACACCGAGCTGAGGTAGCTTTTGCACAACGGTCTTGATCAAGGATGCAACAATGCGGAAGGAACTGGGAATTTGGGGTTCGAGTGGAGTTGTTGCGGTGTATGTGGAAGGAAATAAAGAGACTACGATGCGAGAGAGTGCGGGGAAAGTCTGTAGGTGGAGGACGACAGACGATAAATGGGGATTATGGGTTCGATCGGCGAGATGTTCGATCGGCGAGATGTTCGATCGGCGAGATGGAGGTGAATTATGAAGCTTCACCGTCGCCGTTGTCAATTTTGATCAGGTGGCAGATGAGCGGGAAGTACCGCATCGCTGGGTCATACTGGAGACGGAAAGTTGCAATTCGGCGGAAGGGGCGCATATGAAATAAGGGTCATTAAACGATAAGGACAGGAAAGTATGGAGCCTGGACCTTTTGGACAGTTGAATATGAAGCGATACGGAAGCGAAATGGGGAGTGCATGCTACTGGAAGGGTACGATAAATCGGACACGGTAGAGGAGTAGAGTTTTCAAGGCATGGGTGTAAACGAAGCTGAGGAGAGTATACGTTGTGAGAGCAAGTGGTGGGTGTAGGAGTAAGGTTCAAAATGAAACGCTGGTTCAGTTAAGGGTCGACCAGTCATGATGCATGATCGAGCATAGAAGCCGGGAATATCGCGAAAATTGATGTCAGTCCAGCTCTCGTCCGTGGCGTCGTGAGGTGGCGGGAGCGACGATGTTGTGTTGATGTTGTGTACAGGGGAAGGCAGGGTAGTTCGGAATGGCACCACCAAGGATGTAGCTAATGCCCAGTACGATGAGTCCAGTCGATGCCCAGAACACGAGTGCTGAAGAGATCGAAGCAAGAGTAAATTGAACCAACGCTGGCGAGTGCAGCCAAACAAAGGCAACGTCACCAAGCGCGACGTCCCGACCGAGACGGCCCTCAAATAACTCGCTGCTATAGATGCTCCATCTACTTGATACGGAAAGTGAGAAAAAGGAGTTCTCAGGAGCACTCGACAATTAGAAAGGTTGCGATAGGAGAGTTCGAGGAGTTGTTCCAGGATTCAATACTCAAGCTCAAGGTGTAGTTGAACAGTGAACTTCGGCTGGTTCCTTCGACAAATTGGCCAGTCACTGTTCGGGACACGATATGGGATGTCGACGATCGCTCAACTTATGACGTGGGATGGGGCGCAGTCAAGGCGTGGTGTGAGGAATTGAAGGTGGTGTACGAGCTGTCACACTCAACATCTTGTTGCCACCACTCTCGAAGCAAGTATATATCAACCGAGGTAGCACACTGCACCGAACCTTAACCCGGGTATTTTCCCCCCAATCACTATGAATACAAGTGGATAAGATTTATTTGGTTTAATTTTGGATGAGGGAATATGCAAGGAATATGCCGCAAGGCCATCCAAAGTTTCCTTTTCATTGAGTGAATTATTTAAATGTGAGAGGGCCCCTTTCAGAACCGCTGGAAACTACTGTCTTTCCGACTCTTGCGGGAGCCTTTTGCGCAACCGCACATAAAAATATGATACTTTAACCTATCTGGTAGTCTACGGAGTGCGCAGAAGCAGACGACTCGAGGACGACTGCACCACGGGGCGAAGGTCGATAGAGAGGGCGGATGAAACCCCTCCACCCGTCTTCCTCTACCAGGTTGGCTTTGGGTGGGTGGGGAACGAAATAAAGGCGGCAGTGTAGGTGCGGGTGGGTGGGGAAAAGGAAAAAGGGCCCGAGACGAGGCGTACAGAAACGAGGGGAGGGAACGTATGTGGATTATGAATGTGGTAGTACGTGTAAGAAAATAAACGAGTAAACAAGTTGCGGCAGGGCTTGGGCTATCCCCAAGAAGGCACGCCCACGTGACGAGTCACTTGGGCCTTTCCAAATTCCAAATTATCCCAATCGAGTCACTATAATGAGATTAAGCGGCTGTTTCTGCAGGCCACGCTGTTTATCAGTGGCTATAATGCGATGTCGATGACAGCGTACATTAGTCATTACGGTTCGCCGCCTTGTCAATGGACCCAATACTTAGATAATCATTGCTAAGTATGCTCCTGTTGTTGGCATCGATTTCCTATATGTGGAAGAGGTTATAATCACAACTCACCCGAACCATGGGAAGCGGTCGGTCAGGCAGACGGTCGCAGACCAGGCGGCATGGTCAGAAGTCCTGGGCCTCGTGTCATAAAGATCTCTATTGGTACCAAATATAGTCTTTAATGAAAATGATTACAACCTTTTAGTGAGGGAGACTACAATCGCCCCACTCTGTGATGTTGTCCTGATGAAACAGGGACCTTGTTACAAGTCCCTCTGCTCTCACGGAGTCAAATTGGTTGAACTTATCTCATCAGTTAGGAGTGAAGGGGTTCCATTCCCCATCGAGTCTTATCAAGAGTCCATCTGATCAACATCAGATAGGCATAATGACACTGTTTGAGTGTTTGATCTTCAAGCTGATCATTCCCCCCTTCATATTGTTCGCCACCTTCGACTTGACCGTGCTTATTCCACCTTTAAAATCTCCTCATCGTGTGTTAATCGCCCGTAGTCGACCGCCAGGAATGACACCTTATCTCACGTTAGTATTACTTCTCGCTCTTTCGTTAGCAAGAATGCCACGCCAGCCTTTTAATTAACGCAGGGTCGTGCGCTTCTCGATTTCATATTCAACAATCGGTACGTTACTTATCTATTGCCTATTACTGGCCTTATCACCTCCTGTAGCGCTGCTATGGTATGACTACGCTCTCACATGGACCCGCGAAGTGCAATACTTCTGGATGAGGAGATTCACATTCTCAACTGCACTTTACATCATGTGTCGGTACGGTATGGTGGCCAATGTGTTGTACACCTTGGCACTGGCAAACAAGCTACCAAAAATGAGGGTACGTTTTTGAAGTATCGGAAATGCCCACTGAACAAATTTCATTTGTCACAACATTGTACTAGTATTTATTCAAGGGCTTTGCGGCTTAATATCATTTTCTTCACATCCTGATTTTGCTCCGCAGCTGCGATGCGGGGTATCGAATCTGCGCAATCCTGAGTATTTTTGGTCGAATAGGCAGGCTCAGTGAGTGAGGGTTTCTTTCCCTTTAATTCACTCGGCCCATCGCTTTTTGCCTGCGCCTTTTCTCTCTCTCCTTACTTCGTATAGCCGTATGGGGTTCAAGAACATACGCTGTCTTTGATCGAAACAAGATTATTCTCGCTATTTTTGGCTCTCTTGGTTTGATTGTCGTTGCGCTCGCGGTGGTGAGCACTGTCACTTCCTTCACCCGCTTTCGAGTGGTTGAGTATTTGATTATCCTCCTTCACACCAGATGCACGCGCCGCATGTTGTTTGTAATGTCCACAACCGAAGGGAACCGTGAGTACCTGTCCTGCGCCACTTGCCTATCACTAGCTAATGTTTCATCCTTCTATTTTCATAAATAGAGGTGTCGAATCGCGAAGCAGTACCGCTCTCGATGGGCACTAATATCATATTTTGCAGCACCCAATCTTCTCTCAATTCTCACTGTAACCTACGAAATCCTCTCAACTGCCCTTACTACAGTACGTAGTGTGCAGACTCTGAATCTTGGTGGGCCATGGAGGGCGCAACAGAAGAGTTTGACCTTCATGGTTTTTCGGGAAGGTCCGCATTACCACCCCCTCAAATTTCTCCGTATCCTTAATGACAGATCTTTGCGTCAGGTCTACTTTATTTTGCGTGGGTTCTCAACGCGAGTACAAGTTCTGCAGTACATTTCCAACATATTAAACTTAGATTCGCCACTTCATTTTCAATAATATCCCTGGTTTCTCAATTGGTAAGCTTCATATGTCCCGCTCACGCTTCAACCAACTAAATGATTGTTACAAACAGCGGTCTGTTGTGAGTGTTTTATTTTCTCGACCTTCCATGATTCTCGTTTGCTGAATACCTGTGGGATGCCTCTAAGCCTGGGAGCCTCTTTCCGCGATTAATGAACGCCTATGCCATGCCGTAAGCCGCCGCCGCCGCCTTACCCTCCCAATGTTTCCACACTGATTTTTTGTTTATCTATCTTATCAAGTCTTGCAGGACAAATGACCGCGCGATTCCTGCTCCATCTCAGAGAATGGGATCACCATATTTCCAACCAAGAAACTGATCAATGGAACACTTTCGGAGAAGGAGGAAATCTCAGCTCCATACGATTCAAGAAATCCGAGCCCCCCGCGACACAGTGGACGATCAAGGATGTCCTCGACGACGACCCTTTGTTGAAGCCCTTGGGATCTACAGTGAACTCTGATGACAAATCATTCGGTGCTAGTCATCACCGTACGCAGGATAGTGAAAGCATTGCAACTTGATGGTGGAACTTGGGAAGTTGGAACAAAGAACCGAATTTTCGTTGAATGTAACTTAGGTTATAATAACGGTGACGATCCGTTGTAGTTACTATATAGGATTGAGGGCTTTTCTCAATCCCGGTTCCAAAATTACGACAGCGTTAGCATCAATGGCGAAAAATATGCTCCCACCGATCATAAGTGATCCTTCAAAAGGCGGGCAATGCTAACAAGCGATGTAGAGTATCCCCACGTCAGGCCACCCTATAGTTCAGTCCAAGCAGCAAGCACCGGTGACCAAATAACCGTAAGCCCTCAGTAAGGCCAATTTAATTAGCGGTGAAGCCTACTCATATTATTCCTCTCTTAATTATTTTTTTATTCGACTGACGACTGACAAACTAATTAAGAACAACCTATGGCATCGAAAAATGCGTCGGCGCCTCCTGTATTAACGCCAACCCAGAACCGACGCTGTTCGAATGACCTTCTTCGCGCACATCGAAGAGTATCAAAAGCACAGCAAGATCTGGGAGCGACTCCCACATGGCTATATCCTTCCTGTGGAAACACTAGAGGAGTTACTGAGATATAGGAGCGCGCTGGTGAGGGGGGGACTTGACACGAACAACGATTACTGGTTGGTGTTTTTGTCAGCCCTTGAAGCCGCTTGTCCGAAGGCGGGTAGATTTATGGAGGAGATGGTGGTTATTCGGGAGCCTGAGTCTTCGCGATCTTGAATTTGCAACCCCACCATCGTTAGGGAGATTGGTTGGACGTCTATTCACCCCGATCTCGCAACTACACATTGGATACCTCTCCTAGCCTTTCTGACAGCATCTAACCCACAATTCTCCGGACCCACCCTTCCACGCGTATCCTTTTGCTGGAAGGTCGTTTCTTTGCAGATGGGTAGGCTCATCATATTCCATGGTTTTAGCTGCGCTCATTAGGGTTGCGGAAATAATTGGGTATTTTTATGCAAAGTGTAATTTACACTGGTAAATTACCGTAAATTACCTATTTTATACATTTGGCAAAATCGACCAGGTATAAATGGGAAAAAAAGGGGTCATGTGATCTCAGTGTGGGGCACCTCTGAGCGCCGTCGGCATTGAGCAAAGCCTGCCTAGTTCACTGATATAAGGTTTGATGGCAACCCGAGTGACCCTCTACCGTTCGATTAGATGGAAATAGAAAGAAAATACTTTCCATGATGGCCGCTTCGCCAGATGATCCAAGCAGACAGCACAATAACCACCGCTTCGAGAATATCCCACCCATGCCGGCAGCCCCAACTTCTCTGTCAAATGTACGTCACTTCATGATTGTTTTAATCTCCACTTTTGTCTTAGCTCTCCAACTCAGCTCGATTCCAGCTCGATTCATTTTTTGTCTTCCCTTCTTGACGATGACCTCAACTGCAAGCTTGCATATGCTTGCTCCCTTCCTTCAAATGCAAGGTTTATCTCAAGGATGAAAAATGTCCAGGAAGTTGTGAACGACTTATCACCAACCTCCGAGTTCCTCAAATCAAGAATATATTATCTTATCCGTGAGATTCGCGCGATTGTCATTGTAAGTTCCAATATATGCTCTCGAGTACCATTGACAGTGATGGTCTCCAGGAGCGAATTGAATTGCATCGCATGTAAATTTAATTGCTAGTTTTCAACTACGATGTTGAGATATATTTACTGAGTAGTTAATTTACTGTGCATAAACTGTAGTAATTTTATCAATGAGTGCCGTCGGCACCCAGAGAGGACTGCCTAGTTCACTGATATAGAGTTTGATGGCCACTGTTCGATCGGGAAGGAAAACAAGAGGAAAAAAAACATTCTTCCCATTATCCATAATGGTCGTTTCCCCAGATGACCCAAGCTGGCGGCGAAATAACCACCGCTTCGAGAATATCCCACCCAATGTGCAGGGTTACGTTCGGCAACAGCTCAAAACCCCATCTATCCACCTTGCCACGCTACTCCCAAACCTTAAAATGTCTGTCATTGACCTTGTTTATTCAACAACGATCCCCCCAATTTGTGACGACCGGGAACAAGCAGGATATTTCATCCCGATCGACCATTCCTTTTTCGCTACCGAGTTGCCTGTTGAGGATATTCAGCGTCTCACACTTGTCACTGTCCCTCCAAAAGGGGTCGTTGCAAACTTGGTTGACAGGTCAAAGCAGCAATGGCTCGATGGTGATGAGTCCATCTGCCTTCCTGATGAACCACCCCTCCCACTTTGGGTATGTTCAATGCCTATTTATATACAGAACTCTCTTGATACTAAAATTACCAAAATAGGTACTGGATTTCTGGACTTATATATATCTTACTGTTCAACCATCGCGAGAATCCTGGCGCAAGGGTTTAGAGTGGCTTCAACGAGAGGACTTCCTTCCATTTCCAGATCAAGTCCGCGCCACAATTGACAGTTTGGCCACCCTTTCTTGGTCAGGGAACTTCGTCGCCGCAAAGTCTGGCCAGACGGCGTTCATAAAATCCACACTTACCGGTTATCTCTCACGAAAATGGTTGGCGGATGATCACATCGACCAAATGGTCTATCTCCTTGAGAAAGAAGTTACCGACACATTCCCATCTCGTAACATCAAATTTATCGACACGATTCTTGGGCGCAAAATCCTTCAGGCGTTTGAAACTGATCAAATCGGTACATCGCGTTATGACCCCAATGGAACTACATTCCTCCATCAATTTGGACAAGGACTTTCACGAAGCAGCGAATTGGCAGGAATCTTTCATGTTCACGGCAACCATTGGGTTGCGGTTGCCATTGACGTGGCCCAGGAAGACCTTGCCTACGGGGATCCTGCAGGCGGCACCCCAGAACCGCAGCTGATTGCCGCTCTTCGATGGTTTTTGTCCCAACATATTCCTTCGTTTCCCATTGACCAACTCGATCTCGAGAGCATGCCATGTCCTGGTCAAGACATCTTAGAAGATTCATGGAGTTGCGGCATTTTTAGTTTGAATGCTTTAGCGCATTACTTCCTCCAAGGTCGCAGGCCACTTCTTCAACATACTGGGGCAGTCATGGTTGGTGATTTGGCACGCTTAGATATGCTGCGAAGGCTTCTAAATTCTTTTAACTTAACGGTGTGTCCAGTTATTGATTTTTTTAAGTAATTCAACGCTGACTAATTTGTAGAACTCCCCCGAGGATCGTGCACTCCCTTTGCGACTCGACATTGAAGATCATTTCTCTCTCAAGCCTTATCGTCCTCAAACACCTCCACCTAATGTCGAATCACTGCAACTTCTTAACGCCTTACAGCAGCTCTCAGTGTCACCAAAAAAACCGAAAGCAAAGAAAAGAAAGACGAAGGAAAACCCGATAACTTCGACCTCAGGCTCCGTCTTGGCCCCAATATTCCAACTCTCAAAGCCGCTAGGCCCAACCGCTCAAATTGGAGTCGATAAATTGAAGCGTGTATGTGTAGCTCCATTATATCAGTTTGATTATGACTCAACCTTCAATTTAAACCCCAGAAACGCGAGACAGGCTCTCAGTTACCAACTCGCGATGCTCATATTTTCATGGATTCGAGTCCTACCATTTTGGGCAATGAAGCAACTTCAAAACCGCATGGACGACCCCGCATCGCCCTTCTTGATGACCTCACCATCGAGTTGCCGACGAAACGCGATCAACAGCGAGCGTATCGCTGTGCAGGTCCAGGTTGCAACAAAATCCATAAACCACGTTCCAGGGGACGGGTTCCTCGGAGCAAAGAAAGATGGCGGCTGCAGCTAGCGCGTCTACCGCACCAGGTGCACTTGCTAAAAAGTTTCAACTTGACTCAGATGCTATGACTCCACCGCCCGTTTCCGAGACCAACACATCTCCACCACCAGCGACACCTTCATCATCTTTGCCACGCGCCGAAAATTTCTTTGGTCTCCGGGGTCGTAAAGCGATTCATACAGCACTTGACCTCGCCGTTGTCAAGTTTATATGCGTTGGCCGCATTCCGCCTGCAATCGTCGACCTACCTGAGTGGAAAGATATATTTCGGATCCAGACACCAAGTTACCAGCCTGCCTCTCGAACCCGCTTGTCCGAAGAACATATAACAGGCGAGCAGGAATTCGTCCGCGCGGAGCAAATAACCTATCTAAAAACCCAAAAACGCCTTAGTATTTCTTTTGATGGAGGCGCCCTTCGCAGCGGCGATTCGCTCTACACAGTTCATGCAACGACTGAGCAGCGGAAGGTAATCCTCCTCGAGGGTCAAGAGTGCACGTTGGTGTCGCATACAGGACAGTGGATTGCTGAGCTTGTCATGCGGGTACGTCTAAATTTGACAGAAATGAACCCGCATTCAGCTGACTGGTGGTTTAGGTTGTTAGCGTCGTTGGGCTTGAGCGTATAATCGCCATTTGTTCCGACAACACAGGGAATACACGTGTTGCGAGGGAGATAATCTCCGCCCTTCTTCCTCTTGCTCTCAACCTTCCGGATCCTGCCCATCACCTCAACAATACATGGAAAGATATCGCTGGTCTCGACTACTTTAAATCGGTGTGTATTTTATTTTCATTCTCTCTTCGATAGATCAGGGCTGATCAAACACTGCAGACTGTAAAACGCATTCGTGGAGTTATCAAGTACTTTAAGCAATCGAATTTCGCAAAGGGGCAGATGAAGGAAATACGTATCAGGGACAACATGGGACCAGGATTGGAGAGTATTGGGAAAACACGTTTCGCGACCCTCACCTGGGCTGCAATCTCTCTCCTTCGTTGCCTGTCCGCAATCCGAGAGCTCTGCATTTCTGAGAAGATTGAAATCCCAGTATGTCTTCCATATCACACAAGGTCTTGAGCTAAAATCATCTCGTAGAAATATAACGATCTCTTTATCAAAAAAGGAGCGGCTGTCCAATTCGAGCTGGATCTTGTTCAATTTATATCGGTTGGCGAAGGAATCGCAAGGGCAATTGAGTGTTTGGAGGCAACGGCAACAAATCCAGCCGATGTCTATTTGTACTGGCTTGCAGTTCTCGCCTCCATGAAGAGCGCGCTGGACGACTCGGTTGTTCCGGATGATGTTCGAGGCCAGATTCGAGGGATTCTGGTCGCGAGATGGCGGGAATTCTTTGTCCATGGTCCCACCAATGCACATTTGTCCGCGTTTTATTTGAATCCAAGTAAAGTCTCATGGCTTCATGTATTAACAAGCTTACTTATGATTTATAACAGATTACGTGCGGTCGACGATCTTTCGAAACCCGAATCCATTTACATTTGGCATTACCATACCATCCAAGACGCCAGCGCAAGTTCCGTCAGGTATCCAAAACCCGAAAACATTCAAGGAGGTGGGAGCATATCTTCATGCCCTGCTTGTCGCGGAGGTCAATCATGGTGTCGACCCCTTCTTGGTCGGCTGGAAAAACAGGCCTGAGCTTTTTACAAAAGTCTATAAAGCTCAGTTCACCGCATACGCCCAAGGGGTTCAGCCGTTTTCGGTTCCTCTTGGATTGAACCAAAACCCGCTCGATTGGTGGAAGGCCTTGGAAGGGTCGCCTAGTGGGGGGATTTTAGCGGTAAGCAGCGCGATCCATTTTGTGAATCCTTCAGGGTCTAATGGGTTCGGTTTTCTTTTCTGGAAGGCTATAGCTATCAAATTATATTCATCAGTTCCGCATTCCATGGCTGATGAACGTACCATGTCAGCTGTTACCCTGTTAAATACAGCGCAGCGAAATCGTCAGCTCGTCCCCACAGTCGTCGCCATGGCGCAAGTACGCGCATACTACATGGGTGAGAGACCACAAAGGGTGAGCGTTGTCAATTGAAAATTGAAAATGGTTGTGTACTCACTATGAATCCCAGATACGAAAATCCGCCCACCCCAACCCCGTTCTCAAATTCTATGATGTTGAACGGCTTCTACGCTCCATTGACGACGATGACCGAGCCGACAACGCCAACTATGACGAATCTGATGATGAGGACGACGTTGAATTGGACAGTCGGGGGCCTGCTGCTCGATCGTTGCCTGCAAAAGCTAGTCTCAGCTTGCCTGAGGAGGGCTCTGAAGGTGATATTGATCTTGGATCCGACGAGCTCAAGAAGGTATTGGCAGACGCACCTATTGTTAAGAAAGCACAGGTGGCCACTGTCGCTGTCGATGGCGATGGGCCGAGCGAAGAAGAGCGCGGAAAGGGTACTTTCGAGCTGGGAGAATGGGTTTGACGCGGTGAGGAATTTTCGAGAATTTGGTCATGTGATTTTCGTAAAAAAAGGTTATTTACCATGTAATTTACCATTTATGCATCGCGGAAAAAATTGGGTCGTAATTTACCGACTTTTATGTAGCCGTCGGACTTTTTTCCGCAACCCTAGCGCTCATGGAAACACCCAGGTGACTTGTCACGTGGGCGTGTCTTCTTGCGGACAGCGCCATCGCAACACGTTTACCTTGTTAATTACTTTCTTACACTATCGTTAACATGATCCACAAGACTTCCCCTCGCCTCGCCTCTGCATGCCTCGTCTCGGGCCTTTTATTTTCCCCACCCACCCACTCCTACACCACCACCTTTAATATGCACCCAAACCCAACCCGGCAGAGGAGGATTGATGGAGGGGGTGGTTCATCCGCCCTCTCCATCGGCCTTCGCCCCGTGGAGCAGTCGACGTCTAGTCGCCTGCTTCCACGCCCCCTGTAGACTACCGGCTTGGTTAAGCAATACAACATCTACTTGCGATGGCGCGAAAATCCGCAAGAACCACCAACGCTTGGCACTTCTCATCTCAAAAGAAATATGCCTCGCTACGGCATTCCATTCGAATTTCCAATGTCGCCTTGATATCCATCCATCAAGCCGTGTTCACATCTTCCCAGAGGTGTTGTAGCGGCACGTTTCATGAATGATTTTCAAGGTGGCTTGAGGGATTTAGTGCTCACGATCTTAGAATTTGATTTTGTCCTGAGTCATACGATTATGGGAATTTCCATTTCGAAAAGGCCCTGAGCGTTGTATCTTTAATCTCTTTCCTAAATGCCCATTCATATACACATCAATTTAGGGTTATGGGGCGCCACTGGCTATTTCCTCCCCTATAATCGGTGGCACCACCTGGGGACCCCTGAGAAGGGTTCGTTGAATAAATCCTCGCGATGGCTACCGCTCATTTGGACCAGGACGTCATGTCCAACAACCAATGCCAATGGCTGATGCCGTCCCACAAAAATATGGACGACGGAGATTCTCGGCCTCGTGGACTCGAAAATTGCAGATTTTGTGATGGTACTGTGGACGTGCTGCAATGGGAGACAGGTGCGAGAATGGTTTTGACATGGTGCAGATCGAGTTCTTGATGAATTTCTCAAGATCTCCGGTATCCATTTGTCTACTCATGAAGACCTTATCATCGCCATAGTACTAGAGATCGATTAGATGCATCACAGTGGAGAGAGAAGTGTTTGCAAGGGAGATTATTACGGTTGATAGATTGTCCATAGAATGAAGCGAAGTCAAGGTTTGCAGTGGCGTGAAGCGAAGGGGCATTTACGAGGGATGTTGTAAGTGAAATGAAAGGGCCACATCGAAATGGAGACTTCTCAATAAATAGTTCGCTTACGCGAACAGCTTGGAACGCCGTGTGTGATCCTGGGGGACGAGGTGAGTCCATATGTCTTCCGGTTGAGGGCAGTGCACTGTGGTAAGAAAACGCGGTCATATTGACTTAGACTCGTGACCAGCCACCCTCCCTAAGCTTAGTGGTGCATACTATGCCATGCGCCCCGTGAATAAGTGGTTCGATAGGTCAGAGGTGAGGTACTCCCCAACGCCATAAAAAAATTTGCCGACCCCGTGCAATTTTTAACATCCCGGGACCCCCTTGGAAGACTGTCTACGAGAGACTACTGTCGAACGTAAATAATTGGCATTAGGTTCCCTTTGTTCTGGTGCCACATCAGGAAAATCCTCGATACCTACGTAGGCCAGATAGCATCCGGTAGGCTTAATAGGCCCGTAGGTTACCCCCTCCTATATACTTTACCGTAGGACACAGCCAGTTGTATGTAGGTCATCATATCCGTTGTAGCACCATAGGTCACAAGGCAGATAGGGCAATAATAGGCAATGGTAGGTAATTATAGGGTATAATATTCGACGCAGCGGATACAAACGTAGGCAGGGTAATTAAATGAATTTATAGGATAAAACAGTCCCAAGATGACTTTACATCTCTTCCTCGCCGTCAGACAGAACAATACTCTCCCATTCCTTCTTGGCCGCCTCGATTTCTTCTTGCGAGAGTTCTGCCGGTTTGGACTTGATACCCGTGGTGTCGACTTTGGCATGCTTCCTGTAAAGGCAAGTGAATAGGGGGGTCATTCACACATAGTAGTCACATACCTCGCCATCTTGAGCAGATGCTTCCGGAGTCGGGGTATGATGTTGGATTCCTTTGTCTTCTCGTCGAAGTCCTTCAGACGCTTGACGTGCGTAAGGTACTTTTGTTCATACGCGTTTTGTGAGAAGGCGACGGCAACGTGTTCGCCGGTAATCCACTCATCGAGGTTGTTTTCAATCTGGGCTCGGAATCTGTGAACCAGAAAGAAGAAGTTAAATGTGAGAACTTACAACAGTCAACACAAGCGCAATGGTCGATAACGAAAGCATTTCGTCCTCAAAAAACTCAGGGTGGATCACGCCATCATCTTTTCTGCCTCGGAACCAAGTCTTGTTGATGAGCGTCTGGACGATAGGTGCAAGGAAAATCCCCGTTTTCTGCTCCGGGTCCTACTCCAGCGACTTGAGGTCAGGGATTGTACAAAACAGGGAGAAAGAGGGAACATGCCTTATAAATATAGCGTGCCTCATCGAGAAGCTCCTCAACCTTGTTGCGAATCGCGCGCTTGGAAGTTGGTGTATCCAGGGAAAAGGCGGAGACAACATAGGGTTTTGAGATTGTTTTCGCATGACCTCGAGCTTGCGTGGCACGGTCAGTAATCTGAAATAGAGTAAGCTATGATGAAAAATGGATAATAGAAAATGAAATGATATCCTTACAGCTTTAAATATCTCATCGTCGAGCTCGATACGAACATTTCGAGAGGTACAGACCTCAACCCATCCTTGGCTTACAGATTCCCAGTTTTCCGCAGTCGAAGGCCAGGGTTGAACAGCAGTGATCTGGGCTTGGTAAATTGAGATCGTCTCATCAGCAAGCGACCTTGTGAGATCATCAAAGTCTGAGACTCGGGTACGTCCCCGAGATCCTGCTGAATCCGTCTTGGGCCGTTTGAGAATCGTGGTTGTTTCAACAGATGTTGTGCGCGGTGGAGACTTTCGAACACGTTCATTGATTGCAACAGTTGGAGGGGTTGTTCCTGTGGCTAATAGAATGCACGTGGGGTCAGCCGCCAGTGAGGCACACAAAGAAAATAATAAAAAGCGAACTTGGGGATCCAACGTTGGAATCTTCAAAGAGTCGGGTCCGGACAGGTGGGGTTTGTGCAGTGGTAGCTGCTGGTACATCTTCCTCAGGGCGGCGACGGTAGGTCGTCATTATCGGCGTTTGGTGCAGCTCTCCATTGGTTCCAACACGGCGAACAAGTTTTGTCACTGTGCCTGGAACCGTTCGAACGAGGTTCTACGAATTCAGTTGCTTTTAGTATTAATAAATAAACAAAAAGAATAAATTAGACATACCAGCGTGCTCGCAGAAATGTTCTCCTTCTCCATAGCACTGTTTTGCCCTCCAGATTCGAGTTGTCGAGTTGCCGAAGGTCTAACGACCTGGTTGAATGAAACACTTGAAAACTTTGAGCAGTCAGTCTAATTAGAATACTAAGTATGCTGTAAAAACATACCGCCCCATCAACAGGATCGTCACCATCATCCTCTGACTCAGGTTCATCCCAATCAATATCTGTGTTTACTCATCGTCAACATAGCTCAACTATGACAAGGCTCATTTACCTTGAGGTGGTGCTCGGGTAGGAAGTTTTCGGAAGCCATTGATCTCCTCTTGTCTTTGTTGAGATCGAACAGCCTCTTGGTAGGCCTTATCCTTGGCCGCCTGTGCTTTACTCGCCTTTTCCTGTTCTAGGAGAAACATAAATATCAGGACCATGAAGTTCTATGGAGAACATAATTATACGACTTACGAAGCAGCTGCTGCTTGGTGGACTGAGTTCGCTGGCGTCCAGGAGCAGTGGTGACAGGTGCGACAGGTGCTTTTTCGGTAGCTGATCTGTTTTTTGATGCACGGGGAGGCATATTAGAGGAATAATAGGCTGCGTTTATGTGAGCAAGGGGAGAAAATAGTGCCACAGTGCAGATTACCTTCGAGGGCATGGGGGTTAAATAGGAAAACATTGTGGCCGTGCTGGTTTATCGTTTGGTTGATTTTAAGGAACATTCAAACGCGCCAGTAACGTGACTGTCTTGCATTAAATTGAAATTTGCCGCCAAGGATCGGGATGAAACGGCTAACAGAAAGGGGTTCATGGATCAGCGTTGGCCAACTTAGCAACCACCCGACTCAATCTCTTACCATGCATTTCTGTGGATTCTGTGGCAAGGGTCCCTTTCCATCGAGCTCTGGGTTGAACAAACATATACGACAATCTGTGAGCTGTAACAAAGCTGCACGTCAGAAATGGGGAAGCTATGCAACAAATATCTGGGATAACACACCGGGTCCTTCCAACATTGAGCCGCAGCCACCAGCGTCGCCACCAATCCTTGAAGACGATGAAGATGAATTACCAGACATGCCGGATATAACGCTTGAGGAAGACCTACAGGGACTCGAACACGACCTTGCTGATGCTAGGGGATCCCAGCCAGATACCATCACCCCTCCAGGTCCTGAAACACAGCCTGCTCGACCTCAACATCAAAGAGCAACTGTCGAGGATGCCGACGATGAAGATGAGGAGTCTGCATACTTTATTGAAGAGTTTCCTGCCAACTTTGGCGCAGGCGCCGTCTGGGGAGAAGAGGTCCCGTTTTTCGAGAAGCTTCGGCGAGAGCAGGAGAACAGTGGAACTTCAAAATGGGGGCCCTTCGAGGACCAGGATGACTGGGAGCTGGCAGAATGGTTGATTAGAAACATTGGGCAGAAACAAACGGATGCGTTCTTAAACCTGAACATCGTACGATCCCACTGTCTCGTGAACTTTGACAGATCGCTGATTGTGTGGACATTTGATAGATACGGGAGCGAGCAAAGCCATCCTATCACAACAACCGAGCATTTCTAAAGAAGATTGATGCCCTGCCAACGCAGGGAGCAGGTTGGACGTGCGATATCGTAACCTCGAAAGGCAATCAATTCGACGAAGACGGAGAGCTGCTCCCACCAGAGAAGCTTGAATTGTGGAGACGAGATCCTGTGGAATGCGTCATGGAATTATTGGGGAATCCTGCATTCAAAAACCACATAAAGTGCGCACCTGAGCGGAAATACAAGGATGCTGAAGGGAAGATTCGAGTCTTCGATGAAATGTGGACAGCGGACTGGTGGTGGGATACTCAAGTAAGTCTTACATAGCTGGAAATACCCTCAATGCTTACCAGGCGTCAGAAAAAATTGCCGATCGATTCAACAATTGCCGCCTTGATCCTTTCATCTGATAAAACCCAATTGACACAGTTCCGAGGGGATAAGAGCGCATGGCCAGTTTACCTCACACTCGGGAACATCGCAAAGTCCAAGCGTCGGCAGGTCGGGGCGCATGCGACAGTCTTGATTGGATATCTACCCGTTGCTAAACTCGACAACTTCACGGATGAAACACGCTCACTTCAAGGCTACAAACTGTTTCATTATTGCATGAGTTTGTTATTGGGGCCAATCGTGGAAGCGGGAAAGAAGGGAGTCGATATTGTTTGCGCCGATGGATTTATTCGAAAGGTTTTCCCCATACTTGCAGCATACGTCGCCGACTTTCCTGAACAGTGCTTGGTCGCATGCTGCAAGGAAAGTTACTGCCCCAAATGTCGAGTGCGGCCTCAAGAGCGCGGGGACTTTGTCCAGTCATTGTTTCGCGAGCAAGAACGAGCAAAGGTGATGCTGGAGCAGAAGAAAAGTGGACGAAGGTTTGCGGCATTCAATGAGGAGGGAATGCGACCAGTTTTCTCACCATTCTGGGCCGATCTGCCCCACACCGACATCTTCTCTTGCTTCACTCCGGATATTCTTCACCAACTGCACAAGGGTGTATTCAAGGACCATCTGGTGAATTGGTGTGTTCAGGTCGCAGGAGCTGCAGAAATCGACGCTCGTTTTCGTAGTATGCCAAGCTACCCAGGGTTGCGTCACTTCAAGAACGGGATATCCTTCGTTTCGCAATGGACTGGGCGTGAACACAAGGAAATGCAGAGGGTCTTCGTTAGCATTCTGGCTGGTGCTGTGCAACCGGCCGTTCTTCGAACTGCCATCGCCGTTATTGATTTCATTTATTACGCCCAACTCCAAGTACACACCTCAGACACCCTTCTACGTCTCGAAACAGCCCTC
>Ga0307517_10005009_pt1 | contig 20143 bp, 23 predicted proteins | sample 23_EM_MG_FD_194515 | JGI IMG/M metagenome (GOLD analysis project Ga0307517, IMG submission 194515) | Populus trichocarpa ectomycorrhiza microbial communities from riparian zone in the Pacific Northwest, United States - 23_EM | ecosystem: Host-associated > Plants > Roots > Unclassified | place...
CAGTCGCCTCAAAAAGCCGCTCAGCCCATCGTCGCCGCTGACAAAAAACGCCGCATCAACCCTTGCAAACACTGCATCCGCTACCGCGCTCGTCAAAAAATCTCCGTTTATGGACGGACACTAGCTATTGCCGCCGCGGAGTATGGGCCCCGGCTCAAGGCCGGGGCGACGAGGGGGTGGCCTCCCGGGCTGGCACCCCCGCCATCCCCACCATATCTTGCATAAATATCAGGCGGATACCGCAAGTGCTTGGCCCGCCGGGGCCGATGTGGTATCTCGCAAGCGCTTCTTTCGACCGCCACACGTAACCGACCGTTTTGCCCCTAAGGGCTTGCGGCGGTGGAGATATTTTGGCCCATGACCTCCAGCATCAAGACCGCTTCCGCGCCCGACTCGTTCTTTTCGGCCACGCTCGCCGAGGCCGATCCGGAAATCGCCGCCGCCATCAAGGGTGAACTCGGCCGGCAGCGTCACGAGGTCGAGCTGATCGCGTCTGAAAACATCGTCAGCCGGGCCGTGCTGGAAGCGCAGGGCTCGGTGATGACCAACAAATACGCCGAGGGCTATCCGGGCGCGCGCTACTATGGCGGCTGCGAATGGGTCGACGTCGCCGAGACGCTGGCGATCGAGCGCGCCAAGAAATTGTTCGGCGCGCAGTTTGCCAACGTGCAACCGAACTCCGGCAGCCAGATGAACCAGGCGGTGTTCCTGGCGCTGCTGCAGCCCGGCGACACCTTCATGGGCCTCGATCTTGCCGCCGGCGGCCATCTCACCCATGGCGCGCCCGTCAATATGTCCGGCAAATGGTTCAAGGCGCAGCACTACACCGTGCGCCGCGACGACCAGATCATCGATATGGACGACGTTGCCCGCCGCGCCGAGGAAGTGAAGCCGAAGCTGATCATCGCCGGCGGCTCCGCCTATTCGCGCGCCTGGGACTTCAAGCGCTTTCGTGAGATCGCCGACAGCGTAGGTGCTTACCTGCTGGTGGACATGGCGCATTTCGCCGGCCTCGTCGCCGGTGGTGTTCATGCCTCGCCGGTGCCGCATGCCCATGTCACCACCACCACCACCCACAAATCGCTGCGCGGCCCGCGCGGCGGGTTGATGCTGTGGAACGACGAGACGCTGACCAAGAAATTCAACTCGGCGATCTTCCCGGGCCTGCAGGGCGGTCCCCTGATGCACATCATCGCCGCCAAGGCCGTGGCGTTCGCCGAGGCGCTGCGTCCGGACTTCAAGATCTATGCAAAGAACGTCGTCGAGAATGCCAAGGCGCTGGCCGAGGCGCTGCGCGCGCAAGGCTTCGATATCGTCTCCGGCGGTACCGACAACCATCTGATGCTGGTCGATCTGCGGCCGAAGGGCCTCAAGGGCAACGTTTCCGAGAAGGCGCTGGTTCGCGCCGCGATCACCTGCAACAAGAACGGCATTCCGTTCGATCCCGAGACGCCGTTCGTCACCTCGGGGCTTCGTCTGGGCACGCCGGCGGCGACCACGCGCGGCTTCGGTGTCGCCGAATTCCAGCAGGTAGCCTCCATGATCGCCGAAGTGCTCAACGCGCTGGCGCAATCGCCCGACGGCAAGGCGCCGCTGGTGGAAGCTGCGATCAAGGAACGCGTCAAGGCTTTGACCGACCGCTTCCCGATCTATCAGTAAGGTCACCAGCAAGGAATTTTTGGGATGCGCTGCCCCAGCTGCAACAGTCTCGATACGCAGGTGAAGGATTCGCGCCCCACCGAGGATTCCGCCGTGATCCGGCGGCGGCGGGTCTGCATCGCCTGCAATTTCCGCTTCACCACATTCGAGCGGGTGCAACTGCGTGAACTGACCGTGATCAAGCGCAACGGCCGCCGGGTGCCGTTCGATCGCGACAAGCTGGTGCGTTCGCTGCAGATATCCTTGCGCAAGCGCCCGGTCGATCCTGAGCGGGTCGAGAAGATGGTCTCGGCGATCGTGCGCGAGCTGGAAAGCGGCGGCGAGGCGGAAGTTTCCTCGGAGGCAATCGGCGAGATCGTGATGGAGCATCTGCGCCAGCTCGACGACGTCGCCTATGTGCGTTTCGCCTCGGTCTATCGCAATTTCCGCGAGGCCAAGGACTTTGAAGCCGTGCTCGGCGAGCTGTCCGGCGAGGAAGACGCACGGGTCACCGCGTTACGCAAATGATCTTCCGCATCCTGGAAGACCAATATGCGCAGAAATCCAGGGACGCCAAGGCCGCGGACACGCGCTTCATGGCGCTGGCGCTGACGCTCGGGCGGCGCGGGCAGGGGCGCACCTGGCCGAACCCGGCTGTCGGCGCTGTCATCGTCAAGGACGGCGTCATCGTCGGCCGAGGCTGGACCCAAGCAGGCGGCCGGCCGCATGCCGAGCCTGATGCACTCAAGCGCGCCGGCGAGGCCGCCCGCGGCGCCACGCTCTATGTGACGCTGGAGCCGTGTTCGCATTTCGGCAAATCGTCGCCTTGCGTGGATGCTGTGATCGCATCCGGCATTGCTCGCGTGGTGTCGGCGGTCGAGGATTCCAATCCGGAAGTCGCCGGCCAAGGCCACGCCAAATTGCGCGCCGCCGGGATATCGGTCGATGTCGGTCTCAACGCCGCGGAAGCCGCGCATGACCATGCCGGGCATTTCCGCCGCATCCGCGACAAGCGTCCGCATGTGATCCTCAAGCTCGCGGTCTCCGCCGACGACAAGATCGGCGCCGCCGGTCACAAGCCGGTTGCGATCACGGGTGAGGCTGCAAGGACCCGCGTACATCTGCTGCGCGCGCAATGCGACGCCATCCTGGTCGGGATCGGCACCGTGCTGGCGGATGATCCGGTGCTGACCTGTCGCCTGCCGGGCATGGAGGCGCGCTCACCGGTGCGGGTGGTGCTCGATCGCGCGCTGCGCCTTCCCGGCACCAGCCGCCTCGTGCAGTCGGCGCGCGAGACGCCGCTCTGGGTGATGACATCGGACCTCGCAGAGGCGCCGGCCGCCATGAAACTCGGCGCCGCCGGCGCGCAGGTGATCCGCGTCGCCGCCACCAGCACGCCGCCCGGGCTGGATCTGCCGGCGGCGCTGCGTGCGCTATCCGAAAAAGGCATTTCGCGGCTGATGGTCGAGGGCGGCGCGCGCGTCGCGTCATCCTTCGTGTCGGCGGGACTGGTCGACGAAGTCTGGCTGCTGCGCGGGCCGGACCCGGTCGGCGTGGACGGCGTTCCCGCGCTGGACGCATTGCCGCTGTCGGCTCTCACCGGGTCGCCCGCGCTGAAACTCCATGCTAGCGAAAGCGTCGGCAAAGACACTCTTACGATCTACGAGCGCGCATAATGTTCACCGGAATAGTCACCGACATCGGCGAGATCGCCAGCCTGACGCCAACGGCGCAGGGGCAGTTGCATCGCCTGCGCATCGCCTGCCGCTACGATCGCGCTACCATCGCCGATGGCGCCTCGATCGCCTGCAACGGCGTCTGTCTCACCGTGGTCGCTTCGGGCGTCGAGGGTGGCAAGACCTGGTTCGATGTCGATACCGCGGCCGAGACGCTCGGCATGACCACGGCCAAACATTGGGCCAAGGGGACAAAACTCAACCTCGAGCGCGCGCTGAAGATCGGCGACGAACTCGGCGGCCATATCGTGGCCGGCCATGCCGATGGGATCGCCAGCATCGTCAAGCGCGACGATCTGCCCGATATGATCAGGTTCGAGCTGCGCACCACACGGGAACTGGCGCGCTTCATCGCCGTCAAGGGCTCGATCACCCTGGATGGCGTGTCACTGACCGTAAATACGGTCGAAGATGTCGTGTTTTCAGTGCTGATCATTCCCCATACGCTCAGTGTGACAACGCTGGGCAGCTGGCAGGCTGGCAGCGAGGTCAATATCGAGGTCGATCTGATGGCCCGCTACGCGGCGCGGCTGTCGGAAATGAAATAGTCGTCGCCCTTCTTGTACCCTTGGCTTTGGACGCCGCTGCGCCTAAAACGCAGCACACCTGACACAAATTCCGATTGGTAACGTAATGGCAGACGCGCGGCGCGCACCCCTGAAGGACCAGACAGATATCACCGGCGCGCGCGCGCTGATCGTCGAGGCGCGTTTCTACGACGACATCCAGGATGCGTTGCTGGAAGGCGCGGTCACGGAACTGAAGGCGGCCGGCGTAACGCATGACGTCATCACCGTGCCCGGCGCGCTGGAGATCCCGGCTGCGATCGCGATCGCGATCGATGCTGCCGAGAAGAACGGCAAGCCATATGACGCCGCGATTGCGCTCGGCTGCGTGGTGCGCGGCGATACCATCCATTTCGAAATCGTCTCGATCGAATCTTCGCGCGCGCTGATGGACCTTGCCGTCGCGAGGAAGTTCCCGCTCGGCAACGGCATCATCACCGTCAACACCGAGGCGCAGGCCTGGGCGAGGGCGCGCGCCAGCGAGCTCAACAAGGGCGGCGATGCCGCACGCGCAGCACTCGCGATGCTGCGGATCAAGCGCCGGCTGGCAAAGGCCTCATGATGGCAGAGAGCAAGAAGCCGGCACCCAAAAATCCGGACAAGAAGGCCAACCGGCGCGGCGCAGCAAGGCTTGCCGCCGTGCAGGCGCTGTACCAGATGGACATCGGCGGCGCCGGGATCAACGACATCTTCGCCGAGTTCGAAAGCCACTGGCTCGGCGGCGAGGTCGAGGGCGACAAATACCTGCCGGCCGAGGCCGCGTTCTTCCGCGACGTGGTCTCCGGCGTGGTGCGGGATCAAGCCAAGCTCGATCCCTTGATCGATGACGCGCTGTCGAAGGGGTGGCCCTTGAAGCGGATTGACGCGATCTTGCGCGCGGTGCTGCGTGCCGGCTCCTATGAACTGGAACATCGCAAGGACGTACCCGGCCGCGTCGTCGTCTCCGAATATGTCGATGTCGCGCACGCCTTTGTCGAAAAGGACGAGACCGGCATGGTGAACGCGGTGCTCGACCAGATCGCGCGGCAGTTCCGCGCCGACGAGTTCGCGCGTGGCTAGCCACGTCCTCTGCTGTCATCACCCGCGAAGGCGGGTGATCCAGTACGCCGGGAAAGTCGTGGTTGATCACAGCTGCCGCCGTATACTGGATCGCCCGGTTGAGCCGGGCGATGATAGCTGTGGGGGTGACGCTTCGTGGTAGATCACCGAAGCAACCAATCCAACGAGGACTCGCTGATCGCGCGCTATTTCAGGCCGATCGCGACTGACCCGGGCGCCTTCAATCTCGACGACGACGCTGCCGCCATTAAGCCGTCCGGCGACGACATCGTGGTGACGACGGACGCCATTGTCGAAGGCGTGCATTTCCTCCCCGATGATCTGCCCGACACGGTTGCGCGCAAGGCGCTGCGGGTGAACCTCAGCGATCTCGCCGCCAAGGGCGCGGTGCCGGCCGGCTTTGTCCTGACGCTGGCGCTGCGCAACACGGATGAAGCCTGGCTAAAGCCGTTCGCAGCCGCACTTGGCGAGGATGCGGCGCAATTCGGCTGCCCGCTGCTGGGCGGCGATACGGTTTCAACGCCGGGCCCGCTGATGATCTCGGTCACGGCGTTCGGGCGCGTGCCCGCAGGTAAAATGGTTCATCGCAGCGGAGCCAAGCCGGGCGATCGTATGCTGGTGACGGGAACGATCGGCGACGCCGCGCTCGGGCTTGCCGTGCTTGGGGGCGGGAAGGTCCATGCCGCGGTCAACGATATCGCCGCCCGCAACCTGCTGATCGGTCGCTACCGCGTGCCGCAGCCGCGCACGACACTTGCGGCCATCGTTCGCGAGCATGCCAACGCCGCGATGGATGTATCCGATGGGCTCGCGGGCGACCTCACCAAGCTCTGCGGCGTATCCGGTGTTTCGGCCGCGATCGATTTGCAGTCGATCCCGCTGTCGGATGCCGCGCGCGATTTGCTGTCGCGTGGTGTCGTCGATATTGAAACATTGATTGCCGGTGGCGACGATTATGAGATCCTGTGCACGGTCGCAGAAGATCGCGTCGATACATTCGTGCAAGCCGCAAAGCGCGCCGGCGTCGCGGTGAGTTCCATCGGAACTTTGATTGCGGGAACTGCTGCGCCAAAATTCCTCGACGGGCAGGGCAACGAGATCGTGCTGAAACGACGCTCTTACAGCCATTTTTGAGGGCGGCAGCGTTGCGCGCGGGCCTTTATTTCCCGCCTGCCATTGCAATTTTTCGGGAAATCTATAGTTGTGCGCGCATTCGATTACCGCCGTGCCTTTTTGAACGCGCCTGTTAGGGCATCTTCCAGAGACATCGACGAGATTGGATTTGAATCCGTGCGATCGCCGTACGGAATAAAAGCCTTCGTGCTTTGGAGAAGATAAAATGGCTACGGGAACAGTGAAGTGGTTCAACGGTCAAAAGGGTTTTGGTTTCATTCAGCCGAACGACGGCAGCAAGGATGTGTTCGTTCACATCAGCGCCGTTGAGCGCGCCGGTCTGACCGGTCTGGCTGAAGGTCAGAAGGTCGAGTTCGAACTCAAGACCGACAAGATGCGGGGCAAGGTAAGCGCAGAGAACCTGTCGCTGGCCTAAAGCCTCAACGGTCGTTTCACGGATGTACTGAAATGGATCGCGAGCCCGCTCGACCCCCAAGGGGTTAGGCGGGCTCTTGTGTTTTGGGGCGCCGCAACCTCGCCGCGTGGCCGGCCGATTCCCGGCCGTGCAATGCCGCGGAACGTATCGGCGGATTTCCCGCCAAGCGGACTTCCCCAAAGGCAGCCGCCGCCTTTCCCGGTGATTCCTTTCAAAATTCGACGTTTTCTGGGCTCCGCGGCGTTGCGCCGGGAAGGCGATTTTGGCAAGGTCCCGCCGATTTGGGGCCGCCCTTTTGGGCAGGGAAGGCCTCCTTTTTATGCGCCTGCCGCGCTCGCGGGGAAGGCGTGGGGCGACATCAGCAGCATCTGAGGCAGATTCTATGACAGCATTATGGGTGATCGTGCTCTGCGGAGCGCTTTCGATCGTTTACGCCATCTGGGCTACCGCTTCGGTTTTGAAGGCGGACGCAGGCAATCCGCGCATGCAGGAAATCGCGGCCGCGGTGGCCGAAGGCGCGCAGGCTTATTTGAAGCGCCAGTACATGACGATCGGCATCGTCGGCGTCGTGATCTTCGCGCTGCTCGCTTACTTCCTCGGCATGCAGGTTGCCGTCGGCTTCCTGATCGGCGCAGTGCTGTCGGGTGCCGCCGGCTTCATCGGCATGAACGTGTCGGTTCGCGCCAACGTGCGCACCGCGCAGGCGGCGACCACCTCGCTGGCCGGCGGACTTGAACTCGCCTTCAAGGCCGGCGCGATCACCGGCATGCTGGTGGCTGGTCTGGCGCTGCTCGGCGTCACCATCTACTTTGCTTATCTCACCCAGGTCATGGGCCTGAAAGCCAACGACCGCGTCGTGGTCGACGCGCTGGTCGCGCTCGGCTTCGGCGCTTCGCTGATCTCGATCTTCGCCCGTCTCGGCGGCGGCATCTTCACCAAGGGTGCGGACGTCGGCGGCGATCTCGTCGGCAAGGTTGAGGCCGGCATTCCCGAGGATGATCCGCGCAACCCGGCCACCATTGCCGACAACGTCGGCGACAACGTCGGTGACTGTGCCGGCATGGCCGCCGACCTGTTCGAGACCTATGCGGTGACCGCGGTCGCCACCATGGTGCTGGCCGCGATCTTCTTTGCGACCTCGCCGCTGCTGGTGAACATGATGACGCTGCCGCTCGCCATCGGCGGCGTCTGCATCATCACCTCGATCATCGGCACCTTCTTCGTCAAGCTCGGGGCCAGCCAATCGATCATGGGCGCGCTCTACAAGGGCCTGATCGCGACCGGCGTCCTGTCGCTCGCGGGCGTTGCCGGCGTCATCTACTGGCTGATCGGTTTCGACACGGCGCTGAAGGCTGGCAATGCATCCTTCACCGGACTGACGCTGGTGTGGTGCGGCATCGTCGGCCTCGTCGTCACCGGCCTGATCATCTGGATCACCGAATACTACACCGGCACTGAATATCGCCCTGTGAAGTCGATCGCGAAGTCGTCGGTCACCGGTCACGGCACCAACGTGATCCAGGGCCTGGCGATCTCGATGGAATCCACCGCCGGTCCGGCGCTGGTAATCATCGCCGGCATCCTCGTCACCTACAGCCTCGCCGGCCTGTTCGGCATCGCGATTGCGACCACCACCATGCTGGCGCTGGCCGGCATGATCGTCGCCCTCGACGCCTTCGGCCCGGTCACCGACAATGCCGGCGGCATTGCCGAAATGGCCGGTCTTCCGAAGGAAGTCCGCAAGGCGACCGACGCGCTCGACGCGGTCGGCAACACCACCAAGGCGGTCACCAAGGGCTACGCGATCGGTTCGGCCGGTCTCGGCGCGCTGGTTCTGTTCGCGGCCTACAATGAAGACCTCAAATTCTTCATCGCCAACGCCGCGAAGTATCCGTACTTCCAGGGCGTGCTGCCTGACTTCTCGCTGAACAACCCCTACGTCGTGGTGGGCCTCCTGTTCGGCGGCCTGCTGCCGTACCTGTTCGGCGCCATGGGCATGACGGCCGTGGGCCGTGCGGCCGGTGCGATCGTCGAGGAAGTGCGGCGTCAGTTCCGCGAAAAGCCGGGTATCATGCAGGGCACCGACAAGCCGGATTACGGCCGCGCGGTCGATTTGCTGACGCGGGCCGCGATCAAGGAAATGATCATCCCGTCGCTGCTGCCGGTGCTGTCGCCGATCTTCGTCTACTTCGTGATCTTCGTCATCGCGGGCGGCGGTGCTGCCGGCAAATCGGCGGCGTTCTCGGCTGTCGGTGCCATGCTGCTCGGCGTGATCGTGACCGGTCTGTTCGTCGCGATCTCGATGACCTCGGGCGGCGGCGCCTGGGACAACGCCAAGAAGTACATCGAGGACGGCCACTTCGGCGGCAAGGGTTCCGACGCGCACAAGGCGGCGGTGACCGGTGACACCGTCGGCGATCCCTACAAGGATACGGCGGGTCCCGCCGTCAACCCGATGATCAAGATCACCAACATCGTGGCGCTGCTGCTGCTGGCGATCCTGGCGCACTGAGCGGCGCGAAGCCTGACCAAACAAAAAACCCCGCGGTGCGAGCCGCGGGGTTTTTACTTTTGGAAGCCTACGGTCTTTCACCCGTCATTGCGAGCGAAGCGAAGCAATCCATAGGCGGCGACGAGGAGGTGGATTGCTTCGTCGCTTGCGCTTCCTTGCACAAACGCTTTGCGTTTGTTGCAGGCAATGACGGAGGGATCAGTTCACGTCCATCTGCAGGCCTTCCTGCTTGATGATGGCGGCGAACTTCGTTGTCTCCGCCTCGGTGAAATCGGAAAACTGCTGCGGCGTGCCGTAATCGGCGCGTGCGCCGATCTTGGCCAGGTTCTCCTTGATGTCGTCGCGCTCCAGGAACACTTTGATTTCCTTGTTGAGGGCGTCGAGAACAGGCGCGGGGACGGCCTTGGGCAGGAAGATTCCGAACCAGGACGAGACATCGAATTTTGCGAGGTCCGGCCCGGACTCGCGCACGGTGGGAATGTTCGGCCCCAACGGGCTGCGCTCCGTCGTGGTCACCGCCAGCGCGTTGAGCTTGCCATCCTGCACCTGCGGCAGCGTCGGATAGAGATTGTCCGACAGGATCTGGATGTCGCCGGCGAGCGCGGCCTGCAGCGCCGGCCCGGCGCCGCGGAACGGCACATGCACCATCTTCAATCCGGTGAGCTGCAACAGCCAGGCCATGGTGAGGTGAGGGCTCTGACCGACGCCCGACGAGCCGTAGGTCAGCTTGTCCGGATTGGCCTTGATGTAGGCGACCATGTCGCCGATCGACTTGATCGGCACCGAGGGATGCGCCGAGATGATGTTGGGAATCCGGATCAGGTTGGAGACCGGCTGCAGCTGGTCGGCCTTGTAGGTCATGTTCCGGAAAATGCTGTAGGCGATGGCGTTGGGACCGGGATTGCCGACCAGGATGGTGTGTCCGTCGCTCTTGCTGCGCACGACTTCGGCGGTGCCGATGGTGCCGCCGCCGCCGGAGCGGTTCTCGACCACCGCGGACTGGCCCCACGCCTTCTGCAAATGGGCCGCCAGCAAGCGTCCCATCACGTCCGTGGTACCGCCCGGTGCGGCCGGCACGATCAGACGGACGGTCTCGGTGGGCCGCCAGTCGGCGCCCAGGCTCGCGCGCGGCAGAATGGCCGCAGTGGAGAGCGCAGCGGCTCCGGTCAGAATACGTCGGCGGGAAAAAAGTCGGCTGATCACAAGGTCACTCCCTGCTGGATTGTTATTTTGCAGGCGACCGTAGGCAGCGCACAGCCTGAGGGCAAGCGGGCGACTTGGCGCAGGGGCGTGGGAAGGGCCCGAACTCGCGGGCTTAGTTAAAGCTGAGCAGCTTGAACAGCGGCGTCAGGTAGCTGAGCTCCTGGCCTGATGTCGGCGTGGTGCGGCTGATGAAGTCGAAGATCCGGCCGTCCTGCAGCCCGTAATTGGCGAGCCGCTGCACCTGGCGATTCTTGTCGAAATAGATCGCGATCACCCGCTGGTCGACGACCTGTTGGTTCATGAAGGCGACTTTGCGCTCGGAGCGCTGCGAAATGTAATAGAACACCTCGCCATTGAGGGTGGCGACGGTGGAGGGCGTGCCCATCACGATCAGCACCTGGTCCTGGCTGGCACCGATCGGAATCTGCTCCAGCGCGCCCTGCGGCAGGATATAGCCCTTCTGGAATTGCTCGCCGGTGCAGCCGCCAAGCGCGGCGCACACCAGCGCCATGGCTGCAAGGCTGCGCAAAGCTGCAAGGCTGCGCAAACCGCGCCAGCGCGCGGTCAGGCGGCGCGTCAAGGGCGCGCGGGGGCTTGAGTGGCTCGTCTCGGTCATTCCGGAACTGATCCCGTCCTCTTGCATCGCGCGAGGCGTTGACGTACCGGGCAGCACGCAGGATTGCAACATGCGCGGGCTCCCAACACGGAAACCTTTGGGGCTCGCTTACGGAACCCACAATGCTTTGGCCGTTCAATCACTTCAGGAAACCCCGGATCGCCCCGCGCGGCACCATCGAGGCCATCTATGGCATGATCGTGACGCAGGCGCGAGAACCGTTGTTTTATCGGGACTTGGGGGTCCCGGACACGGTTAACGGCCGTTTTGACCTGCTTCTGATGCATTTATGGCTGGTATTGCGGCGACTCAAATCCGTCGAGGAGGGCCAGGGCCTGTCGCAGGCGCTGTTCGACCATTTTTGCAACGATATGGACGATAATCTGCGCGAATTGGGGGTCAGCGACCTCAAGGTGCCCAAGCGCATGCAGGCCTTCGGCGAGGCCTTTTATGGCCGCACCGCGGCCTATGACATGGCGCTGACCGAGGGCCGGGAAGCGCTGGCGCAGGCGCTGTGCAAGAATGTTCTCAATGGCGAGCACATCGAAAAGGCGCGCAAGCTCGCAGCCTATGCCGAGGCCGTCATGGTGGCGCTCGACCGGCAGGACGAGGCGGCGCTGATGGGCGGCACTTTCACGCTTCCTTCGCCGGAGCAGGTAGGCGCACAGGCATGAGCAAGACTGGCACGAGCAAGACTGGCACGACGGACAAGAGCGGCATGATCGAGAAGCCGGACCCGTGGCGGGTCCCCATCGCCGTGGAGAAAATCCCGGACACCGGCCTGCATCGCGACCTCGAGGCCGATCAGGCCACGCGTGTCGCGGTCGCGGATGTCGGCGACCTGCGTGAAGTGCTTGCCGTGCAGGCGTCGTTCGACGTGACGCCGATGAGCGGCGGCCGCTATCATGTCACGGGTCAGGTGCGGGCGCGGATCGGACAGACCTGCGTGGTGACGCTGGAGGAGATCGAGAGCGACATCGACGAGGCGATCGATCTGACCTTCGTGCCGCCCGAGCAGATTCCGGAGATGGCCGCTTTGGTCGACGAGGCAGAGGAAAGTGGCGGGGACACCCCCGATCCGCCGGAGCCAATCGAAAACGGAATCATCGATCTGGGCAGGGTTGCCACCGACGCGCTCTACCTCGCCGTCGATCCCTATCCGCGCAAGCCGGATGCGGTTTTTGAGCCATTGGTCGAAGCGCCCGATCCCGAAGACCACCCCTTCGCGGCCCTCAAGGCCTTGCAGGTCACACCAAAAAAGTCGGGCGGGAAGAAGCCGAAAGGCAAGTGAGGCGCTGTTAAAGTGCACCGCCCGACACTATTCCGGTTCAAGTGGTTGTCACACTTCAATAAGAATTCGCAATAAGGCATTGAATTCGTTTGATTTGTTCTATATTTTCGCTTCCGGGCAGCGTTGCTCGCCTTTGCTGAAAGAGCGTGGTCAAGAGGTTGTGTCGGCACGGGGACACGCTATTGTCGCGGCCCGGCGGGGGCGCGGTGACGCGCTCCGCCGAGCGCCGCTATCGGCGGATGCTTTCAGCACGCGGCCGGGCTCTAACAGGGCTGCAAAGAGATCAGGTTTCCGGGACGTTCATGCCTCAAAAGGTTCGAATCGCGCTTGACGCCATGGGTGGCGATGTCGGCGCATCGGTCGTCATTCCCGGCGCCGCGACGGCATTGATCCGGCATCCCGACATCGAGTTTCTGATGTATGGCGACAGCGCGCTGATTGACGCGCAGCTCGCCAACCATCCGGCGCTGAAGAAGGCGTCGCGGGTGGTCCACACCGACGTCACCGTCGCCATGCACGACAAGCCGAGCCAGGCGCTGCGCCGCGGCCGCAAGAACTCGTCGATGTGGCTTGCGATCGACGCCGTGAAGAAGGGCGAGGCCGACGTCGCGGTATCCGCCGGTAATACCGGCGCCCTGATGGCGATGGCGCGCTTTCATTTGCACACCATGCCGGGGATCGACCGTCCGGCCATTGCCGGCGTGTGGCCGACCATGCGCGGCGATTCCGTGGTACTCGACCTCGGCGCCAGCATCGGTGGCGACCATCATCATCTGGTGGCGCTGGCGGTGATGGGCGGGGCGATGGCGAGCGTGCTGTTCGGCAAGCCGCGCCCGACCGTCGGCCTGCTCAATATCGGGGTCGAGGAAGTGAAGGGCGGCGAGGAAATCCGCGCCGCCTCCGAACAGCTGCGCGCGATGAACTTGCCGGAGCTCGATTATATCGGCTTCGTCGAGGGCGACGGCATCGGCAAGGGCGCGGCCGACGTGATCGTGACCGAGGGCTTTTCCGGCAATATCGCCTTGAAGGCCGCCGAGGGCACCGCACGCCAGATGTCGGAATTCCTGCGCAGCGCCATGGCGTCGAGCTGGCGGTCCCGAATCGGCTATTTGTTCGCCCGCAACGCCTTCACGGCCCTGCGGCACAAGCTCGACCCCAACAAATCCAACGGCGGCGTGCTACTCGGCCTCAAGGGCGTGGTGGTCAAAAGCCACGGCGGAACCAACGCCGAAGGCTTTGCCTACGCCGTCGATGTTGGCTATGAGATGGTCCGCTGCGATCTCCTCACCAAGATCAATCAAATGCTTAATCGCGACGGCAGTGCGCTGGCTCAGGCGCAGACCGCGCAGGAGGCTGTCTCGTGACTGCGAAACGTTCGGTCGTGCTCGGCTGCGGCTCCTATCTGCCGCAGAAGGTGCTGACCAATGCCGAACTGGCGGCCCGAATCGACACCTCGGACGAGTGGATCGTACAGCGCACCGGCATCCGGCAGCGCCATATCGCGGCCGATGGCGAATTCACCTCGCATCTGGCGATCAACGCCGCGCGCGCCGCCCTCGACCATGCCGGCATCGACGCGCAGCAGATCGATCTGATCGTGCTGGCGACCTCGACGCCGGACAACACTTTTCCCGCGACCGCGGTCGCGGTCCAGCATGCGCTGGGCATCAACCATGGCGTCGCCTTCGACCTGCAGGCGGTGTGTTCGGGCTTCGTGTTTGCGCTGGCGACCGCCGACAATTTCCTGCGCTCCGGTTCGCACAAGCGGGCGCTGGTGATCGGCGCGGAAACGTTCTCGCGCATTCTCGACTGGACCGACCGCGGCACCTGCGTGCTGTTCGGCGATGGCGCCGGCGCCGTCGTGCTCGAGGCGCAGGACCAGCCGGGCCAGCCGACCGACCGTGGTATACTGACGACGCATCTGCGCTCCGACGGCCGGCACAAGTCAAAACTCTTTGTCGATGGCGGTCCGTCCTCGACCCAGACCGTAGGCCATCTCCGGATGGAAGGCCGCGAAGTGTTCAAGCACGCGGTCGGCATGATCACCGACGTGATCGTCGATGCGTTCAATGCTACCGGCGCTACCGCCGAGGCCATCGACTGGTTCGTCCCGCATCAGGCCAACAAGCGAATCATCGATGCTTCAGCGCACAAGCTTCATATTGCGCCGCAGAAGGTCGTCCTGACCGTCGATCTCCACGGCAACACCTCAGCGGCGTCGATCCCGCTGGCGCTCAACGTCGCGGTCAAGGACGGACGCGTCAAGAAGGGCGATCTGGTGCTGCTGGAAGCGATGGGTGGGGGCTTCACCTGGGGTTCCGCGCTCCTTCGCTGGTGAGCCTTAAGTAAAATACCCGACAGATCTCTTCCGTTGTTTTATGCCGGTGCATGATGGTCGCTGTTGACCATTGCGCGCTAACCTCATAATTTCAGGGAATAAATTGTTCGCCGAGAGTGCGGGGCAGGCGATGACCGGGACCGGAAAAACAGTCACACGTGTCGATTTGTGCGAGGCGGTCTACCAGAAGGTGGGCTTGTCGCGAACGGAATCGTCTGCGTTCGTTGAGCTCGTTTTGAAAGAAATCACCGATTGTCTTGAGAAGGGCGAGACGGTGAAGCTGTCATCGTTCGGCTCGTTCATGGTGCGCAAGAAGGGTCAGCGGATCGGACGTAACCCGAAGACCGGCACCGAAGTGCCGATTTCGCCACGTCGCGTGATGGTGTTCAAGCCGTCGGCTATCCTGAAGCAGCGCATCAATGGCAACGCTGTGACGAATGGCGACGCCAAGGACGATTAAAGCGTTTTCGCGCGAAGCGAATACCGTTTCGCTTAGCAATCAGGTTTATGCAGATTGCGTTGACTTATCTGCGTAGACAACGCGCCAAGATGGTCACGGTAAGAGTTTAGAGTTTATCTTCATTCTCTTGAGCCGAGGAGCCAAGCATTTGGACAAGGCGCCGGATGCGTTCCGTACCATCAGCGAGGTCGCGGGCGATCTCGACATTCCCCAGCACGTGCTGCGATTCTGGGAAACGCGATTCACCCAGATCAAGCCGATGAAGCGGAGCGGCGGGCGGCGGTACTACCGTCCCGACGATGTCGACCTGCTCAAGGGCATCCGCCGCCTGCTGTACGGCGAGGGCTACACCATCCGCGGCGTGCAGCGGATCCTGAAAGAGCACGGCATCAAATCGGTGCAGGGTCTGGCCGACCAGAACTCCGCCGTGTCGTTCGGCGCGGTCGAGGAGGCGATCGGGCTCAGCCTGCAGGAGCCCGAGGAGGGCGAGGCCGGCGGTATCGAGGGCGTTGGCCTCGATGTCGATGACAACGATTACGACACCGACAAGGGCATCGATTACCGCTTCGTCGAGACCGACGAGGACGGCCTGCTTCTGCCGTTCGGCAAGGGCAAGGCCGCGGCAGCACCCGGCCCGGTGGGCGGCCCCGACCGCGAACGCCTCGAACGCGTGCTGCAAGACCTGGTGGCTTGCCGCCAATTGCTGGATACCGCGATGAAGGACGGCTGAGGAGGGGGCTGGAACCAGCGCCGGACGGGTCGTTTCGGGGCCGATTCCGGGCCATTTCCGGGACGCATCGCGCGCCTTGCGCAGGGCGCCGATCGCAGCTAATGGAACGGCATCGGAGCGTGGCGCAGCCCGGTTAGCGCACTAGTCTGGGAGACTAGGGGTCGGAGGTTCAAATCCTCTCGCTCCGACCATTTTTCCCCCTCAACAGGTCAGCACTTGATTGATGCGGCGATGTTGCTCGCTTGAAGGGGTAGCTCACCCACGCCTGACGTTTGGGTAAGAAGAATCCCGAGGGACTTCCGAACAGCCTTCTGAATCGTTCTCGCTGGCAGTTGGCTGATGACGTCGGGCCCAGCCCTAGTCGTCGCGGGAAGAGAAAAGCGGGAATTCCACGTCGAAGGCGAACTGCAGCACCAATGCGACCGTGGATACGATCGCGGCCAGTTCGACCAGCACGAACGTGAAAATTGCGGTCAGTCCGATGACTGCGTTCTTGCGTCCGTTGAACATGATCCCTTCCTCAGGAAATCGCTTAGCATCGGGCCCATCGGCCTGGGTCGATCGTGTGATCTTAACGCTAACGGGGAACCCGCCCGATGTGGCGCATTCCAGGAAAATTGCTCTGATTTCCGGATAGCCGCAGATGCATTTCTGCGCCGCGCCCGAGGCATCGATCGGTGAGATTGCCGAGGTCAGCAAAACCGATCGTCAGCCCGACTTGTTGATCTTTTTTACTTTTGCGTCGGTCGCTTCGATCGATGCGGCCAATTCCAGGATCGCTTTGGCGAGAAGGTCGGCGGCTTCCTTGGCGTCCTGACACCGTTCGGCGCGCAGCGCATAATTCTTCGCTGACGATAATGACATTGATGACCAACCCTTCCCAAGGAAAAACCCACCGGGTTGAGACGGTGGGTTTCCCTACGCATTACTTCTCGTGGGCGCCTTGGTAATCCCTTGGCAGTCCGCGATTGGGTCGAACATAGCGAGAGACGGTTAATGAAGTCTGCTGCGGCCTGGATCGGTGCCGCTAGAGCGCGATGACTTCTCTTCGATTCGTCATCCGACTCTAGCTCCTTGTTTGAGCATGATCTTTTCGGAAAACCGGTACCCACTTTTCCGGATCATGCCGCTAGAGAAATTCGCGCAGCCGCGCCAGCTCGGCGACGTGCTCGGCGGACAGGGTCTCCGTGACCAAGGGCGGCTGCGGCGCTGTCAGGATCTCATACAAATGCCGGGTCGATTCAGGCTTGGCCATGAATTCCATGATGCATTCATCGAGTGTGCCCTCGATCAGCATGTAGGGACCGGTGCCGTCGGTGCGGCGGGCGTTTTGGAGCGAGGGCCATTTACGGATGACGGCAGGAACATCGAACCTGATCCGAACTTCGGCACCATCCATCGTCGTCGAGCCCCTCGTTCACAGAAGAGCGGCCCCAACGCTCTCGGGGAGGCTTGCTGAGGCCGCAAGGTGATTGTGTGCATCCCAACACGCAGGTCATAATTCGCGAATTTGCCGCTGGTTCCCGGCCAATGTGCGAATTTTTTTCAGCAGTTCGTCCCATCCCGGATGCAGGCGAGGCGAGCGCGGTAGCCCTCCTGCAACACAGGACAGCCTCTTTGCAACAATTTGGCAGGGGGACGCTTAGTCGAGCACGGCCGGATGCGAAGAGCCCCGTCGCATTCGATCAAGGCGGCCTCAGCCATTCCCCCCGTGCTGGGGCCGCCTTTTTCAGTAGCGTTGCCGCGGCGCTCATCGCGTGCGCCTCGAAACTGTGACTGATGTCACAGCGGGGCGGACGGCCCGGCTGCTAAATCCCCTTTGTCAGCAATGATCCAATCCTGATCGAGAGGGAGCCGTCATCATGAGCACCATCATCAATCCAGCTGAACCATGCGAGCGGGAACGTCAGGCAGACGCGCTGTCCGATCGCGAACTCGCCAACGTCTCCGGCGGTAAGGGAAAAGCCACGCCCAGCCCGTTCGTGTTTGTCCACTATTACGACAAGGCAAGCCCTGTTCTGATCTGAAAATCAGATCGGCCGGCAGCCACGCTTGCCGTCAGGCCTGCGCGCGCCTGCTTGGCCGCCTCGAAGGCTGGGCAATGCACCGCGCGCGGCGTCACCATCAGCGCGCGGTGTCGCCTTCGTCGCGGTGTTCGGCAGGTTTTTCATCGCTGATCCCGACGACGGGAAGCTGACGCATCGCTCTTGATGGCCGTCCAATCCGCGCGTCGTAGCTCTCCGCCAGCGCCAGCAGGCGTTTTTTCGTGAAGGGATCGGCGTTGTCGGCAATCGCGCGGACGCGACGGGATTGCTCCTTGAAATAAGCGTCGTTCATTTTGCACCAAAATTAATAAATCCAATAAGCACAAACATACGACGGAACGCCCGCGCCGTCGTCCCCGATTTTTCGTATGGTTAAGTGTGCCGGGCCGTCGTTGCCGTATAGCACAACGTGTCCCACAAGGCTTGAAAGGGTGAGGAGGTTCTGCGCGACTGCCGGGCCGGGACGGTCAGAGCGCTTTCTCGAAATGAAAACGGGTCAAGCCGCCGCCGGCCTGCTTGGGGTTCATCGCTTCGGCGACCTCGGTTCGGATGTGCCGAAATCCGCTCTTTCGGTAAAAGCTGACAGCCGATTTCTGAATCTGGGCCGTGCTCAGAATCATTTTGGTAAATCCGAGCGCCCGTGCTTCTGCCTGCGCATGATCGAGCATACGTTGCGCGATGCCTGCGCCACGATAGCCCGTATCAAGGTACATGCGGCGAAGCTCCGTGTCGCCGACGCCGCGGCTTTCAATGCCGAACGAACCGACGATTTCATGTCGGTCTTCGACCACCCAGAAGGCGTTGCGCTTTGCCTCGGCAAAGACTTCGGGAAGTTGCTTCAGTTCACCGTCGAGGATCGTCGTGATGTATTGCTCGAACAACGCCTCCATCCCGTCAGGCGCGAGCTCTCGGTTGATGCGCGTCCACAATGAGGCGACCGAACTGTAATCCGTGGCCTGGTATCGGCGAAAGGCGACGGGATATGCCCCGGCAATCATGGTTTTCTCACCTGCGTCCGTCCCACCATACATCCTGCGAGGGCGCTGGGCAAAGAGGCGACAATCCGTCGTGGACCCGGCGCGCTGTTTCAGTCCGTGCAAATGAACGTTTGACCCCGACACGCGTTGTTTCCGCTCATGGAGGATACCTGATGAACGAAATCAAGGAACATATGGAAGTCATCGGCGCCGACGGCGTTCACGTCGGCACCGTCGACAAGGTAGAAGGCAACCGTATCAAGTTGACAAAAATGGATAGTGGAGAGGGGTCGCATAAGGGACACCACCATTATATCGACAGGGGCCTCGTCGCAGGCGTTGAAGGCAGCAAGGTGCGGCTCTCAGCCACTGGCGCTGTCGCCGTGACGTTGGAAGAAGAGAAGAACTGACCCTGACGATCCCGTTCGCGCCAGTCTGAACTGTGGGTAATTCCGCGGTGGGCTGGACAGCCTGCGCCGTCCACACACAATACGCTTCGAGACGGAATCCCTGGAGGGCCGGGGGACAGTCTCGCTAAAGGCCATGCGGTGTAACGCCCGCGTGGCCTTTTGTTTTACAATTGTTTACGATTGTCTGACCGTAAAAATCCGGACTCTGTTCGTTCTCCGTGAACAAAGCGCGTTTTCAGATTTCGCCGGGAACGAACGCGATTGCATCAAAGTGAGGAATGCCAATGAAAGCCGCCTTTATCGAACGGCATGGTGGGCCGGAGGTTTTGAAATTCGGCGAAATGCCGGATCCCGTGGTCGCAGCCGGCGAGGTCGTGGTCGATATTGTCGCCGCCAGCGTCAATGGCGCGGACTGGAAGGTGCGCGAAGGCAAGTCGAACCCGCTTTCGCGCTTCCCCTATATTCTCGGCAGGGATTTCTCGGGTGTCGTCTCCGTGGTTGGCGAAGGCGTCAACGACCTGCGCGTAGGCGATGAGGTGTTCGGCGTCTGCGACGTTGGCCAGGAGGGCGCCTACGCCGAGAAGATCGCGATCAAGGCGGCTATCGTTGCAAAGAAAACCGACCGCCTATCCCATGTCGATGCGGCGGCACTGGCGCTGGCCGGCTTGACGGCGATTTGCACGATCGAAGACACGCTGAAACTGAAGGCCGGCGAGACCATCCTGATCCAGGGCGGCGCGGGTGGCGTCGCGGGCTTTGCCATCCAACTGGCAAAGCATCTCGGTGCGCGCGTGATCACGACTGCAAGCGCGTCGAACCATGAATATCTACGCACAATCGGCGCCGATGAGATCATCGACTACAATGCGGTGGATTTTACCAGCGTTGTGAGCGGCTGCGACGCCGTCTTCGATACCGTTGGTGGCGAGGTCGCGCAGCGATCCTTCGCCGTGCTGAAGCCGGGCGGCCGGGCGGCCTTTATTGCCTCCGGCCCACAGGCGCCAAAGCCGGAT
>Ga0307517_10005010_pt1 | contig 20142 bp, 4 predicted proteins | sample 23_EM_MG_FD_194515 | JGI IMG/M metagenome (GOLD analysis project Ga0307517, IMG submission 194515) | Populus trichocarpa ectomycorrhiza microbial communities from riparian zone in the Pacific Northwest, United States - 23_EM | ecosystem: Host-associated > Plants > Roots > Unclassified | place...
GTTTTGTTGAAAAGGATCACTTCACTTTGCCAGCCATGTATAGCATGGCTGTAGCCTGCATGGGTTAAAGCCAATGAACGTGCAGTCAAATGGGATTTTGCAGACATTTGTGTTTGAACATCAAGCCTTGGGATTGGCCGAAGTGAAGTTGTGATTTCAATTTCCAGATTGAAGGGCACAGGATCTGTGATTTGAGCTGTTCACCTCCTGCTTTATGGGAGCCTGGTGCTGTCGTCCAAGTTGCAATGTCAATCCTCGAGTAAAGGGTGGAAACTCTTATTCGATCAATCCACCTCTTACTGCTACTGCTGCAGTGATTTAGATAGATGTTTGACAAACTCTTGTATTAAACTCCCTGTGTGGTATATCTCCAGGTTCTTGACTCCCTTTCATGGATCACAAATCTAATTAATTAAAAAACAAATAACATGTAAAACGACGTTTTGATGTTTGATAGCAGGTCAATTCGATACTCATCCAGATTCAATGTAACAAGTTCATTTAATAAACCAAATCAATCATTTGATTAGCATGTTCTCAAGTAGTACATTACACAACTCTATCATTTCACACACCTAATTAGTAAGTTGTTGCATTAATTTGTAAGCTCATCCCTTTCACGTTCAAGTGGTAAAAATCTCCTTATGGATATATTTTTCTGGCTCTCGATTCAAAAGAGTCACAACTCCCACTTGAACATGTTAAAACCATAATTTATCATTGCATATTACCAATTATATATGAGACTGCATCGTTATGTTTATGCTTAAAACGTGTTTGAAAATATAGTAAATATTGCGTTTTAAAATGTTTTTTTTTTTTAGAAAAGCATTACAATAATTTTTTTATTTTTTTAAATTTATTTTTGACATCAAAACAATCCAAAAATATATATATAAAAAACTTTAAATTTTAGACAAAAAGCGTTGTGTCTGCACTACCAAACACCTTTAAGGTTCTTTCTAATAGAAAATCTTTTTAATGGTCTCTCTGAATACTTGGTGCTAACCATATAAATAATATACTCCGAAAACACTTCTTCTCTGTAGTTGTTTAATATCAATTTTTAATTGTTCTTTAGAATAGATTGAATTAGATAAGTGGCCCTCGTTATGCTATGAGTCAGGTCAAATTTTTCTAACATAAAAAAATATGTTCAAGGGACACCAACGTTTTTTTTTTTTTTAAGAATCTAAGACTCAAGTAATTAACTTGATTGAGTTCAATAATCTCGGTTAATTTAATAAAATGATAAAAAAGCATCGATAATAAATAAAGTAAACAAAAAATTAATTATAAAAATTAGCTGCTAATATCATACTCAAGAGGAGAAGAGAAAGAATCGTCGCAGACTCACTGTCACTTCATCATAGAAACCACCCCACAACCAAAAAGATCTCACCGTGATGATTCTAATGTCATTGTGAAAAGCTGCACAACAACATCGAAAGAGGTTGAACATGACGTTAGAGTAACAACCTGAAAAGCAAACTAAATAAAATATCATGAAATAAACATCTCATGCTTATATTTAATCATTTAATTTAATTCAAAAATAAAATTTATTTTAAAAAAATATTAAATTTAAAAAAGAATGAAAAATAAAAAAGACATGATTCAAGATAACCCAGGTCATTTTAAAAATTAGTGAAAAATCCTATAGAAAGCAAATAAAAAAATAATAGAGTCCAATCTCCAATTAAATAAATGTTGAAGGATGAAACTGGAAAAACATAAGCTTAAAAAAAGAAAAAAAGAAGAAGAAGAAGCAAACTTAAGCGAATCATCTAAACCTGAGTTAAATTCTCAAACTCGCATCCCATTAAAGCCTAGACCCAAGCTGAATTAAAAAGCTCAATTCCCAATCAATTTAATGTTGAATGATGAAATAGAAAAAAATATCAATTAAAAAATCTACCAAACTAAAAAAAATAGTTATCAAAAGAATGATGATCAAATCTAATAGGAAAAAAAATAGAGGATGAATCGTGCAAAAAATTTTAATTTAAGAATTATCTCAAATAAAACAAATAGTAATCAAAAGAACATGCATCAAATCTAATTTTATAATTTGATGGAAAAACATTAAAGGAGGATAAGATTAAAAATAATTTCTAATTTTATAGTAATCAAAATATTATGGATCAAATCTGAAGGAAAAATAAATTGAAGGGATACTTTGAAGATTTCGAGGGTGATTTGCGAAAATTAAGGAGGAGGGAGAAAAAAAAGAAATGACCAATTGTGCCAAATCAAATTTTAGTAAACCACACGCATGATGGAAGGGCCACCGAAACAATTCCAATGTCGTTGCAGAATGTAGTGTTTAGTCATTGGGAAACACCTCATGTGTCAGCCGAAGAGTGTGGGTGTCGTCCACCTGCTAACATGTGCTTTCCAGTTTTGTCTTTAAATTATATTTTATATTTATTAAAATATCAAAATTTACCAAAGTGAAAATATAAGAAAGCCCATGGACATCAGTTGAAGAATATTTGCTTCTAAGAGTAATTTAGTTATTGTATTGTGCTTTAAAAATTAAAAATACAAAAAAGCCTATATACGCAAGTTAAATAATTTTTTCTTTTAAAGGCAATTTATTCATTTTATTGTGATTTAAAAATGTGCAAACACATAGTTATTCCCAACTAATTTGATAATGACTAATAGATCTTATAAAAATATTGTATTACTCTTAATAATTAGTTCAATGATTTTCTCTTGGAATGAAAAATTCATCATTTCACTATTTCAATCCATAATGAATTGAGTTTGTGTGTACAATGAAACCCTGATTCTTTTTAAAACAATTTATTAATCAAGGGAGTGTAATTTTTCTTTAGCAATTAAGATTCAAATATAATGTTTCGCTATGATAAATTTTCAATTATTCAAATATAATGAGTGTATATTCTTTTTAGATATGGAGAGGTCTAATGGTAAAAAAAAAAAAAAACAGAGCAAAAGAATTATATGAAATAACAAAATAACATTGAAATAATTAACTCAAACAATTTCACACCAATGCAAACCGTGTGTGGTACTAATCATTTTCACGAGTACAAGATCAATAATATTTTTGCAATCACTACAAGATCAACAATTACTTATATGAATTTAATTCATAAGAATATTTTAATTTAATTGATAACTTATTATAATTTTTATGTTTAGAATAAAATATTAAATCATGTAATTGAATTCAATTATACTATTTGGAATACATGTGAAAATATATTGAATTGATAATCTTGATTATTTTGCTCTTAACTTAGAATCATTTTTGTTACAGAAATTATTTTTAGATTACAATGACCTTTATATTTATTTAAAATGACATAAAATAAAATTTTTAAAGAAGATATAAATAAACCTATTTCATTCTTTTAAACATTCAAGCATTTAAACAAAAAATTTCAATGACCCAAATGTCATGTAATGTAGTTAACAACTAAAACCATCTCATCTTTCAAAACTTTCTATCATTTACTTGAATATCAAAAGAGCCCGAAGGAACACAACTAACCTTTTGGAAGTTTTTGAAAGTCTTGTCAATACTCTTTCCCACTTCAAGCAATTTATTGGGCTAAAAAACCAAACCTTTTGTTAAAGAAATCAGTGGTTAAAAAGGGTGAAGGAAGAGATATGAAATAGGTTTTTTAGAGGAAAGAAAGAGGTGTATTTTTAGAATATTATTCTTCATTTGGAATTATTGTAGCAAATTAAACTCCCTCTTGATTTGTTTTTGCACATTTTTTTTATGATTTGAATTCTATTTGGGATTCAAATCAATACCTTCAAAAGAGTGTCTAACATAAGAATTGATTTAACCATGTGAATTGAATTCAATTCACAAGGTTCCAAACAACTTATTTGTCTTACTCCTTTCTCACTTTATTTTGGATGCATTTTTTCTCCTTTTGTATATGGGCATCCATTTGTGGCATTAAAGCCTTTTAATTTTCTTATTGAAGATATTATTTATATTTTAATTTTAGCTTCAGAATCTTTTATTGTTGTCAGTAAATTCTTTTTAAAGCTATTAGATATAATACTTAGGGTTAAACTTGTGAGGAGGTGACAACTACTTCACAATCAAATAAGATATAGATTCTACAATAATTGAAATCAAAGATATCAAACAAAAAAGAAGGTTTCAAGCAAGAAAATCCTTACAAACCATGAAGGTTTGTAACAAGTGTGATATAATAATAGCTAAGAATAAAAAATAAAGCAAAGCTAAGGGAAAATGAAATTACAGTAATAAAGAAAGCTTGTAAATAAAGTAACAAAAGTAAATTATGAAGAAAGATAAAGCTTAAAGCTAATAGAAGCAAGCTTGGAATGGAATTGTATTGAAAAATTGTGTGTATAAATATTGGTTAGGGAGTTAGAATGAGAGTTGATATCCTTATATACTAGTCTAAGACCTTAAAACTAGTCTCGTGCAAGAATTCAATTTCTATATTGAATTTGGTTGTCAAGTTTCAACAAGAAAATTTTAATTGAACAAATTCATGTAATCATAATATTATAAGAAACAAGAAAAAGAAACCAAATTAGGAATCAACTATTAACTAGGAAAAAGATTACTAAATAGGATAAAGGTTAATGTTCAAATCAGAGAAGGAAACAAGAATCTCAAATAATAGGACTATCAAATCTTTTATATAGACTACACATGAAAAACTTAAGCTAAAAAATTCATGAAGTCTTTTAGAATAATCTTGGTCATAAAATCTCTTATGTCCAAATTAATGAGATGTAAATTGGCTACAATTGATAGAAAAACTTCTTTAAATATCAATGAGTCCAATTGTTAATCCTTTGTTAAATAACTCTTGCATACATGTACATAACTTGAAATTTTTATTTTGGATGTAAAAAATATCCACATGTTGCTTTAGAATCTCCTAATAAAAAATAAAAGGAAATTTATAATTTTACATAAAAGGAAAGAAAACTTTTAAACTAAGCCATCAATTTGACGGTGTGAATGATTAGTGTCTTGGATTTTCATGCCTTATTGGCTATTTGATTTGAAAGAGGAGAGAAAAACTATTACTTTGAAAGCTATTTGAATTCAACTTTTTTTTTTCACAACAACTAGAAAAATCCTCTTTTATAATGAAAAATTGAGTGTGCCCTAAATAACTATCTATAAAACTTAATAGTTTGTTACTGGTAGCAAAATCAACTAGCATATCAGGCATGAACATGAGATATCATGCTAGTGTATACTGAACTAATATGTAGGTGTTTGTCTAATAACATATACACTGAACTAGCTCGTATGAGGATTCTATATGGAGAGATAACATATGTCTATGAAAAGACTCATGTGATAGCTTTTTAAATGATCTTTAAACCTAAGATCACTAAATAATCTTATATAGAGAATGCTATTCTTTGATCTCGTCCATATATTATCTTAAATAGAGGTAACAAATGAGAAGATATTAGGTATAATATGAACTATATTAAGATATTTGAGTGATCAAGAAACGATTCACCACCCTAGATGAATAAGAAAAAATGTTCCACCTATGTTTGAATAATATTGATTGTGATATCCTTTCACAAGGAGGAATAAGATTTAAAAATAGTTTCAAACCTTATCAAAATAATCAATGTTTATGATGTTTAGAACAAACATGATTTGACAAAACAAACACAATTCATACTCCAATGTCTAAATCATAACATTCTTGATTAATGAATAATAATTACACCAAGAAGCTGGTCATTGAAATTAATTCATACCACTTATAATTTTCTAATATTTTGAGTATCATGACATGTTGTTAGATGATGCACTTAATTTTCAAGTATAAGTCAATAAATTATTAAATTAATAATAAATTATATTCTTTAATTTACTTTACTTTATTTTATTTTATTTAGGATTATAATTTATATTTGAGCTAACATATTAAAAACTTAATGGGTAACAAACATTAAGAACTATTGATAAGAAATTAAATTGGGATGACTAATCAAGTAGGAATTAATTGTAAATAAATTTTAGAAATTGAGGATTAAAATGTAATTAATATTGGGAATTACAATTCTAGACCTAAAAAAATTAAGTAGGGACTTGATCGCATAAATTTTTAAAACTATCCTGAAATAATATATGTGATATATTTCACGAGGTAAAGTGATATTTTGCTATTGATAGAGTTATTTTGTTTTTTTCTATAAATAGAATGTTATGCCTCCTATTTTTTTTTTATATATAAACTATACATACCCTACACATTAGATACACCTATAAAAATAAGTATAATAGAGAAAAAAAAGAGTTAGCACTCAAAGCATAATAATCTTTTTCTCCTAAAAAATATTTTAAGAGATTTTTGAAATGGTGGATTGAGTGGATTACTATTAGAGGTCGAACAATTGAACGACTTGTGGTTTACGACAACTCATCTTTGAAGAGTTGATCTAACCTATGAAAGAATAATTGTTCTTCAGGTAATCTTTGCATAAACTCTAAATCCTAGATTGTCTAATGGGACCCTCGGGACTTCAAAAAAAATTATTTATTTTTTTTGCTATATTTATGTATTTTTGGAAACCCAACATTCATATTTTGGTGTGGTTATATTAATATTGGAAATTCAATATGAACTCTAAGCTTGCCATTCTTTTTAATAAAAAGGAAAAATGTTAAAGAATAATTCTACATACCATGCTATTTGTTTAAAACATGCTTTAAGAAGTTTCTTGATTTCCTCTTTTACTTTACTAACCACATTAGGAGCCATCCTAGCATTGGTTGTTTAAATACTTTAAACTTGTGCTTAATATAAGAAAAAAAAAGGTGTTTGACAAATTCTTTCACAATACTAGACATTTCAATTTAGTCTTATACAAAGCAATGCATGTATTTGAATAAGAGATTAATAATATTTTTGTTATAATCACACTTAAGCAAATAACCTATGAATGTTAGTTGTGGTTGATTGTTTGTTCCCAAGTTGTGATATTGAAGGTAAAACATGAAATGGTTGTGGTGTTAGGGGCATGTCTTTTTATATAGAAATTTTGCTCGATAATTTTTTTTTTCTAGAAATAGAAGTTCAAAGCCTTAGTTATGACCGATAGGCATTTTACAATCTTGAATTATCAATTAATTCTATTAAGAGTCATTATGACCTAGTTTCTCTAAAGTTAGAGTTTCTAGTTTACTAAAGTGACACATTTTATTCATATAAAAATATATTTATTATTAATAAAGACTTTTTTTATTTTTAATATTGTTTTATATTTAATTAAAAAGTAAAGAGTTAAGATAAAGTCCTTGGTAAAAAATACTTTGTAAAATAAATTATAAAGTGATTATAATTATGAGATTTCTATTGCATCAAATAAATGTTTCTAAATGTTCATAGTCAATATTAAGACTAGATATTAATTAAAGTTGTTGAGATTGATACATATTATGTTCTTTTATTTATAAAAGGAAGTAGTTGTTATCATAAAATAAGGTATGAGAGATAGAACTAATATGTAGGTGCTTGTTAATAACATGTATACTATACTAATCCATATGAAAGATTCCATATGGAGAGATCATTTGTGTATATGGAAAGGCTCACATGATAGTTGTGTAAATGATCCTTAAACTTGAGATCACTAAGTTATCTTATATAAAGAATATTATGTTTTGATCCTCACTACATATTATCCTAATAAAAGGTAACAAATAGAAAGATATTGGATATAATATGAACTATATGAAGGTATTTAAGAGATCAAAAAAGGATTTGTTACCCTAGATAAATTAAAGAAAATGTTTCATCTAATTTCAAATAATATTGATTATGAAGTCCTTATACAAGGTATAATGAAATTTAAAAAAAGTTCCAAATCTTATTCATAGAATAAATGACTACGGTATTAAGAACAAACATGACTTGATAGAGTATACACATTCTATGATATAATATCTAAATTGAAATATTTTTTATGAAAGGATAATAATTACATCAAGAAATTAGTTATTGAAAGATTAAGTCAAACCACGTATGACTTGGGGGGATCGTGATATGTTACTAGACATTGTACTAAAAGGGTTTTAAGAGACTTCTCACTTGTGGTTCGGATGGATTACTTTTAGATGCTAGATACTTGGATGATTTATGGTTTGTGACAACTCAACCTTGAAAAAGTTGACCAAACCTTGAAACAAAGATCTAATTTTCAAGTAATCTTTGCATAAAACTTAAATGACCTTAAATTGTCTACTGAAATCCTTGAGAACCCCAAAAAATTTTAAATTAATATTTACACTACGTGTAATAGTTTTGGGAAACCCAACACTTATTAGTACTAGTATCTTAATCATATATCCATATATTAACCATAGAGAAAGTGACTAAAAAGGCTTGTTATTTTCTTTAAGTACTTCACGCTACCATCTATATGCCAAAAAAACATTATTGGTTCAAGAAAAGAAGGCACAAACATATTAGAATAGATTCAATCTTGACCAAGAAAAATAAATCTCGATCCTAACAGCCCATTTAGATTTGTTGAAAATATATTCATGGTTGTATTTAGGAAAAGATCCTCATTGAATTGCATCTTTTTTTCTATAGACTTCAACCTATCAGGCTTTAACGCCTTTTAGATTTGGTTTCTGAAAATCACATAATTATTAGTAGAGTATTTCTATGAATTGTTTTATTTTCATTATGTTTTCCCATTAAGCTGCTCTTGCATTGGGAGTAGATGATTACCAATTAGCTTACTTTGCCTATCATGCATGATCTGGTTAAATATTTCATCTGCTTGTGCAATATCAAAAAAATATTTGTGAGCCAAAGATTCCTTTCTAGCTTTGGCATTTGTTCTCTTCAATGTTAGGTATTCAAATGGTTGCTCATCTTTAAGTTCTATTATGCAAATATCCTTATCATATTTTTTTTATCAGAATAATTCGACCCAACTTATACTATATAGTTGGAGAGACAATTGAAAGAAGTGTTGGCATTATATGTTCCATTGAGGGGTTTTTTTTATTGCAAAAACATTCAAAGTTTGATCATACTGAGATGTTTTATTAGAAAAAACATATATATCTTCAAACTTTTGACCAATAAACTTTTTTGGATTAGCCAATTCATTTCTTTAAGAACCATTTAGATATAATTTCTTTAATGTAGGAAGGTCGAGCACTTCATGATTTTGTTTCTAAATCTTTAGGAATATACATAGATAGTCTCTCAAGGTTGTTGGAAAATATTATCCAACTCAATAATAGTTACTTTTGACTATATGATAAAAATATTCATGAAATTTATTTTTCATCTTAGGACAAGAGTAGATGGAATTTGGTGATAGGGATCATTTTAGTCAATGATAACCTAAAAGTTTAAGATGGAGATAAGGTTTTTGAGCAACATCTTCATATTAATATAGGAACTTAGATAAATACTCTTTCATGCACTCACCATATTTTTCCTAATAATTATTTATAAGCACTAACCTTTACACCTCTTAGAATAGGGTAAACAGCGTCCACTCAATCTGTATATGATTTTTTGTGTCATTGATTTATTGTTCATATTAATCCATATGAATGTTAAACCAACTTTACTTAATCAATCCTATTATTATCCTAAGGTTTGCATTATCCAATGCTTGGGCAAACAATTTGTGATTAATTGGTTGGGTTTAGAGATATAATTAAGCATGTGTTAGTGGTGGTGGAGGCACCTATTGATACCATATCAATAACATATCTTAGTAAGGAGGTAGACATAAAAGATGAGCATTTTGAAAAAAAAAAAAAAGAAGGTGCATGAGGTAAAATAGTGTTTGGAAATATGTCATGATCAACAAGCAAAGTAGGCTCGTGAGGACTAAGGTGAATGTAAAGACCTCAAACTGAAACAGACAAACTAAAAGAAAGAGGAATGATAGAATGAGATCTTTTATTATTTTCTGTATAAGTTTGGTGTTAGTAACAACTTGACCCCTATAAACTGCGTGAAAGAATGGTCTCCCTATAATGCTATTGAGTGTGGTGCACTTTCCATGTTGTTCAATTATTTTTGAGGTTTTTTTTTTTCTTGAAATACATGATTAAATCCCATCAAGTGTGCCACTTTATAATGATATGTTACTAATATAAATTTCTCCTCTACTTTAAAGAGTTTGAAGAATTTTTTTAATGCTTGAAACTCAAGCTATAACAAGACAATAACTACCTCTAAATCAAATAAGTTAGAAACTTTCTTAAGAACCTGGACATAACAAGTCCAGATAAGATAGGATTCATGAAGCCATCATGAATAAATTACAAAATCTAATAAAATTCATAGGTCTTTTACAATAACAATCCATAATACCTATATTTTCCTTTTTCATTTTTGTTCACAAACGTTTTTTCCATTGTAGGCTTTTATGACCAATTTAATAAACAATTTCTTATAATTTGTTAAATAAAAACAAAACTCAACAAAAAAGGACCAAAATGTAAAACAAAAAGAAACCATATGGCTAATCTCAAATTCACTTGAAAAAGTTCTTTTTAGTCCACCTAATTTCATTTTCCTTCCTGTACAGTTCCTTTAATTTTTGTAATTTTAATTTTGGTCTGAAGGTTGATTTTGTTTATTTTTCAGTCCATGAGTTTAAGAAAGGAGACAACAACTCATTGGAAAATGAAAAAAGAGAGAAAAATTCATCGGTTCAACACATTTCGATGAAAAAAAGGATGATCTTGGTTTCACTGGGTTCTATTCGGTGAGAGGAGTTCCATTAAGTTATGTTTAGACTTTTATCTTGCTTAAGAAAGTAGACTAGAGCTTATGAAGTTTTTTGAATTTGAGTTAATTTTTAATTTTTTAACCAATCTTGTGCTAATTTAAGACTACAAATGGTTTTCTTAAGGCTCCTTAGGTGTTTTTAACCGAAAAATGATTGAAAATTAGTTTTTTTTATCCAAGAAGTTAAAGACCAGACTTTTGGCTAATGAAGCTGGCTGGAGATGAACTAGAGAAGATGCGTTGTCTACTATTTTTTTCTAAGTGGATGACATGTCACTCAACCCTTAAAAAAAAAATGAACGCCAAACATGTGGGTCTGACATCATAAGCAATGCGCGTATGACTCTCTATTTGTTGGGCTGACCGCCAAGCTTTGACCCATATGTATTTTTTATTTACATTTAAATACACTATAAAAAATAAACAATATATTTCAATTGTTATTCAATTTTTCCATAGTTCTCAAATAATATTATAGGTTTTAATGAAAATATTAATAATATTTTCAATTATTATATACATAATATGAAACAAAAAATTGCCTGAATATTTAACTAAAATAAAATTTATGATTTTAAATTTTTTTAATATATTTTTGATATAATTTTATCACATTTACCATTATTTGTTTTTTGTCTTTAATTGCATATAAAATACTGAGATATTTTTTAATATGTTTTTATTTTTCTTTTAAGACCCGGATGGATTTTTGCTTAGAAAATAATCTTGGTAATTTTATAAAATGTTTTCATTAGAACGAAAAGGATATATTAATAAGAAAATTGAATTTAGATTAGAAAAATACATTTTTTCTTCTCATTTCAAATGGTTGAAATTTTGTTTTAATAGAGTATAAGTTATTGTTTCAGTTAAAAATATATATAGCTATCTAATTAAATGAGAAAAATTAAGCACTTCCAAATGATACAAGACCAAATATGTTAATCAATATATAATTATCAATTTATTTTATTAAATAAAAACATTGAATTTTTGTTTCACGCTTTAAAAATTTTAAAAATGAAAAATATTTTTCATGTAAAATGTTTTTTTCTCTCGTAAAATATTTTAAATGTAAAATATTTTTCAATGGTGGTGGGGGTGGTGAGATAGCGGTGGTGGTAAGGTGGTCATGGTAATAATAAAAAAAGAGGTGGTCATGGTGGTCATGGAAGAGATGATAATGAGGTTGTCGTGGTGGTAAGGAAATAGGAGAAGACAGTGGTGAAATGATAGCGGTGAAGAATGAGGTGATAAGGTGGTTGTGGTGATGAAAAAGAAAAAGAAAAATGTGATGGTGAGATGATGATTATGGTTGAAATAGTTAGATGATATTGTAAATGAATTATTATTTGTAAAATATTTTATGGAATTTCATAAACTTAAAATATTTTCCAGTAAATAAATAAATTTAAAGATTGACTGTAAAATATTTTTTATTGACTAGTTTTCCTATAAAATATTTTACAAAAAAAATTATTTTCTATATAATATTTTTTAAAAATAAATATGATAAAATCTGAAAATTATTTTTCTTAAAAATATTTTACTCAAAACCAACTTACGCTTAATGTAAAAAAAACAATTAGCCTCGCCTAATATTTCTTTTTTTTATATTACAAATTAACTTTTGATCGACACTATGTATCACAAGTTAGGTAACTAGTAAACACTATCCACACAAAAGGTACACTTTAGGTTAGATTTAGTAAATGACAAGCCAATCAAATGAAAGCCCTCCCTCCAGATCCAATGTAACAAGTCAACCTCTCTCTTTGCATCTCTATCTCTCAATACCTTCCGTCACAAACACACTTCATTTACACTCCTTGTCGTTTGTTCTTACGGTCACAGTCACAGCTGCAAATTTTTCTTATGACCGAAAAACACACAACGCACTCTCCCTAAATTACCGTATTACCCCTTCATCCTTTCCTTTTTAGACCTCTTTTGACCTTCACCCAGACGGCCACACTCACTCACTCACTCACTCACAATGGACAACAATACCTCTCGCTCTGAGGTTTCCGACTGCGGCGATCCAACGAGGCCGGAGTCCGGCGGCGGCGGTGCTAGGTACAAGCTGATGTCGCCGGCCAAGCTTCCGATCTCGAGGTCGGCTTGCATCACGATCCCTCCTGGACTCAGTCCGACCTCGTTTCTTGAGTCTCCAGTTCTTCTCTCTAATGTTAAGGTTAGTCGTTTCTACTTCACTTAATTGTTGTTTGGATCGTAGTTCTTGTTTTTTCTGTTTGATTGCTGAGAAAATGATAGAAAGTAGAGGAAATAAGATCTGTTTGGGAGCTGAGATAAGTAGAGCGAACTGGAGGAGTTAAAATTTTTTCTTTAATGTAAGATTCAAAGTTGTTTTTGTTGTTGTTGTTGTTATTATTGTTTATAAATGAAATAAAATTGTCATTTCTACTATTTAACAGCTATCAAAAGAACGGTGTTGTTTGTAGCTTCGTGTCGCTGAGTTCAAGAAGTGGAGAATTGACTTTAAAAGAAAAGATGCTCTTACTTTCATTAAAAAACAAAAAACAGCTTGAAATTTGAAATGCCAGTTATTATATTTGTGTTGTTTCGTTTCTTGTTTAGATTTTTTATTCATGTAATTTGGGAGTGCTTATGTTGGAACCTGAAGTTAGATTCTGATGCTTGATGATATAATAACTCTGAATTTGGTACCATGTCTAGTGTGTAGGAGAATATGACTTTTTTAGTATTATCAGTATGAGCTTTCCCTTTTTATGTTCTGTTTTCTTTTCTTTTTGTAAATGCCTGTTTTGGATTTTCACATAATGAGTCTTTGTGGTGCTGTTTGTTTATTGTCTATGCTTTTATTGTGTTATTCCATTTGTTTGTGTGAAGAATATGGAATAGATGCGTTGATGACGAGATTGATATTAAAATGCGATATGACTACAAAGTGGAAGGAGAAGCTACAAGGGATATGTGAATCAAAGGAACGAGAATAAACTCGATTATCTGTAGAGAGAATATATTGGTTGCCCATCATGACCATCTATATAGCTGAAGCTTGAATGTGATATGTATTATATTGGTGCTCAAGCATGAGAAATTGGGTTTGAGGCTTTGTTCAGTTGAGTGTTAATTTCTAGATTGAAAGTATTGGGCTATATGGAAATATTTTAAAATTGAAGTTACAATTTAGCTTCTCTTCACCTTTAGTGGGTTCAATTTTTGTTCTCTCTTTTTATATTTGCTGAGTTTCCTTATGCTTGTGTCACCTGGTGAGAATCAGTTAGCTCTCATCAAGTGTTTATATGCGCTGATCTTTGTATGTCTTGATGCCGATAAGAAAGTATATCTTAGAGCTTCACGGATTTGGCACCAGTTAAAAAGTATGGAGAGTGGAGACAGTAGCATAAAAAAAAACATAGTTATCAGTTGAGCTTTTGATGAGGGCCTTAGGATGTTCAGGGATTATGCAGCTTCCATGTATCTTGATTTTCTATTCTTTTTTATTTTTGTTTAGTTGATCTGCTTGTACTTCATTTTAGAAGTATCTTTTAAGACTGATTCAATATCTTCTTGGCTTCATAGGCAGAGCCTTCCCCCACTACTGGTACGTTTACTAAGCCTCGAACAGCTCTTGGCTCTCTTAGCTCCACTCCATATTCTGCTACAACTGTTTCATCCACAGCGTGCGGAGAAAGAAAATCCGACTACTTTGAGTTTAGACCATATGCTAGGTCAAACATGGTGAGTTCTTAATGAGATTTCAGATTGCCTTAAACTGCATGGTGACTTCTAAGTATTTGGAGCTCTTGTAATTTATTCTTCTATTTCCTTTTTTTGACTTAAATTGCATGATAGGCTACCAGTCTTGAATTATTTCAATAATTATATGGTACTTTCAGACCTCATTCATGTTTAAATAACAGCTTCTATAATTCCTTGCATTACTCAGCATCTTCTCCAACTTTCCTTTATCCTGTATGCTGGTAGTGACTAAATATATAGCTTCTCCAACTCAAAACTTGACCTATATTAACCACTTTGAGATTTCTCAACAATTGCCATATATTAACCGAAACATTCACTGCCAATGAGCCATTGGTTTTATTCATTCTCATTCAGAATAATAATTGCATAAAGGTGTAATTAAGAGTTGAATAACGAGGCTTCTTTTTATACCTGATCATCCTTTTTTCCCCTTTTCAGAATTATTTATGTTGATAATCTCATTTCAATTCATGACATCTGCAAGTGGCCTTGCTGGGGGGGAATTGTTTGCCTAACACGTCAATTATTTTTAGGTTTCTGCAGATATAAACCATCAGAGGAGCACACAATGTGCTCAAGTCCAAAGCCAGTGCCATTCACAATCATTTGCCTCACCACCTTTGGTAAAAGGTGAGATGGAAGTATCCACAAATGAGTTGAGTCTGTCAGCATCCCTTCACATGGTTACTTCAGTTGCTAGTGCACCTGCTGAAGTTGATTCAGATGAACTAAACCAAACGGGGCTCTCTAGCAGTGGGCTTCAGGCATCACAGTCTGATCATAGAGCAGGAACTGCGCCTTCAATGTCATCTGATGATGGATATAACTGGAGAAAATATGGACAGAAACATGTTAAGGGAAGTGAGTTCCCTCGAAGCTATTACAAATGTACACATCCTAACTGTGAAGTGAAAAAGTTATTTGAGCGCTCCCATGATGGACAAATAACAGAGATTATCTACAAGGGTACACATGATCATCCTAAACCACAACCCAGCCGCCGATATGCCTCTGGTTCTGTTTTGTCCATGCAGGAAGATAGATTTGACAAGTCTTCATCTCTGCCTAACCAAGATGGTATGGATTAAACTTCTTAGGGAATTCAGTTTGCTTTTTACTTCCCTAATGTATTAACTAATGTTCGTTCCTTCACTCCTTCCCCTTCCCTTTCTTTCACTTTCATTGCAGACAAGTCACCTGGTGCTTATGGACAGGTGCCTCATGCTATCGAGCCAAATGGTGCCCTTGAACTGTCTACTGGAGCAAATGATGATACTGGAGAAGGTGCCGAAGACGATGATGATCCCTTCTCAAAAAGAAGGTATCAGTTCAGAACACCCTTAAAGTTGTTTGTAATAGACACATACTAACCAAGCGATGGTCTAATTACATTGAGCAGGAGGTTGGATGCTGGAGGTTTTGATGTTACTCCAGTGGTCAAACCTATCCGGGAACCACGTGTTGTCGTGCAAACTCTGAGTGAGGTTGATATACTGGATGATGGGTACAGGTGGCGCAAATATGGCCAGAAAGTGGTGAGAGGAAATCCTAATCCAAGGTATGTTTTGTGTTGATGAGTTAAGTAGTTGCTGCTTTTTTACTGTTATGGTCCTTTATATCATGTATGACTCTTTTCTTGAGTAGTTTAGTGAATTTCTTGGATAGTCCTGTGCATCAGTACATTTTTAGCAGTCATATGCTGTGCATATTGGATAAAATGACAGAATAAGCAGATACAATCTTTTGAATATGATCAATGCCCAATCTTTCTGGCTAGGTGTCTGACATGAAATTAACCATGATCCATAAACTACTTATTTGATCTCATTAAATTTAGCTTTTAATGTGAAACTAGTCTCACAATATGTGCTTTGCTGAAGGACACTGGGGTTGGGTTATATTCCGACAAAAGAAGATAATTCTTATTCTTAAGTATTGCTATTGTAGCAAGATAAAGGTGTTGAAAATTTAACAAATGTTGGGTTTAGTGAAAATTCTGAATGCATGAAGGGAAGGAAATATCCATCCATTTTTAGAAAAAAAGATGCACAAAGATAAGGAGACAACCAAAATAATCTGGTTATTTCATTTGCTTGTGCAACTTTCTTGTATTCATAGGAAGAGCTTGAAGGATATCTAATTATTTGCTAATTTTGTTTTCAATCTATAAATAAGTATGGTGGCATACTTCTTATTGAGGTATTGTTCTTGAAACTTCAATAAAAGGTTGGGGAAATGCAGATCTTCTTAAGCCTGTTAAATGTTTTAATTTTTCCTGAATTAGATGTTTTTGCAATTGCATCCTTGTCTAGAAATTGTGTACGTTCAGCCAAATGCAGAATAAGGTTGTGAAGATGTTTTAATAACCTGAATATATCTTAAAAGAAAAAGGAATTCCCCTTCTCGATAGAGCGGAAGTATAAGACATGATGTGGTGAAAATATGTGCTATGAAGCTAAAACTTACTGGCGAAATGCTTAATTGCTCTCTTAAAATCTGATTGGGCTGGAATCAAAGCTCTTATTAACTAAGACTTTTTAATGGCTGGTCCTTAAAAACAAGGATGGATCCACACCCATTCTTGAAAAATTTGTCAGCATAAGGATTTAATACTGATTTTGCACTTCTTATTCCATGCCAGCATCCCCTTCTTTTGATCAAAATATTATCTGTCCTTGTTCCAAATGTGATGTAGAACCATCAACAAGAGAGACAATGTTGAAGAAAATTCAATTTTTTTTTTCAATCAATAATACCTAAAATAAAAACCCTGAATGACTGCACAGGTTGTTTGTTTATGTTAATTAATATTCCCTGGATAAACTTGGAAGTTGATAGTGGAGACCTAGAGATTAATGTAATAATAACAAAAAATATCAATAGTTTACCATGTCAATGTAGAACAATTGTAATGCTCAGAGTTGTGCTCACACAGAACCATAGCTGGTTTTTTAAAATTTATTTATTTATTGCTTTGCACATATAACTACGCTTTATAACTTCTATGCATGAGCTTGCCCTGTCTTCTAGCTAAATTGTCAATATTTATTCAAAAAATATTTTCTACTCCTTCCCTATTTCACTGTTGTTTCTTATGAGATATTTATGCTTACTGATTCTTCAGGAGTTACTACAAATGCACAAATGCTGGATGCCCAGTTAGAAAGCACGTTGAGAGGGCATCGCATGATCCAAAAGCAGTTATAACCACATATGAGGGGAAACACAATCATGATGTACCTACAGCTAGGACAAACAGTCATGACATGGCGGGACCATCAGCTGTGAATGGACCCTCAAGGATTAGACCAGATGAAAACGAGACAATTAGCCTTGATCTTGGGGTCGGGATCAGTTCTACAACTGAAAACCAGTCCAGCGATCAGCAACAAGCTTTGCATGCTGAACTTATCAAACACGAGAACCAAGCAAGTGGTTCTAGTTTCAGAGTAGTTCATGCAACCCCAATTACGGCTTACTATGGTGTTTTAAATGGTGGCATGAATCAGTATGGATCTAGGCAAATTCCAGGTGAAAGCCGTAGCATTGAAATTCCACCTTATCCATATCCGCAGAACATGGGAAGATTATTAACGGGTCCATAAGTTTGTCTGAGTTTTAAATTTGTTTCCCGCATCCTTGCCTTACAGCTGGTAAATGGCAAAAGGTTAGAATCTGAATTTTAAGAATATGTATTGCTCTATATATATCTTTGCTTATGGTCTTAGAGCTCATCATCTTTGGTGTTCGTAACTTCCTCTTTGCAAGCTCATCTTTCTCCAGCTTCCATTTCATCAACTTTGCTAACCACAAAGTTTTGTATAAGTGTGAAAGCAATACCACTGAATGCAGCAGCATTGTAAACGCTGGCTTGTTAGGACTACATCGTGATTATCTACTTGTGCATGTATAATTCAAAATTCCTGCAATTCTAGTTTTTATTTTCGGGACTTTTTTCTCAAGCCCGTGCAAGTTTGGTGATTTTGAATCGTATTATCAATTGAATGAATGCCCGCCCAGAGACGATTCTCATTTATGAAGCCAATCTGATGAATGCATTGCTTTGGAATTTTTTCCTACCACAAACAACAATAATTGCTCTCTTCTTTTTCTCCGGGGACAGGACAAAATGACCTAGATCATTCTCTCACCGGAGTTTATCTAAGAGCGGCTTGTCTTTTGGTGCCTTGCCCCTGTAGCATAAAGCAATCTGGTAAGCAGACCTCTATGGAATAAACCTGTTGCGAACGCTACTGGAATGGTTCCACCTAATAGGTAATCCAGGGAAATTTGATAGTGCAGATGTTAATGCATGTTTAACAGAGTGTATTAGAGAGAATGTAATGTATGAAATATGTCTTCCTCCATGTATTATCTAGATATAATTATAAGGAATCTTATTAAATAAGTAAAATACATAATACAATTAAAATAAACTTATAACATAAAGTGTCAACCCAGTTCTAGGTCCCCTAAAATTCTTTTATGTAAAAAATATTTTCCTTTATTTTAAAATATTAAAAAAAACTCCAAAAACATAAAAAATATATATTTTTTCATATATATATATATATATATATATATATATAGACAAAATAACAAAGGCTGGAAATTCAATTACATCACTGGAGGGCTAGGGCCTAATTCAAGGAAACAATGAGGATTTGGCACCAAATTGATTAGGACAAACTTGCAAAATAATTAAGTTTAAGCATTTAGTTGAACTTTTAATGAGTTTAATTTAGGTCAAATTACAAGAATTGGAAGTTTTGGGGACCAATTTTGAATTTTAATAAGTTAATTGGTCAATTCAGGGGCTTAATTGTAAGGAAAAGAAAATTTGAAGACCAATTAGGGGTTTATATAAAGAAATTCAAAATCGAGAATCAAGATGCAAAAGACATGTATATTTAAGGACCAAAATTGACTAAATTAGGGGTCAAATTGAGACAAATTAAAAATTTAATGATTAATTAAGGATCAAAGTGCACAATTTAAAAACTAAGGACCTATTTATATAATTTGTGTGAATACGAGGATTACAATCAACATTGCCAAGGATGCGATTGCATGGATTAAAAAGTTTTCGGGCTAACTAAGGATGCATATATCAAAATTTAAAATACAAAGACTAGAATGAAAATTCTCATACCCCTAATTAAAGCCTTAATTTTTAGGATTTAGACGAAGCAACATGTCATTTGTGTTTTAATAAAGAGAAGGGATGGCATATTCATTTTTTTTTTAGTTGAGAAGGCTAATCGCCAAACCACTTTCAAGTGAATGAATGCGGTGCGTCTTCAACTACCCTAGAGGCTCTAGTTGGCGCCAAACGACTGGGAAACACTTTCTCTACAAATATCAGTCATCCACATCAAATGCTTATACACTATTTGTCTCGAAGAACTCGCCGATATCTTATCCCTAGTTAGCCTCCCTTGCTTTGACAAATTTAAGCCGATTGAGATCCAATCTTTCGATCAAAGAATATGGAGTTATGAACCTCCAAATCAAGTGTGGTTTATTCCTAGTTATACATCTGCATCACCTCTTCATCTCTTAGGTCCTTTAATGGCATGTTTGCATCTCAAATTCCATGATTAATTCATCA
>Ga0307517_10005011_pt1 | contig 20141 bp, 18 predicted proteins | sample 23_EM_MG_FD_194515 | JGI IMG/M metagenome (GOLD analysis project Ga0307517, IMG submission 194515) | Populus trichocarpa ectomycorrhiza microbial communities from riparian zone in the Pacific Northwest, United States - 23_EM | ecosystem: Host-associated > Plants > Roots > Unclassified | place...
GCGGCGAAGGTTTTTTCCCAATGGGTGTCCCACATTGCGAGACCGAGAAGAGCACGCACCCTCCGCCGCTCCATCCCGCCCGGCCACCCTCGGGGCTCCGCCGCTGCTCACCGTGCCGATCCGGGGCATACACAATCTTTAGGACAGTCCCGGCGGCAACGCCAACGCCTACGAATACTGCAACGGCGACCCCGTCAACCGATACGACCTGGACGGGCGGTGGGGCTTCTGGAAGAAGTGGACCTACCGTGTCGGCCGAGGCCTGGGCTTCGCTTCTGGCATCGTCGGACTAGCCGGCATGTTCTGCGTCCAGTGCCGGGCCATCTCCGCAGGCCTCGGCGCGCTGAGCGCAGGCGCGTACGCAGCAGGCGGGCACTGGGGGAGAGCCGGTAGACAATTGCGGTCAACCGCTGTCGGAGTAGCCACAGGCGGATTCGGCAGATATCGGGGTATCACCCGGGCAGGGCGGTACTACAACCGAATTACCCGTGGCTGGCGGGGTGGCACCAAGAGTCTCATCAAGAGAAGCAGGAGCCACTATCCTAGAGGCTCCTATCGGTACCGGTTCCACAGTTGGTCCGCACACGGCTTCACCGGCGGCGCATTCCACGTCACCAAGTACGAGCAGATCTACTACAACAGGCCCTGGCGGCGATGGAGCTGATCTAGGACGGAACACTCGGAAAAGCCGGGGCCGGGCGACGGCTTGGCCTCGGCCACCGTTGTTCCCATGAATTCAATGCCAGTAGTGATCGGACGGACAATGACGCAAGTGAGTTACGGTCCCCTGCGGCTGAGCGGCGAAGTGACCTCCCTCGGAGCCACCGACAGTGAATACACGCCCAGGTTCACCGTCGACGGACTATGCAGGCAGGCGTCTCCAGCCATCGCATGGCAGGAAATTTCGCACATCGAGATCGAATTTTCCAGCTCACCGGCATCGCTCCTCCTCGAGTTCCTTACGAATGCGTTGGCGAACATCGGAGCGGCCGCTGGGCCTTCGACGGCCGCCAAGGAATCCAGGATGTTCATCTCGATGACATCCGGGAACCGCGTTTCCTGGTGGTTTGACACGCCATCGCCCCGCTCAAGGACTCGATGGAGCCGCAAAAATGTGGAGTCACTGTTCGAGGAACTCAGCTCCGTCGGGAAACTGCCGCTGCTTGCGGACCCCGCGACTGCTGGACGGCTCCTGGAACGACTCAGCGACGTGAAACCGCTGTTTCCGTGGCAACGCAGGGGCCAGATCGCCGACATCATTGAGGGAATCCAGGACAACTCCTGAGCGCCCTACTCGTCTTCGGTGCGACGGACTTGGTCGGGCCGGGGTGATCGGCTCCGGGAACCATCGGGTCCTCGTAGTCGAATTCGACCTTGTCGCACGAGTCGCTGGCGATGGGCGGGGAGTCGTTGTCGGCGATGATCAGCTGGAGGCAGTCGCCGTTGGCGTCGGCGAGTCTCCTTACGCGATTGCGGCGGTCACCGAGCTGGTGGCGAAGCTCGTCCGGCAGGTGGTGATCATCAGTGTCACGACCCCGGCCCGCCACCACAGCGCGATGGCGGCCGTCCTCGGCGGCGAGCAGTTCGGGTTTGTCTGGCCGATCCGGTGAGCCTGGCCGTGCTGGGCTCCGTCGGGCTGTCGCAGGGCGGCGGCTACCTCTACGGCCAAATCGGCGAACTGCTGCACCGCCGCCGGGTGCGTTGTGGCGGGAGTGTTTCAGATTGTCTGGGTACCGGTGAGCCCGGCTTTCGGGCGCGCTGCCGCTCGCTCCCAGGGGCGTACGCGGTCGGGCAGGGTCCTGAACACCCTGGTCAGACGTCCATCCGCCGGGGATTGCCCGGGGAGTCTTCGGGGACTTTCAGCCCTGTCCGGGGGCGTTTTCGGGGACTTTTCGCCGTGCAAGCAGGGAAGGCCCTGACAGCTCCGGAAGATACAAAGGAGCAGGTCAGGGCCCGTCCCGTCAGCACTCGATGACGTTGACCGCGAGACCGCCGCGGCTGGTCTCCTTGTACTTGACCTTTATGTCCCCCGAGGACTTGAAGGGCGTTGAGCTGCGGTTTCCGGGTCATTTCGCTTGCCTTGCGGCGATGGCCCGGCGGGGTGAACGGACGGATGCGACCTTCGCCGCGATACTGCTGTCATGCCCGACCTCTCCGCCGTGTCGGTCCGCAGCCACTGCCCGCTGCCTTTCCGGGTGCTCATGGTCTGTACAGGAAACCTGCACCGCTCGCCGCTGGCTGAGCGTCTGCTGACGGCCCGCTTGGGCTCGTCCCGGGAGATGTTCCGGGTGAGCAGCGCCGGCACAGCCGCAAGAGCGGGCACCCCCATGGACCCGGTGGCCGCGGCTCTCCTTGCCGGGCTGGGCGGGGACCCATACGGTGCGGTCGCTCGCCGGCTGACCGTGGAGCTGGTGGAAAGCGCCGACCTCGTGCTGGGCGCTGCGGCGGAGCACCGCGATGTGGCGGTGCGGCTGTCACCCGCCTGGGCGCTGCGGCGGGCGTTCACCTTGCGTGAGTTCGCCAGACTCCTGCGGGCCGACGACGCCGCCGGGGTGGGCGAGCCCCCGGACCGGGCTGCCGAGCTGGTCCGCGGAGCCGGGGCCCGCAGGGGGTCGGAAGGCCCCGGTGAGGACGACGACGTGGCCGACCCGTACGGGGCGCCCGAGCAGGTGGCGCGGTCGTGTGCGGCGCGGATTGCGGAGTCGGTGGAGCGGATCGCCGTGGCCGTACGGGGCTGACCTCTACCGGCGGCCTCAACCGCCGCACCGCGGGTACGGCCGCACGGTGGCCTGCAACGGCCGCACCAGTGGCTGGCGCAGCACGACCGGCGCCCGTGTGGCAGGAGGCTCAACCAGATACAGCTTGAGCGTGCGGGCCGATTGCGCGGGTAGCTCCATGTCCAGGGCGAACACGGGATGCCCGTGCTCCATGCCGCTGTTCAGCAGCGCGGTCCGGCCATCCAGCGTAGCCCTGGTCAAGACCGCTCCCTCGCTCGCGAAGTAGGAGACCAGCAGGCGGTTGTCCCCAGGCCTGGTGGCGTACGGCGGATTGTCCGCCCGCTGGGTGACGTACTGGGGGAGCCCGGAAGTCGGGGCCCGGTTGGTCAGCGTCGCCGTCACGGTGATGTCCCGCCCGTAGCGGCCGCACTGCCCCGGCTCCCAGTCCAGCCTCCGGTCGAGGTAGTAGTCGAGCTTCGACCCGGCCGCGTTGTTGACGACCAGTCCTGCGAACGGTGCCGGGCCGTCCGGCAGGTCGCCCGCGAAGTGGTGCTGCTGGAGTTCCCGTTGCTCGGACGGATGGGCGCTCCACAGGGTGACCCGCCCCTCGTTGAGCTCTGTGTGCAGGGCTGACAGCAGGGCAGGCAGCCGCCGGCCGCCGGCGGCGGGGATCAGCTTCGCGGCAGTGGCGCCGGCTACGTCGAGGAAGAAACCCTTGCGCTCCATGGTGTTCGCGAAGGCCGCGTAGCTGGCGCGTTCGGTCAGATCCACCACGTTCCCGGCCGACACGGTGGTGCCGTCGGCCAGCCGTGCCGGACCGGTGACCGCGAGCAGCCCCGCCATCGCACCCGGGTCGAGGGCGATGACCCCGTCGGTCTTCTTACCGCTGTGCCGCGACCAGGCGTCCGCCCAGATCTGCGCGGCGTAGGGGAAGTGCGGACTGAGGTTGGCGTTCACCCAGGTGGTGGTGGGCGCGTTGTGCGCGTACTCGGCGTCGTACTCCTTGCCGAAATCCACTGTGGCGCGGGAGCCGGCCATGACCGTGTCATTGCCGAAGTCCGCGAAATTCAACCTCCCCTGGTTCGCCGTCAGGACGGCGAACGCGCCGGGCAGCCCTCCGGTACCCCGGGCCTCGGCCGTGTTCTGGAAGATCACCAGATAGCGCCGCTCGCCCTCCGCGCCCATCATGGCGGGCAGCACACGGGCCGCCACAGCGGCCTCGGCCGTGGCCGGCACGAGCCGGTCGAGCTGACCGTTGAGGCGCGTACGGGCACGGTCCGCGGCCGGCAGCCAGGTGTTGCGCGGCAGCGCGGCGGAAAGCGTACGGGTGTCGGCCGACACGTGGGCAGCGCGTTGCAGGGAGGGAGCCGCGCGGTGCAGCGCGGCGAGGTCGATGGGGCTGCCGGCCGCCCGGGCCTCGGCGGTGAGGCCGGTCGCGAGGTGTACCAGCGGGGGCAGAACATCCGCGGTGACGCGGTGGGTGGCCCATGCCGCCCCGCGTACGGTGCGCACCGGGTCGCCCAGAACGGGGACCTGTGCCGCCAGGTACCACGCCGGGCCGGTGGTATAGCGGTGGGCCCGCGCGGCGTGGGTGGCGGCGGAACGCGCCTCGGGCGCCAGGGATCCGAGGCCCTGTGCCCCGCCCGCCGACACGCTCGCCGCCCTGAGGTTTTGCAACGGGGCCAGGCTGCGTTGCACGGCCAGCAGCTCATTACGGGCCAGCACACCGGTGACGACGATCCATGCGGCTCCGGCGAGCACCAGGCCCACAGCGCCCCACAGCAACGTACGGGTCCGGCGACGAACGCCTCGCCGGGCCCGCACGTCGCGGTCGGCTCGATCCCGGAACCACTCCCGAGGCGCCATCAGCCGTGCTGCCCCCTCGTCATCCGCGCCGGCGCCGGCGCATGAGGTACGCGCCCCCGCCGAACGCGCCCAGCGCGGCGGCCGCGCCGGCCACGGCCAGGGCGCGGCCCTTGGCGTTCTCCGGCTCCTTGACGTGGTTGACCACAGGCACCGTGTCGACGTTCACCGGGGCCGAACCCGCCCTCGCGTCGTCGGCGAAAACAGTGAAGCCGGGAAGCCAGGGAAAGCCAGGAAAGCTGTAGTGGCCGGGATAGCCGGGACGGTAGTGATGCCCGGGACCGCCCCCGGGACCGCCCGGCAGCCCCGTGACGTTGATGATCGCGGACAGGTACAGCCCTGACTCCGAGCCGGTCAGGGAGAAGCTGTAGCTGCCGGTCGGAGTCCGCCGGGGGATGGTTACGCTCCCACTCGCCTCACCGGAGCTGTCGGCCTTGACGACGGCCAGCAACGTCGGGTCGAGCCGGTCGCCTCCGGTACGCACCTCCGGCGCGAACCGCGCGGCGACCGATTCGAACGGTTTGAAAGTCTTCCCGATGAACGTCAGCACGTCGCCCGCGATCAACGTGGTGGCGCTGAGGACCATAGGACCTGTCCCCGGCGGATAGGGGGCGGCGCTGGCGGCCGGCGCCGAGACCGCCGTTGCGGGAACAGCGAGGAGAGCGGCCGCGGAGGCCGCCACTGCGATGCGCCGAATCGAAGATATCGACATCGTGTTCGGGCTCCTTCGGCTGAGACTTGCGCCCGGCCGCCGGCGCAGCTGGGCAGACAGTGAGACGAAGGGATGGATACGGCCTCGCAGGCCCCGGATAACGGTTCCGACGGCACAAACCTCCGGATGGGGGAGCGAAAAACACCGGACGGCCTCAGTGGACGGCATCACCGGACGGCTTCAGTAGGCTCCGTTCCCCCGCAATACCGCCGCCGGGGTCCGGGCCAGGATGAGCAGGTCCAACCGGAGCGACCACGTGTCGACGTACTTCAGGTCCAGGCGCAGGGTCTCGTCCCAGCTGAGGTCGGACCGGCCGCTGATCTGCCACAGCCCGGTGAGGCCGGGACGGACCAGCAGCCTGTGGCGCGCGTCACCGGTGAACGCCGAGTCCTCCAGCGGCAGCGGCCGCGGGCCGACCAGCGACATGTGGCCCATCAGCACATTGAACAGCTGTGGCAGCTCGTCCAGAGAGAAGCGGCGCAGCCACCGGCCCGTGCCGGTGATGCGCGGGTCCTCGCGGATCTTGAACAGGTGCCCGTCGGTCTCGTTGCTGCCGGCCAGTGCCTGGCGCTGCCGCTCGGAGCCGACCCGCATGGTGCGCAGCTTCAGAACGTGGAATTCCCTGCCGTGCCGCCCCGTCCTGCGCTGCCGGAAGAGCACGGGGCCGCGGCTGTCGAGGGCGACGGCCACAGCGGCAGCGATCAGGACAGGGGCCAGCAGCACGATCATGACCACGGCCCCCGTGACATCGATGACCCGCTTCGCCGCTTCGGCGCTTGATCCGAGCATCCTCACCTCTCCCTACTGCCTGATGCCGGGTGCGGGGGTGAACCGCTCTGACGGCGGGTCGGCTTCATCCATTCGACGCCGCGACCTCGCGCATTACGCGCATATGAATATAAACATGGCGTCAGCTCGGGTTCCTTTATTGACACTTCGGGTCGGCCGACAGCGGTCGGGGCGGCCGACCCGGCGGCGAAAGGACTGACATGCGTGCAGTAGTGACCGGTGGGGCCGGGTTCATCGGCTCCCATCTGTGCGAGCGATTGCTCGCCGAAGGTGGTGATGTGGTGTGTGTAGACAACTTCCTGACGTCCGGTCTGCACAACATCGAACATCTGATGCAGCACCCGCGATTCCTTTTCAGCTACGGGGACGTCTGTCAGGGTCTCGACGTCGACGGCCCGGTGGACGCCGTATTCCATCTGGCCTCACCTGCCTCCCCCACGGACTATCTGAGGCTGCCCCTGGAGACCCTGCGCGTCGGGTCGGCCGGCACCTGGAACGCCCTGGACCTGGCAGCCTCGAAGAACGCCAGGTTCCTGCTGACCTCGACCTCCGAGTCGTACGGCGACCCGCAGATCCACCCGCAGACCGAGGACTACTGGGGCAACGTCAACCCGGTGGGACCTCGCTCCGTCTACGACGAGGCCAAGCGATTCGGCGAGGCGCTCACCATGGCGTACCGCAGAAGCAGCGGCGTGGACGCGAAGATCGTCAGAATCTTCAACACCTTCGGCCCCCGCATGCGCCCCGACGACGGCCGGGCCATCCCCACCTTCGTCCGCCAGGCGCTGGAGGGAGACCCCCTAACCGTCACCGGCGACGGCGCCCAGACCCGTTCCCTGTGCTACGTCGACGACCTGGTCGGCGGACTGGTCCGGATGATGGCCGGCGAGCACGGTGGCCCGGTCAACCTGGGCAACCCCCACGAGGTCTCCATGCTCGACCTCGCCCGATGGATCATCGAGCTCACCGGCTCGTCCTCCGAGATCGAACTGGTGCCCCGACCGCAGGACGACCCCGAAAAACGCCGCCCGGACATCACACGGGCCCGCGACCTGCTCGGCTGGGAACCGAAGACCCAGGTCGAACTGGGACTGCGCGAGACCATCCTCTGCCTGAGCAGCCGGCTGAGCCAGGACGCCCCGGTCGGGCACGGCACCGCAATCCCCGTACCCGAACAGGGGCTCACCGCCGGAGTGCACTCGTGACGGTCCTGGCGCGCACCGCGTCCGACCACATCGGCGTTCCCGTCGTCAGCTGCCTCGGCGTACCCATCGCCGCCCACACCCGCGAGAGCGCTGCCCGCCACGTCATCCAGCTGGCCCGGCAACACCGCGCCGCCCGCTCGGCCGCCTCCGCCCGCGGCAGCGACGTACACCTCTGCAACGCCCACACCCTCTCCCTCGCCGACCGCGACCCGGAACTCCACGGCATCCTGCGCCGCTCGGCACTGAACCTCCCTGACGGCCAACCCGTCGTCTGGGCCAACCAACTGCTGCACCGGCACACGCCCCTGCCCACCACCCGTGTGTACGGCCCCGACCTCTTCCTGGACGTCTTCGCCCTCGGCCAGGACGCAGGCCTCCGGCATTACCTGCTCGGCTCCACCCCCGAGGTCCTGGACGCCCTGCAGCGTGAACTGCGCCGGCGCTTCCCCTTCGCGCGTATCGCCGGCGCCTGCTCCCCGCCCTTCCGCCCCCTGAGCCCCCGCGAGCTGCACGACCAGCAGCAGGACATACTCGCCTCCGGCGCCGACATCGTCTGGGTGGGCCTCGGCACCCCCAAACAGGACCTCCAAGCGGCCGAACTCGCGTCGTCCCTCCCTGTCGTATGCGCCGCCGTCGGCGCTGCCTTCGATTTCGTCGCAGGGCACAAACCCCAGGCGCCCGCCTGGATGCAGCGAGGCGGCCTCGAATGGACCTTCCGCCTCGGCTGCGAGCCCCGCCGCCTGTGGCGCAGGTACCTGTTCGGCAACGCGCGGTTCGTGTGGGGTGTGGTCCGGCAGGCAGCCGGTGCTGTCGCGGTCAGAGAGTCCGGGTGACGTGGTTCACCGACATGCGGAAATTCGGCACGAACACGATGACCGTGAGGGCGATCACCGAGCCGATAATGGGGCCTGGCGTACCGATCAGGTACGCCAGGGGAATGGACAGCGCGAGATTGACTGCGGCCATCACGGCTGCCCTCTTTGCCTGGAATCGCAGGCCGCCGGCATCGGTCAACCAGATGCTCACCGGTTGACTGGCGGCGTAGACAGTCAGCTGAGCAGCGAAGGCCGCCATGAGTCCGGTCGTCACTTCAGCCTGGCCGTGCGTCAGCCAGGAGCCGACGGCCGGTCCCATGAGGATGAGTCCCGCCCCGAGGATCAGGCCGCCGGCTGCGAAGTAACAGGTCAGTCGTGCCACAACAGTCACCGACGACCTGTCGGTGTGGTCACGGTGGCGGGCAAAAAGTGCCCACAGGGGCAGTCCGGCTGCACTGACGAGGGTGAGCGCGGGAGTGAAGAGGTTGGCTCCGGCGGAGTAGGCGGCGACGGCCTCGTCACCCGCCGAGTGGCTCAGAACCAGGCGGTCCGTCGAATAGGCGACGGCGAAGGAGAGGTTGATCACCACGGTCGGGCCGACCAGATGGCGGATGTACATCCCGGGGTGCCGGGGCTCGACGCTACGGATCACCAAACCGAACAGCGGGACTCCGACACATCGTCCGGCCAGCAGCAGACCTGCGGCACCGGCCAGCCCCTGGCCCAGGAACCTGGCGGCGACGAAAGCGGCCGTTGTCGGGTGCACCATTCCTGCCAGCTGGATCAGGCCGATGGTGAGCACGCTGCCCGCCATCTGCAGCCCGTAGGCGAGATGTGTGCGGTTCAACGCGACCAGGGTGGTGTTTCCCAGGTTGAGGGGCAAGGTGAAGCCGAACAACACGAAGGCGACAGCCACCGCTGCGTTCGTACCAGGCTGCGGATGGTGACCGAGCAGCCAGGTCCACGCGCCCAGGCAGGCCGGAACGATGCCCACCACGGCGCTGAGGAGCCCGGCGAATGTCAGCAGGCGGGCGGTGGAGACGATGGCATGCCTGAGGGGGACGAAATCCCCGTCCCGGCATCTCGCCGTGGCGTCCACCATGGTCGGCAGCGTGCCGAAGTCACTGGGCACCAGTGAAGGAAGCGTGATGGCGAGGGCGAAGAGCGCGTAGCCGGACACGCCGAGAGAGTCGACCACCGACCGGGTCGCGAGGAGTGTGGTGAGTCCGGTCACGGGCAGGCTCAGGGCTTTGACGCCCAACGAGCGGGCCAGGGACCGCAGATAGGTCGCCGACGCCGCCCCGGAAGATGCGGCTCCGCCGTCCGCGCTCGTCGACCGGACATCCGTCATCGCCGTGGAACCGGGCCGGAGGCGTGAGTGTGCAGAGCCATGTAATTCCCTTCGACGCCGACCCGCTACGTGCGCGCATTCTTCGTACACCCATGTAACACGCAACGGTGCCGACCTTAAGAAACCCGCTCCGTTGCGGACGAGCCGCGAATTTCTCTCCTAGGCCATCAGGGTGGGATACCTGTGACTATGTGAAGTTCCCCCTGGCGGCCGGGAAAAGTCACTAAGTTCGTGACGGGCGCTCAGGAATACTGCCGCGGAGTGAGAGGCTGTCAGTGCATGGGAACTAACGCTGCCGTACCCAAACAGGAGGCTGGACGCCGCTATTTGGCCCAGTCGGCGCTGGTCGGACCCACGGTCGGGCTCACTGGAATGTTCCGGCGCCCGTGGCCTGCGCCGCTCAATGGACAGCGTTTCCGACAGGAATTGATTCGCTCGCTCGTCCGTGAGCTGGCACCGGCCGCTGTTTTCGAGTCCGGTACATACCGAGGCGCCACCACGTACTTTCTCCACCAAGTCACCGGAAATCCTGTATACAGCGCCGAGAAGAACAAGAAGTTCGCCCGCGCCGCGGCCAAGCGCCTGCTTCATTTTCCAGACATCCGGGTCGTCAACCGGGACTCCCGCAATGCTCTGCAAATTCTCAGGGATTCCGCAGTGCTGCCCCTTTCCCGCGTGCTCTTCTATCTGGACGCGCATTGGGGGGCTGATCTCCCGCTCCGTGACGAGGTGCGGATCATCACGGAGACCTGGCAGTCGTCGATCATCGTGATCGACGATTTCAAGGTCCCGGATGACCACGGCTACGGGTTCGACACGTACGGAAACGACCAACTGTCGATGGAGTACCTGGGCCAGAAGGCGCTGGGGGATTACCAGGCCTTCTGGCCGAACATCCCGTCTGCGCAGGAGAGCGGGCACCGGCGGGGCTGCGTGGTGCTGGCTTCACCCGATGTCGTGACCACCCTGGCCTGTATGCCCGAACTGAGGACCATTCCCGGGTTCTCGGGGGCACCCGTACGCAGCGAGTAGAGGAGAGTCATGCCTGGCACCACTTTGCAAGCGCGCTTGTACGGTCTTGCCAAACCGCGGGTTTACGGCTTGGTGAAGCGAAGCCCGTTGGGACCTTGGGTGAACCGTGTCCCCGCCGTCAGGCTCAGCCCGCAACGGCATTACCTGTGGGCCCACGTCTTGATGCAGACCCGGCATGTGGAAGGAGCTGTGCTGGAAGTGGGATGCTGGGTCGGCGGCACGGCCGTGTGGTGCGACAGGATGCTGCGGATAGCTGGAGTCGACAAGCCCTACATCGGGATCGACACCTTCAGCGGCTTCGTCGAAGAGCAGTTCGAAGCAGACGTCGCCATCGGCACCCCTAAGCGGCTGAGAAACACCTTCTCGTACAACTCTCTGTCGGCGGTGCGCCGTTCGGCGGCCAAGCTCGGCGCGCCAGATGTGCGCTTCGTCCAGGGAGACATCGTCTCGATGCCGCAGGATCGGCTGCCCCAGCAAGTGTCGGCCTGCCTGGTGGATGTCGACCTCTCCCAGCCGGTGTATGCGGCGCTGGCCAAGGTCTATCCGCTGCTCGCCCCTGGCGGAGTGATCCTCGTGGACGACTGCCCGCCTGGCGACGACTATCAGGCCCGGGAGGGGTACCAGCGCTTCGTGCAGGAGCAGGGCCTCAGCGAGCGGTACGCCCTTGGGATGGGTGTGGTGGCCGGCCCGGAGGCCGACATCTGCCTTGACCACCTGCAGGACACGGCTGACTATGCCGCGGCCACTGGCGCGCGGTGACTCCCAGAGGATTCCCCGTCGGGCAGGCTCCATAGCTGACAGGATCGGAGAGCGCCGTGGTGCACCCGGGAGCGGTCACGGTGAAAGGTGCAGAGATTCCGGGCGCATGGTGGCCACGGTCGCCGGATGGCCCGCCGCTTGCCTCCCGCCGCAGTCGCGAGTCACTAGCCGGCACCGTCGCCGTCGCCGTGCTGCTTGCGGGGGGACGGTGGATCTCCTACCTGTCCGTTGGCCCGGTCTACATCGGCGACGTCCTGCTCGGTGGAGCGGCCGCGCACGCCCTTTCCGCGCGGCTGCTGTGCGGGCGGCGCCCAGGAGCCGCCCGGGGGCCGGGACTGCTGCTGACTCTGGTCGCTCTTTACGCCCTGATCCGCCTGCTCGCAACCCAGGGCGATCTGCGGCTGGCGGCTCGCGACGCGGCGCCCTTCTGTTACAGCGCGATCGCGTACCTGTCGGCGCGGGCTTGCCTGCTGGCCGGTGAGCACAACAGAATTCGCACGGTCAGGTTGCTGTACTGGGCGCTCGTGGCTCACCTCGGCCGGGTCGCGCTGGCCGTTCTCGTACCCGGTTTCCGACTGCCACTTCCCGAGTTCGGGGGCATCCAATTCCTGGCGATCAGGTCGGATGTCGATACCGCGCTGCTGGGCGTCCTCGCGGGAATGTCGATCCTGCGCATTCGGCGGGAAGGCGGGATCTGGTGGGCCACGGTCCTGGCCGGTTCCTGCCTCGCGCTCGCTTTCGCCACGCGGTCCAGGGCCGGCCTGCTGGCCTGCTTTGCCTGCGTTCTGGCGGCATTTGTCATGCGTTCGGGCAGGCAGAGCAGCCCGGCGGCAGTCCGCACGGCCATACTCGCGGCCGCCGCGACGCTCTTGCTGGCGGTGCTCCTGCCCAGCAGTCCGGCCGGTCAGCGCCTGATCGCGACCGTGAATGACACCTCGGCTTCCCAAGAAGTCGCGGTGAGTGCTCAAGGGACCGTGCACGGGCGGCTGATCGCATGGAACCGAGTCGTGGCGTACACGCTCGCCGACCCGGTCCGCACGCTGGTCGGCACCGGTTTTGGACCGGACTTTCTACATCTTTCTGACGCCGACGTGGCACTGGGGGTGGACCAATACCCCGGTGTGCGCTCCCCCCACAACTACCTACTGACCACGTTCGCACGGCTCGGCGCTCTCGGCCTCGCTGTGGTCGCGGCATTGCTGGTCGCCATCTTTACCGCGGTGGTCCGCGAGATCCGCGCCGAGGAGCGCGACGAACTGGCCTCGCTGTGCGTGCTGCTGGTCGTCGCGCTCGGTATCGTCGCCATGCTCGGCGTGGTCCTGGAGTCGCCTTTCGGCTCGATTCCCTTTTTCTGGGCGGCGGGAGTCCTGCTGGCCCGCAACCGCCGTCGGCGCGGCGAGCGGTGAGCGGGGCCGGTGTCAACCTTCCTGGCCCGCAGGGTTGTTCACGCGGCTGAGGTTGGCCGGCCTCCGAGTGCGGTGTAACACCACCGACGGCTGTAAGAGCTTCGTGACCTCCACACGGACCAGTCGCCGGGCTGGGAGCGCTCAAAAAGCGGCGGATGCGCCGTCCGGTGAGGCGGTCGCGATCAGCCAGGCGGTTGAGGCCATGCCGGTTGAGGGCCCGGTGCACGATCGAAGCGGGCGCGTGTAGGCACCGGCCGATCCCGGCCGGGCCGCGTTTCCCCTGGGTGCGCAGAACCGGCCGCGTTTTGGGTAGCTGCACAGCCAGCGGCGACGGCTCGACCAGCAGCCACCTGCCGTGCACGGTTCAGCCGGGCATTACGGGTGTCGGCAGCGCTCAGGTTCAATGAAGCCAGTGGCGCTGGGTCTTCGTCACGGGGCGGCTTCCGTAACCTGGGCGTAGACGGCGGTCATCTTGTCCGCCCACGCACGGCGGCTGTACCGCTCGGCATACACCTGGCGGCAATGGTCCTTGAGCGCGGGGAAGCGCTGTTCCGCCGCAGTCAGGGCTCGCGGCAGCTCGGCGTTGCTGTCGTAGACCGCGCCCGTGCCCTCCAGGCGCACGCTGTCCGCCGCCGAAGAACCGCTGAGGGCAAGCACCGGAACCCCGGCGGCCAGTGCCTCCTGGACGATGAGCGGGGAGCCCTCCGGGCAGATGCTGGGGAAGATCAGGCCGGCGTATATGGGAAGTTCGGCCAGCAAGCGGTCACGGGACAGGGCGCCGAGCAGTCGGACCCCTGTCCGGTCGATACTGCGGCAGTCTTCCTCAAGCGGGCCGGCTCCGATCACGTCGAGGAGATGGCCGCTGGGCCAGCTCCGGAGCATCGGCAGGATGCCCTTCTCTTCGCTCAGCCTGCCGGCGAACAGCCAACGGTGTACGGTCCCGCGCGAAGACCCGGCAGGGGACGGGCTATCGGCGCTGTCTGAGGCCGAGAAGTTGGGCACGAGGACCATTTTGTGCTCCGGCAGTCCGAAGCCCACGTACAGTGCGCGGCTGCGTTGGGAGAGGATGACCAGCCGGTCGGCACGGCTCAGCAGCGGATGCGCGCGCACACCCCCTCGGCCGGCCCAGGCCAGCGGAAGCGAGGCCATGCGCGTGCCCCGGTAACAGCCGTTCCGTAGTCCCGCCCAGCGATCCCCGTCAGGGCACACGGTGCACGTCTTCCCGTCGCGAAACAGGGTGGCGCCGCAGCAGACAGGACGGAAATTGTGCACAGTGGCCACAACGGGGCCGTGCCAGCGTTTCAGCCAGCTGGTGCCGAAATTGGGAAAGAGGTTGTGCACGTGGACCACGTCCGGTGCGAATTCCTCCAGTTCGGGCAGTGGGGACCGGCCCCAGCCGGTGCCGACCCTGGCCGCCGCGCGAATCGCGTATGCCGGTTCGTTCTTCAGTGTGTCCGTGTAGGCGGCGACCAGTCTCACCTCGTGGCCCCGGGCACGCAGCGCCTCCGCCTGGTCGAGTACAGCGGCGTTCTCGCCACTGGGCCGGTCCGAGGCGTAGAAGCTGTGGACCAGCACCACCCGGTAGGCGGCGGGGTGGGTGGGCGGTGCCCCGGTCATTGGGCTGACGGAGCCGCTCACACTTCCACCAGCTGGCCGGCCCGGTGACGGGCGCCTGTCGTCTGCCACCAGCACAGATCGCCCTGGCCGGCCAGCCGGACGGCCTCCATTTGTCTCAGGAAACCACGGTTGCGCGCTTTGTGGGCGATGTGGACGCAGCGGCCCAACAGGCGCGAGACACGGCGGGCTCGAGCGGTTCTCGGCAGTCCGTACGTCGCGCAAATGAGGTCGAGCTCAGCGGCGTGGTGAGATTTGGGTGTGTTGGTTACCTGATCGTCGTGCACCCGGAACGCGGCCAGAGGCCGCGGCAGATACCGGAAGCGGGCGCCACGGGAGGCCAGGGAGAGCCACAGATTCCAGTCCATGGCCCGGCGCATACGCGGATCCCAGCTGGGATCCGGCAGCGCGCGGCGACGTACGAACGTCGCACATGATGGGATGAAGCAGCCGTAGTGGCGCAAGGTGAACCGCGAGAAGGCGTGCGCAGGGAGAAGCCTCAGAAAACCGCCAGAGGCGTCCACGAACACGCAGTCTCCGTACACGACGTCGACCTCTGGCTCCGAGGCGATGACGTCGGCCGCTGCCGCCACCGCTCCGGGCAGGTAGAACTCGTCGGCGTTGAGCCAGCCGAACCAGTCAGAATCGGCCCGAGCGGCGGCGCGGTTCAACGCGTCGGACTGCCCTCGGTCGAGGGCAACCTGGTAAGACAACTCCGGATGCGCAGTCGCCAGCCCGGCGAGCAGCTTGGCGGTTCCGTCGGTGGATGCGCCGTCCTGGACTACGTGCTGGAGACCGGGGTACGACTGCCCCGCCACGGAGAGCACGGCGCCCTCAAGATACTGACGGTAGTTGAGGCTCGGCGTGAGGACGCTGATCAACGGCTGGTTCGGAGTCATGTCTCTCCTGCGCGTGGTGGGGGAAGACCCGGCTTGGGGGAGGCAGGGGCCGGTCTGAGAGAGAGGAGTGGACGATGCTCGCCAGCAGGAAGAACGCGTTGCAGGCCGTGAGGAACGAGAGCACCACGACGGTTCGCTCAGGAAGGAATGTGAGCACGGCGCCGATGAGCGTGATGATGGCCCCGTAGTCGCGGACCAGTTTGGCCAGCTGGACGAGCATCGAAGAGGAACTCACCATGGTGATCGCGGCGCCGTCCTTCGCCATGACGGACGTGATCAGATTGACCATCCAGCACGAGGCGAATGCTGAGACCAGCCATACCGGGGTGCCCGGCGAATAGGCGACGGCCACGCTGGCGACGGCGGCGATCACCGATACCTGGACCGCGGTGTCGCAGAAGACGTCCAGATGACCTCCGGCCGCCGTGCACCGACCGGTGACGCGGGCCAACTGCCCGTCCCCGCAGTCCAGGCTGTAGGCCAACTGCCAGAGGAACCACGCACCCGCCGCGACCGGTGCTGCGGGGATCCGGCCGCTCGCCATCGAGTGCGCGGCGAGCATCAGCGCCGTCGACGCGGCCACGCCCAGGAAGAGGTTGCACAGTGTCATCCACTTGGGTGGCACGGACATGCGGTCGGCGGCCACCGCCAGCCATGCCCCGGCCCGCTGGTTGATGGCGAGCGTGAACAGTCCACCGCCGCGACACTGGGCGCGGAAATCCTCCGCGGTGGGACGGAGCTGACAGATCGACTTACTTGAACGTGTCATCCTGGCCATTTCGACGTGTTGGCCCCAGCGGAGGAGGCGAAGGGGCGTGGAGTGCGCCTCGGTGCTCAGTGCGTGGCGAATTCATGCGCTGGGGACACGGCGGTCTGCGGGATCGGTCCGTGCAGCTGTGCCGGCCCCGCCGCCTCTGCCAGCTCCGCGTCCACCATCAGCCGTGCCAGCTCCGGGACGAGTACCGTCGGGCGCCAGCCGAGAAGCCGCTCGGCCTTGGAGGCGTCGCCGACCAGGTCGTCGACCTCGGTCGGGCGCAGGTAGCGGTTGTCGAAGCGGACGTGGTCGTGCCAGTCGAGGCCCGCGTGGGCGAAGCACTCCTCGACGAAGTCCCGCACGCTGTAGCTGGTGCCGGTGGCGATGACGAAGTCGTCCGGCTCGTCCTGCTGCAGCATGCGCCACATCGCCTCGACGTACTCCGGCGCGTAGCCCCAGTCGCGGCGGGCGTCGAGGTTGCCGAGGTAGAGCTCGTCCTGCAGGCCGGCTTTGATGCGGGCGGCGGCCATGGCCACCTTCCGGGTGACGAAGGTGGGGCCGCGGCGCGGCGACTCGTGGTTGAACAGGATGCCGTTGACGGCGTAGATGCCGTATGCCTCCCGGTAGTTGCGGGTCACCCAGTAGGCGTACACCTTGGCCACGCCGTAAGGCGAGCGGGGGTGGAAGGCGGTGTGCTCGTGCTGGGGCGGGGGCGTAGCGCCGAACATCTCGGAGCTGGAGGCCTGGTAGAAGCGGCAGGGGAGGTTGATCGCCCGGATGGCCTCAAGGAGGCGGGTGGTACTCAGGCCGGTGGTGTTGCCGGTGAATTCGGGCTCGTCGAAGGAGACCCGGACGTGTGACTGGGCGGCGAGGTGATAGACCTCGTCGGGCCGGATCTGCTCCAGGAGGCCGGCGAGCCGGGTGCCGTCCGTGAGGTCGCCGTAGTGGAGGAACAGGCGGGCTTCGGGGTCGTGCGGGTCGCGGTAGAGATGCTCGATGCGGTGGGTGTTGAAGGTGGAGGCGCGACGGACGATTCCGTGCACCTGGTAGCCCTTCTGCAGCAGTAGCTCCGCGAGGTAGGAACCGTCCTGGCCGGTGATGCCGGTGATGAGCGCCGTCTTGGCTGTCACACGCACTCCCTGCTGATGGACTGTCAGGTTGGGCCCCGTCAGCGTACGGACCGGCTGACCCAAAAATGGGAGTTAGGGCTATGTGTCGCATTTGTCTGTTTCTGGTCATAAGGTGTGGCTTCGTACTCACTGGCTCCGACCGGGGACGGACATCTTGGATCTGCGCGACTACCTACGGGTCCTCTCTCGCCGCTGGCGCGTCATCGCAGCGCTGACGCTGCTGGGCACAGGGCTCGGCGGACTGGCCACGTATGCCGTCACGCCCGAGTACCGGGCCGGCACCACGCTCTTCGTCTCCATGCAGGACGGTGCCGACACGACCCAGCTCAACCAGGGGAACGTCTTCACCCAGGCGCGGGTGCAGTCCTACGCCAAGATGGCTACCAGCCCTCTGGTGACCCGACCCGTCGTCAGATCGCTGAAACTCGGTATGACGCCGACGCAACTGGCCGGCAGGATCTCCGCGTCCGCGCAGCTCGACACGGTGCTGCTCCGGATCACCGTCACCGACACCAGGCCGAGCCGGGCGGCATTGATCAGCAACGCCGTGGCCGAGCGCTTCGCCGACATGGTCAGCGAGCTGGAGCGGCCGGCCAATGCGGAGTACTCCCCGGTGAGGCTGAGTGTCACGGAGCCCGCGTCCACGCCCACCGCGCCCTTCTCGCCGCGCCCTCTCGTGAATCTCGCGCTCGGTCTGCTTGCCGGGCTGGCGCTCGGGGCGGGCTGTGCGGTCCTGCGCGAATCGCTGGACACCTCGGTACGCACCAGCCAGGCCCTGGCCGAGTTGATGACGAAGGCCGGTGGGCCTCCGGTGCTCGGCACCATCGTGCACGACGCGCGCAATGCCCGGCATCTGGTGGCCGCGCGGGACGACATGCACGGTCTTCGTGCCGAGGGCTTCCGGCAGTTGCGTACCAACCTTCGGTTCGTGGACGTTGACCGAGCGCCCAAGGTGATCGCGGTGACCAGTGCGCTCCCCGGAGAGGGCAAGACCAGCGTCGCGGTCAATCTGGCCGCCGCAATGGCAGAGGCCGGCGCCAAGGTGTGCCTGGTCGAGACCGACCTGCGCCGCCCCACCGTGGCCCGGTCTCTCGGCCTGGTCGGAGATGCCGGGCTGACGTCCTGTCTGATCGGCCAGGCACATGTGCAGCAGGTGCTGCAGTCCACCGGCACGTTCTCGGTTCTGACCAGTGGGGCGGTGCCGCCCAATCCGGCGGAACTGCTGGGCAGCGAGCAGTTCCGCACTGTACTGGCCACCCTTTCGGAGGAGTTCGACCACATCGTGATCGACACGTCCCCGGTACTGCCTGTGGCGGACACCGCGGCGATGGCCCCGGTGGTGGACGGTTACGTGTTGGTGGTGCGCGCTGCCCGCACCAGCCGCACCCAGGTCACGGCCGCCCTGGACACTCTGCGGCGTGGTGGTACTCCCGTCCTGGGCACGATTTTCAACATGGCTCCCCAGAAAGGCGAGGAAGGGGCCTACGGCTACGCGTACACCTACCGGCCGCAGCGCCATACGACCGGCGCGTTCTCCCGGCTGCTGCGCAATGAGGGGCACGTGACACCCGCCGAACCCCCGGCCCTTCAAAGCGCGTCAACGGTGCGGCCGACGGGATTGGACGCCGTTCGCAACGGCAAGCCCGACCGCTCCGACTGGTGAACCCATGTTGGCTGAGCCGGCCCGGGAAGCGGCCCCTCGAACGACGGTCGGCGTGACCGCCGAGCAGGTCTGGCTGCCGCCCCGCGCCCGTATCTTCGTGGCGGGACACCGTGGTCTGGTCGGGTCGGCGGTCACCCGCCGGCTCGCCGCCGACGGTCATGAGGTGATCACCCGCGGACGCCGTGAACTCGATCTGCGCGACGCCGCGAGGACCGGAAGATTCCTGGCGGACGTCCGCCCCGACGCGGTGGTGCTGGCCGCGGCGAAGGTCGGCGGCATCATGGCCAACAGCACCTTCCCCGTGCCGTTCATCGAGGACAATCTGCGCATCCAGCTGAGCGTGATCGCCGGCTCGTACGCCGCCGGAGTCGGCCGGTTGCTCTTCCTCGGGTCCTCCTGCATCTACCCGAAGCTCGCTGACCAGCCGATCCGCGAGGAAGCGCTGCTCACCGGCCCGCTGGAGCCGACCAACGAGCCGTACGCGCTCGCCAAGATCGCAGGGATCGTCCAGATCCAGTCCTACCGGCGCCAGTACGGCGCCTCGTACATCTCCGCGATGCCGACCAACCTCTACGGACCGGGCGACAACTTCGACCTCCAGACCTCTCACGTCCTGCCCGCCCTGATCCGCCGCTTCCACGAGGCGAAGCGTGACGGCGCGGCCGAGGTGACCCTGTGGGGCTCGGGCACCCCGCGCCGCGAATTCCTGCATGTCGACGACCTCGCCGCGGCCTGTGCGCTGCTACTGCGAAGCTATGACGGTGATGAACCGGTCAACGTCGGCTGCGGCGAAGACCTGACGATTCGTCAACTCGCCGAGATCGTCCGGGCCGTGGTCGGATTCGACGGCCGGATCAGCTGGGACACATCCAAGCCGGACGGCACGCCGAGAAAACTCCTGGACATCTCCCGTCTCGCCGCGCTCGGCTGGAAGCCGGCCGTCGCACTGCGCGAGGGGGTCGCTGCTGTCTACGCGGACTGGCAGACAGGACCGGCCCCGGTGAGATGACGGCTTCGCCCTGCTCTGTCGTGGACAAGCAGGGGTGGGGCAAAGGTCGATATGCGCTGTGACTGGGCGCGGAGCCTGTAGCTCCGCGGGGCCGGGCCCTCGGTCCGCCCCACGGACGGCGCGTCCACCCAGAGGGTTTCCAGGAGATGCTGCGTGGCTCTGAGCGGCAATGCGTGACCTCCGAGGGGCAAGCACCGCTGAGCTGGTCCCGCGAACGCCCTGGTCAGACGCCCGTCCGCCGGGAATTTCCCGGGGAGCTTCCGGGGACTTTTCGCCGTGCAAGCAGGGAAGGCCCTGACAGCTCTGAAAGACTCGAAGGAGCAGGTCAGGGCCGGTTTCCCTAGCACTCGATGACGTTGACCGCGAGGCCGCCGCGCGAGGTCTCCTTGTACTTGACCTTCATGTCGGCGCCGGTCTCCTTCA
>Ga0307517_10005012_pt1 | contig 20136 bp, 18 predicted proteins | sample 23_EM_MG_FD_194515 | JGI IMG/M metagenome (GOLD analysis project Ga0307517, IMG submission 194515) | Populus trichocarpa ectomycorrhiza microbial communities from riparian zone in the Pacific Northwest, United States - 23_EM | ecosystem: Host-associated > Plants > Roots > Unclassified | place...
TCACATTAATCTCTTAATTTTTTCAGCTTTTTTTTTATCAATGCTAACAATTTTTTTTATTTATATAAATTTATTTGTATAAACTTTTTAATTAATACTTCCATTTTATTTTTATTTTGAGAAAACAACCTGTATAGGCAGAGAATTTTTAAAAAAGATAAATTTACGGCCTATTACGGCGCGCAGGTAAAAACAATTATGATGGAAATAAATACTACCCTTTAAATTAAATAAATATCAACACTAGTCATGGGCTTATACCCGTTGCCGAAGTCCTCATCAGTGATGAACCTGGCCTAGAAAGATAGGATCGGAGACCAACCCACCAGGCTTTAAGTAAAAGATCCAGGCAACTAGAGCTCACATTCATAACAGTTGGCCCTCCGCGAGGAAGGTTTTGTCAGTAGATTTTATTACACTCTCCAGAGCTACCCTGTCTCGTGATTCAAAGTTTCAAACCCCTTTTATAAATCCTTCTCCCGGTGTCAGCTTTCTTTGCTTGCCACTGCCTGCCTCTACCTTGTCTCGGCATCATATCATAATCACCTTCCTTCTTCTGGCTCTCCAATGCCATACCCCACATAAACAAAAACACAAAAACTCCAATCCCTAGCATTAACACATCTATCTTCTTCTCTTTATCTCTCTCAAAGCAGTTTTCAAGGGGAAAGAAAAGAAAGGATGCACACCAAGACTGACTCAGATGGAACTAGTCTCGACACATCATGGCTGCCGAGGTCACCAAGAAGGCCAGTCTACTACGTTCAAAGTCCATCAAACCATGATGTGGAGAAAATGTCTTACGGGTCAAGCCCAACCGTCTCACCACCACACCTTTACTACCATTGTTCACCAATTCACCACTCTCGCGAGTCATCTACGTCAAGATTTTCTAATTCACTCAAGATGCCAAGAAGTTTATCTGCTTGGAAACATATAAGGATTGATGACCGAGATGGAGATGATCATGATGGTGATGACGATGATGAAAAAGATGGCGGGGGTGGTGCACGTAAAGTGAGATTGTATTTCATTGGGTTATTGTTCTTTGTTCTGCTGTTTACCGTGTTTTGTTTGATCTTGTGGGGTGCTAGCAAGGCTTACAAGCCTGAAATTTCAGTCAAGGTACGTTTTTTTTTTTTTTATCTTGAAAAATTTACCGAGTTGAATCGGTGTGTTTCAACCGAGTCAATTAAGTGGCTCGTTTTTTGGAGGTCTTATGGGAAATTGAATAGTTGGTGATGATGCCTAGGGCATAGGGGGACTATAAATTTGGGCTAGGATTAGACCGCTGCTCTTAGGTTTGCGTAATCCCTATTTTTTAGCCTTTAATCATGTTAATTTATTTCATTTTTAGTTTACCATCAGTAAAAATCAAATAATTAAAGCACAGGTATAAAATAATTAAAAGTGATTAAAAAGGTGCTTTTCTGTGTGTTCTTTTTAAGCAGAGCATGGTGTTCGAGAATTTTTATGTTCAAGCAGGGAATGATCAAACAGGAGTGCCAACAGACATGCTGTCGTTAAATTCCACGGTCAAGATTCATTACAGAAATCCCGCCACCTTCTTCGCCGTCCATGTCACCTCTACCCCTCTTGAAATTCACTATTTCCAGCTCAAACTTGCCTCTGGGCAGGTAAACTCTTCTAAAGTCTTCTTAATCCTTGGTTTTAACATGTAATAACGGCTATGCTACGGGTAACATGGTCATTGTGAATAACATTGATGGGGCGGGTTCACCATTTTGTTATGTCGTCAGACTTTAGTCGTTTAAGGGTCCCGAGGATACCTTGGGAAATGCGACATGGAAGGATTGAGGGAATGCTATTGGTTACAAATTTGGAGTGCCTGTAAAAGACTGCAAAAACTGCCACGAACTTTAATCCAGTTTCTTTTGTTGGGAAGTGTAGTGGAACCCATCATCTTGAATTGGATAGATGCATTTGGTTTCTTTAATCTTTAATTTTGGTTGTTGTTTTGTCAATTTTATCTGCCTCGAGCTGTGGTCCTTGGAAAGAAAAATCTCTAACATGGATGATCTTAAAAAGTCTGTACTGTTGTTGGACTTGCATGGAACTCCAAAGGGTCTGTGTCCCAGTTGTCTTTGCATGTGAGGGGACCGTATCATCGAGGTTCACTTGCATGTTAATGTATTTGAGCCTTCATTGAATGCAAAGTTCATAGAATAAGTAATCCAAGTTATTAATTTGTGTGGTTAATATTTACTCGTTTAATTTGTGGATTTTGTTGGATTAAGATCATATTTTTTTTCTTTTTACTTATTATTTGGGTCTAATTAGATGAAGAAGTTCTCTCAGCCGAGGAAGAGCCGGAGGACAGTGGTGACAGTGGTGCATAGTTCCCAAGTTCCCCTCTATGGAGGGGTGCCCCATCTTGCTGATGCTAGAGAGCATGTAAACAAAGTTGCAGTGCCTCTTAACCTGACATTTTCCTTGAGGTCCAGGGCCTACATTCTGGGAAGATTGGTGAAGTCAAAGTTTTATAATCGTGTTAGATGCACTGTTACTCTAACTGGTAAAAAACTGGGCAAGCCCCACAATTTGACAGAAGCATGTGTTTATCTCTGAATGATGCACAGTTTCAAGGGGTTCGTAAGATGTATTTTTATTTCTCAATTGACACCAACGAGTTATGTTTTGGCTCGTTCTTTTGCCCACCATGTTATTGTTGTCTTCTACATTTCATCAAGGTTGTCAGATGGATGTTTGGTGTAGAAGAATGGAGCGATTTATCTTCGTATTCGGAATGTAAATTTTACTGCGCGTATTGTTGCAAGGTTTTGAAAAGAAAATTGGCGTTGGTCCTTTCTGGGCTTTAGATAGTTTTGCAGTGTGACAGTACTCTTTGTCAAAACAATGGTTGTTGGTTGGGGCCTGCTACTGTCTTCTACTTTTGCTTGGGTCCAACGAGTAGGACTGGGGATGGCGGTTTGGTTTAATTTGTGATTTTGCCTCTTCCATGGGTGTCCAAGTTCTAGCAGCATGTCCTTCAAAAGTTTACATCTTTGCGACTTGCTATGAACATAAAATTGGTCAGGAAAGGAAGCTTCGGAGTGCGGTACAAATAAAATTGGACGTTGTCAAATTAAGATTCTATGGATTTGATGTTAACAAGTCCATAGATTGATCTTGTACGTGAATTAACATGCTCTACAAAATCTGTAGCGTTTTCCTCCGCAAGTATCAGTTGCCATGGGGGTTTCAACTTTGAATTCAAAGAAGTTGCCATGCAAGCCTTTTGCAGTCAAATTCCATGCTGCGGCAACCACCAACACAAAACAATACCTAATCATCACACGGATAAACATGACTACATGACCTTTTTTATGGGTTTTCTTAATAGAAATCCACACGGATAAACCAGTACAAGGGGTAAGGTAATCCCTCCAATTAAGGAACTAGGCTAGGCCGAAAAGGAACAGCCACATCTACGAAGAAAGGCCACTCCTCCGAAAGAGAGCAGAAAACCCGTGCGAATCCACCATGGGCATCGCTTGCTCTCCATGTTAGTGCGCACGTAAATTCTAGGTTTGTCGAAAACCGGGATGGCATTGATTTGGAACGAACCAAGGCAGTTAACTCTATTAGCAAGTACATTAGGCCCTTCACAAAATTTGATGTGTTGTGTCCATGACGTTGAAAAAACAGTCAACTTCCGTCCATTTGAAGGTATCTGCCAGAAGTAGCAGCCAATAATTATGCCGGCGAGGGCAGAATTACATTATAAATGGAGCCAAAAAACCTGCGAAAAGCTTCTGTTGCTTGCTTGACCCACCGGTCACAACCATGATTTTTGAAAGATAACCAGGCTCCTCATGTTCAGAGGAAATTCAAAATATGAAAATTAAAATAAAGGCCAATCACTCCATTGAAAAGTAGATAATTTTATTTACAATTAAGCATTAACGTGGATAATGGATACCGATTTCTCGAGTTCCTGTGCGTTCACGAATATACAACTGTACAAGTTACGCAAAACATGCAATCTCTTACCTGTCTCCCACCCTGCTTAAAATGCCAACATTACCTTCCCTGTAGTCACCCAAGTTTGCTCTGTTTCTTCTTCTTCTTGGTTTTCGTTTTTCAAGATTACGTTGTTGCCTTGTTGGGTGGGGCAAATGTGACCCCTCTATCTTGACAATAAGGAAAAGGAGGCCCCAGACTGACAAGGACATGCAGTCACGAGGGATTGGTTTAGGTAAATTTATTTGATTTCATATTCCGGATTCAAGGGAGTTTAGTTTAATTGTTGAAGGTTTTTTTTTTCTTTACTTGATTTCCTGGGTTTAAATATTAAAGGCTAGTATTAAAAAAATTATTAGTTTTTATTAAATATATTAGATTCGCACGAGAAATATCTTTAATATCGTATATATAAAAAAATTGATCTCAATTGATAAGCTAATAAAAAAAATACTCTTATCTTCAAATTAAAAATAAAAAATTTTGGATTTAAGTTGGGTCACTTGCTTTCTTAAAAGATAGCATAATTAAGAGTGATTAATAATTTAATATAGTAAAAAAATAATATTAAAAGCTGTATGTGAAGAGGTTGCGGTTGTGTTTATTGTCGAGTACAATTCTTAACAACACAAAAATATAAATAATAAATAATAAATAATAAAAACATGTTTTTCATGTTTTTTTCATGTTTTTATTATTAGATTCCATATAAAAAACTGTCATAACCGTTTTATGAAATACATTTTAATCTAGTTTGATGAAAAAACTGGTCTGAAAATACCTAAATGTTAAAAAAAACATATATACAATCACAAATGCACGTATGCATAGAGATACCTCTAAATATGTGTCTATATATATATATATATATAAAAAAAATACGATATCTTTTTACAAGCGCGTGTGAGTGTTTGTCAATCAATTCAAAAAGGTGAAGGAAAGTACCCGTCATTCACGTGAACAGAGAAAGAAGATAAATGATGTGCGTGTGATGATGACTTGTGTTGGTTACAGTACAAGACATTACCCTCTCCTACCCTTTGCTTTATTTTGTGCTACTAACTGTTTGAAAGCGCGTATCTTCTGATTTTTATTTTTTAAGTAACCGTTGATGTACGGCTAACTTCCACATATCTGATTTATTTTTTAAGAACATGAAATTAATATCTAGATAAGATTTTAGTAACGGAACTTTATGACATTTAAATTAATAATTTTTAAAAAATAAATTTATAATCTAAAATTAATAACTAGATAAAATTTTAGTCCCACTAAAATTAGTAATCTAAAATTAGTATTTTAGTCCCACTACTTTCTGTATATGCAAAATGTCTCATTCACACGTATCGTCAAAGCAACCGGAGTCAATGTTTTGGAATGCAAATGTGGTTAAATTTTGGAATCGTTGGATAATTTAATTACGTCCCTGATCACAAATTCTACTTTCATGAGATTCTCTTCTCAATAAAACCAACAGCATAATTTCATTAATTTTTTCTCTTAGTTGCTGGACTCAATCCAGGATTTGACCCGAAAATCAGGTTACTAAATAGTTGAGTCAATCATAATTTCAAGTTAATTATTTTATAAATCTACCCCCAAGAAGGGTTTAATAACTCCCTTTTCATCACCATAAACAATCAGACAAGTACACGGAGGCGAAGCCCGATGATATAGTGATGGGCGAAGAAGCTTGCACCCAAGCTAAAAGGGCCGACTTCCTATGAGCCCAGAGTGAATTATGGCTAGCCGAAGCCCAACGTGTTAACCCCTTTTGTCTTTATGTGAATATATATTAAATGGATCAAAATTAGTGGATAACAATTTAATATCAAGAGGGCTGGTCACGAGCCCAATTTAGTACAAGGCTCGATTCAATACAGAAATAATTAGTGGGCCAAATTGATAGGCTCAAGGAAGTAAAACAAAGGCCCGCAGGAAGAGAAATGAATCGTGTATTACAGAACAGTTATGATACAAGGAATTAAGGAAATATATATATATTTTTTCTATTTATTTGCTTTTCTGCAAATAAATCTCACAATCACATATTTAATAGCAAAAAAAATAATTATAAATCTAGCTTCCTCCTTTCTCACATCACATATTCATTCTATTACTTGGGCTTGAACCACTCAAATTTACTGTCATTCTCTTTTATAACATATACTCCGGCAGCCATAAAAGACACGCTCAGAATCAAACCAGTGATTCCCAGGCTCCAATTAAGGTACCACATCTTGCCATACTTCTTTGGCTTCTTCATCCTAAGCCACATGAAGCAAGGGTAAGCCAATGTGACCGGCAACGATATTCCTCCGACCAGACCACCCACACTCCCGATAGACGGGATTGCGACGGCCAAAAAGAAGACCCCGTATCCGAAAAATGCCCTCAGGATTATTCGGAGCCACCATTGGCATGGCTTCTTCATCCTCTTGGTGAAAATCGACTCCAACTCATCAAACATTGGCATGGCATAGATCTGGAATGAGCTGAGAGCATTTATTATGATAAGTAAACTAACAAGTCCCATGATAAATTCCGAGGTGTCATTCCTTCGGTACGCGTAGAAGGCTGATTGCAAGCCACCATTTTTTGGTATCTGAAAATCAAGAAAACATGTGCTTGCTTTAGAAGACAACAACGAAACTCTACAGAAAATTAGTCTGGAGAGATGGAAATGGTGAAAATTAATTATAGCAGTACCCTTTGGCCGTAAGCCCAAAAGCCTCCAATTGCAAGGGGGAATAAACATGCTGCAATAACTGCATAAGCAGCCTTGGCACCCTTCCACATCGGCACACGGGAGGGATGCTTCTCACTCGAGGGCATAGTAGCCTGAAAAAAAAAACACACATCAAAACGCACCCAAATCACTTTAGAAATATTGGGTTATTCTTTTAATTCTAATAAAACGAAGGGCATGATATAATAATTTGTACATTGTCTGTCACATTTCATAGTTACAGAGTTGATTTGATGGCTCGGGTAAGTTGATCTAGGTTAAAAACCCTGGCTTAGCAGGCCTGCTCTTGTAACTAGTATCTCAACAATTGAAAATCAAATAATATCATATTTAATTTAATTTAACACGGTCAAATGTCAATGGTCAACTAATTGCTGCGAGGTATTTTCTATGTTCTTTGCGTAGACTTGGAAATTGCACGAAAAAAAACTGATAAGAAAATAGACTGAAGCAAGACTGTTTCAATATATATATATATATATATATATATATAAGGGTTTCATATGTAACGTGGGTTTCATATGTAACGTGTGTATATAGGCCAATTTGCTAAATTTCCAAGTCACTCTAACAGAAAATCTCCTTTTGTCAGACGATAAAACAACAACGAAAAAAAGTTTCAAGTTTAGAGATAAATCAAGAAAAATCGGCCAAAGAAAATGATTTTTTTCTCTTCTAAAATACGCTCTCACAGCACACGTGAAGATGCAGTAAGATCTTGTGAACCTGAAAAATCTTTGACAATATCACCTACATATCCATGAATAATCAGCCATTGGATCAAATGGATGACATAGCCAAGTCTTTGCTTATGCTTGAATTGCTTCCTATCTATGCCAATTGTAAGAGAAATATTTTCAAAACATTTTTTCTTGCTCTGATAGCTAATATGTAACATCAAAGTGGAAAAAAAGGGTGGGAAATCTTGAGAAGTAGCTGAAATTTATGGTACCTGGATCTCAAGTACGAGATTGTGACCTCTAAATGCAAAAGCAATGATCCCGAGTGAATTAAGAACTTCAAAGAGCCTGTCAACCTCCTTTGGTCCACGAACTGGCTTGTAAGTTATGCCAGGCAACCTATCCTTGTTAACAGAAACCATCCACATAATTGTGCAATACACGACAGCAGTGATGGATCCAATAAGTGATACACCAGCAATTGAGTTCAAGTTTGGTAGCTGAGACAGAAGAACTGCAGCGCTCGCAAACACCAAGTACCATTCTACTGGTGTTAATGTTTTGACTGTGCATGATTGACCGCATACAGTCTGGAAAAATAATTTTGATGTTGATCCTCCGATTATGTTTAGAGCCACACATGTACCTATTGATAGGTACAAGATTGGAAATAGGCCTAGCCACTTTGCTTTCTTCTCACCTGAATTGTTGAAGAAGCCATAGTTTAGAACACATAGTTACCAAATAAGCATAATTTCTACTTGTGTAGAAAAACCAGGGTTAATTTTCTTTCACGCAGTGTGACATGGACCTTTAAGGAAGAGTAATGCTAATTTCATTGAATATTCTTTCAGAAATCATTTCTCCAAAGATTTCAGCTGTATACTTCATGAAGTTGAAATTTTTCTTCAGTTCATCAAAATACTAAAGGTTGGGAGTTAAAAAAAAACATCGAACACGTACCGAAATTTGCACTCATAATTTGAAGATATCTGCTGTAACGAATGCCAGTCTCGGTGTTTTCATGTAGTTGCACAAGTAAATAAAAAGTGTAAAGCTGCCATGCGAATGCAACTGTCAAGGCTATGATGCCCCATGCCCTGTAAAAAAAAAACAAAGTAAAGCTCTGCTAGACTACGAACTGGTCCAAAAAGTATAACTTGCCACACCAAAGATCAATCATGTATGTTGTTTTTACTTACCAACCAAGGACAGTGAAGGAAACAGGGAGCACGAGTGCTTGAAAACCAATGCCAGAGCAAAGGCAATGAAACGCTGCATACCATGCGTTTCCATTTCGGGACTCAGTAATTGGAAGCCAAGCATCTTGAGGGTCAAGTTTTGTGAGTTGGAGAGCCCTTCTAAGAGGACTACCTAAAGGGGTCATAAAGCGAGGAGTTCTAAGTCTTGGGGTTGCATTTCTTGGGGTTGAGTTCCTTGGAGTTTTGCTTGGAACAATATGATCAGGTGTGAGCAAAGGTGATCTAGACAACGACGGCGAATGAAATTGCGACGGAGGAGCCGATATCGGTGGCGTTGGTGACACTGAGGCTGGCCTTGGTGTTACAGGAGTAGAGTTTACATTAGGCCTTGGTGTCACGGGAGTAGAGTTTGCATCAACAACTTCACCCATTTTTTTCTTTTCCTATGGTGTTCTCTTGGCCCTCCCTTAATTTGCCCACAAATTAATCAGTGAAGTAAACTATATATATAGACACCATGATTTCCTATTTTATGCACTAAAAACTTTCCATACCCCCATATGGTCATAAAGTGCGTGTAAATAAGAAACAATACTTTTGGATCATTTGTAAAATCTCTAGTCTAAAGAAAGGGCTACAATAATATTCCACAAGGGTTCGAAGACCTGAAAAAAAAAAAAAAGATCTGTAGCAGCCAGCCATACAGAACAAGACCAGCTATTCTTGTCAAAGTAGTGCCTTTCTGCTGCCGGTCCTGCTACGTTGGCTGCAAAGATTTTTGTCAGCACAGTACAGGATGCATACCGCCATGCATTAATTAAAAAAAAAAAAACTAAAAATGCCCTTATCTTTATCTGGCTTTGACTTGTAATTTGGAATCAGTCCTACCTACTATAAGCTAAAGCAAGCCTTTCTTGAAACCATTATTAAGTATATAAATCAAGTTGCTTAATTGGAATTGCCTTTGATGCTAATGCATAACCTAGCTAGCTACCATTAATTACATATGACGCTGACGGTGAGTTTGATTGATTAATCTCACACTAAAAAAGTGAGTTTACAAGGGTAATTAGGGGGAAAGCACGTGTAGACAGCACACACCACATGGTGCATGCCTTAATTTTATTAATTGTTTTTACATAGCACAAGTTAATTAGTTATATAAGATTAAAATCAAAGATTCTTGATGCCCAAAAAAGTTACAAATCCCTTCCCAATTGCCATTAGGTATGAAGGCTGATTAAAAAAAATTAATCATCATAACATCAAAATATAGGTCAAGTGGGCAAATGTGTGCCATGCTTTACCCATTATTTTCCTTTGACGCCAGTCGAATTGGTCAATGTTTGTTTGTCCCTTGCACCCTCCTAATTACAGGTTACTTTACTAAAGCATGATGGCCCAAGCTAAAGATAAAAATGTTAGGGTGTGAATAAAAATTCATGTCTAATTGAAATAAAATTGTGTATTTTTAAATCAAAAAATAGTATCCTTTTATTTTAAAAGTTATGTTAAAATTAATTGTTAGACAATTCTGATATGATTTTATAGAATAGAGAAAATTTCTAGTCTTTTTAAAACTTTTTTCTTTTATATTCCTTCTGTCAAAATTTTTATAAAGAGTGATGTATAAATTTTGATTAGTTAATTTATTCTTAATCGTGCTACAAAATATAAGAGATTAAGTAAATTCAAGAAACAATTGCAATCACAGAACTGGTAATAAATTGTTTTAATTAAAATTAGATGATTGATCTTTGCTTCAATCTATTTCTTCAAGTTTTTTTTCTTGTCAAAAAATATTATAAGTTTTTTTTTAACTGTTGATTTATACATCAAAGTGAAGAGAAACAACAATTTTAAAAACTATTTAAAGTGTTCCTACAAAAAACAAATGTGAAACAAGAGAAAAATCGGGGAGAAAAGTATTGATCGTTGAATTTCAAGCAAGTCTGCTGCTGAAAATAGATATGAAGCAACCTGGATTGTTCGTGGCACTTATAACAGCATGGTCAACAACATGTAGCTCTTGTCTGACTTCTTTGGGAGCAGTAAAATCCCTTTCATACTGTACGTGAATTAGTTATAAAGGGAAAATGAACAGAGATTCTAGCTAGGGAACATTTTTCACTTCTAATCTTCATGTAAATCATTCACATAACGTAGCTGCAAAATCTTTTTTCAAACCTGAGATAATATATATATCATATTAGATGATCAGAGCATAGAATTCAGATTCTATGTGATGTCAACAATTTTAATAATTAAATATGCTAAGTCCACCGAAAGGTTTGAGTTTTCTTCCCCTTGCGTAAATCATCTCATCTACATAGAGAAACATTGCAACGTCTAAACTGGGAAAAATAATTGTTGTCTTTTGACAGTTGATGGGAAGATGTGAGTCAGTTTGAGATTGTGTATGAAGGAGGGCTAATCTGAATTATTATTTTATCTTGTTTCTTAGGATGCAAATTGCAATCACGTAATCAAGAAATTTACTAAAATCATATAGAATGATCAACACATTCCAGTTTGCTAGAATCTTTAATTTAATAATCAGTTCATGGTCCAATATAATAAGGTGTATGATTGGGCGGGGAAAAAAATAATATATAGATGTTCTTATGATCCATGATAGAATTTTACACGAAAAAAAAATTCTATGTTGCCGGCTGGCGGCCAGCTTGGACCGAATATACTAATTTGAATAATTAAGATTACTTGTTTTACAAGTGGCTATAGCTAGCTATATATTATTTAGAGAATGATGAAGAACTATATTTTCTTGTAAGAGTACTGTGTTTTAGAAAGAGACTTGGCAACGTAGGAATTTATGGCATCAGCTAACGATACCGACGACGACACCTTCAAATTGAACTGCAACTTGCACCAGGATTTGACCCTAATTCTCCAGCCTCAGAATGAAAGTAAGCATATGATTATATATAACACTACAAGTTACCCAGGAAAATAAAATTTAGTAATGATGAGATTATGATTAGATTTCACGCAAGAGATGCAATAGTATATGTACTTTGCAAGGAAATGCTAAAGGCTGGTTTGCAGCTGCACGTTGCTTCTAATGATTAGCTTCTTGCGGGTTGGTTATTCCACAAGAACATGAATTTCTCACGAATTTCTCAATTTTGGTGTAAATGATCTGTATCTCTTATATTGGTGCTGCATATAGTTCAAAGATACCATCGATCTAGCTCGAAGACCAAAAAGAAAAAAGTCTAGAAACTAGAAAGGCAATTTCTGGCGTTAATTAGTCTCTGGCCTCAGATTACTCAAGTATATACAAGAAAATGGAATATTAATGGAGTACTAATTATGCTCTTAACATCATTAATTTTGGCACTAGCTAGATAAACAGAGCTTTCGGTATATATATTTTTGTGGTACCACACAATGGAACTTGAATGCAATAGAAATATTGAAACCTCAAGGGTTCCCTTCGAATGAATCTAAAGAAGCTTTATTTGATTAGAATCTAACTAACTTCAAGTGATTCCATACTATTCCTTGATGCTTTCATTTTATTCGAGAAAAAAATAATTAATTAATAATCAAGCAAAAAGAAAGTTTGGTTGGCGTTTTTGAAAGTCTATTCTCTATTATAAAATTTGTGTGATACTCTCGATCAGAAACTATATACTAAAGACTGCTGGCGAGTTTGCCCTTGACTGGGACAAGAAGATAATGAACATGATCTGCTACTAATTACTGACATAAGCATAGCCTTTTCGATTTCTTTGTCGACTCTCCCTTGGATCAAAGAACATACATATTCCATGAAGACTGCATCACATGGTAATGTGATCGGTCCGTCGCCTGGCAGGCCAAATTCTTCCTCAGACATTACCAAGAGTTTTCTAACAATGTTGCTGTTAAGGTATGAAATAGGAAACATGAAACGTCTTTGATCAGCTGTGTAGACAACAAAATGGCCCTTATCCGCCACTGTTGGCATGTTGCTACTGCTAGTACTTGCATTACTATGGTTTCTTTGTAATGAAATTCTTTTCCTCTTTAGGGCAGCTAGACTTTGCCACTTCCTTGCCATCTTGATAAGTTTCACGGGGGTGATCATTTTGCTTTGAGTTAGTGAAGATCTAGAGGAGAAGAAGAGGAGATTCAGTAATTCTTGGTGATTATTGAAATGGGATTTTTGAGTTGAGAAGGAAATGGCAATGCACTCGTTATATAGACCCACCCCACAGAGACATTGCTTTACTTGTATGTTTTCTCGTGTAGGGAACTGGTGGGCCATAACCATGTGCAGCATGGAAGAGATGGGAGATTGAGTGGCGTGGACATGTTTGATTCAAATGGATAACAAACCAAGTTTTGTGCCAAGTAGATTGAAGGCATGAGGGGTCTCAAGCGGGTGGATCATAAAGGCATGAATCCATGAGAGCCACAAGAAACAAGAAATACAGACCAAATTGCTAGAATATATCTCTTATGCCTTAAAATCTATATATCCATGTTAAGGATATCCATAAGAATGAAGAAGTTTGGCAACTTGGGCGAGTAAATGATTTGGCAGATTTTGGTGCGTGGAAGACATAGTTACAGCATGTTGGTCCCAACATGTCGAAGGTGAACTGCCAAACAAGTAAAATATGTGGTTCAAAATTGTGTTTCAAGGTTGTGAATCCAACATCCTATGTCACAGCCTTATGTAGGAGATTAATGGAATCTAAACATTACAACTGATTGGTACAAGTTTGGTGAATATGCTATGTTGGTTTCAACGGAACTAAAGATATTCTCAATTAAATTGTGCCTTCACAAGAGCACATGGTTTGGTGTCCCATCATATCTATTATTATAGGTTAATTTACCCATCCATTAGAATAAAACTTATCTTTGAATTGTTGTTTCATAAAGGAGATGTGTCAGTTATTTACTTTAAATTAAATTTTTTTTAGTGTTTTTAGATTATTTTTTGATGTGTTAATGTCAAAATTAATTTTTAAAAATAAAAAAATATTATTTTGATATATTTTTGAGCGAAAAAACTTTAAAAAACAACTGCTACCACACTTTCAAATACCCTATAAATCTAAAGAAATTGTAAAAAAAACCCTTTTAAAAAGCAACTTAGTTGTGTTAACAAAAACTAATCTAAAGTTATTGTTTTCCTTACATGAAATACGTAATGATCGTGAACTAGCATATCATTCATTCAAGTATCATATCAACAAGTTCAAATCTAACAAGAAGTCTAATAAATTAAATAAGTTCTTTGATAAAAATGAATATAAACCTTTTATTAAATTATTGGATTAGGCTGAGATTTGACTAATGTATTGTACAGACCTGGTTCTATAGTGAATGCAGTAACCATCTAAATAGCTTGTTGCTTTCATAATTAAATTAATCCCAGAAGTTATTGTTTAGAATTTTCTTTATTTTTCTTATTATCTTTTCTTTATTTTTAATTAGGTTTCATATTTTTATTTGATTTAAGTTTTATTAATTACGTAAGTTTAATCAACTACTTAAACAAGTTTTTTGTATGTTATTTTAGAACAATTAATTAAGATTATTTCTTAAAAATTAATCAAATAAGAGAATTTCTCTATAATTTAATTATAATTTGTAGAAGTATGAGAAACCTAACTTTCTATCCATCTCGCTTTAATCTACGTTAATATAAAGGGGAAAAACACTCGGGAACCTGGAAATCCCTAAAAAGATTGCCGGGTTTTGGTCGGGTCGGGTTCATTTATCGTATTTGCTATGGTGTTCTAAATACATGAACGTGAATAGACATCCATTGATGGGCCTACGTATTGAAATCCTTGGGCCTTTTGCCTTCACTATTTCTATTTAACCATTCTGATTGGCCAAAACCGACATGTCGTTTGAATGATTCAGGTAGCCCCTGCTCTTCAAAATGGCAGGTCCATTTGGAGCATTTTCTTGCCCAGTGACAGAGAAGGTTTTAGCACTTCCTTCAGCATTCACATGAAAAATATTGGATTTGGATGGAAAATCTTGAAAAAAATTGAAAATAGGCAACCAAGCATGGAGAAACTTGATGGGAATTCTGATGAAGTAGTATATTAATATTAACTACAACTATGTCTTTGGTCATGTACAAAAATTCAGCAAACCAGTAATTGCTGGCTACTTTGTTCTTGGAGTAGCGAATGAAAAGACAATGAGCATCTACCACTACTACTTATGTCTATATGCAATGCTTTCTCCATATCTTTATCAACATTTCGTTGCATCAAGGAGGCTGCATATTTCATGAACATTGCATCACATAGCAACGTTATAGGACCAGTTCTCGGCAAGCCAAACTCTTCCTCAGACATTGCCAGGAGTTCTCTAAAGATGTTATTGTTAAGATACGAAATGGGGAACTCGAAGCGCCTTTGATCGACGGTGTAGACGACAAAATGGCCTTTATTTGCCACTGGTAACCTGTCATTGTTGTCTGTGTTTTCATCTTCACCGCTTCTTGGTATTGAAATTCTTTTCCTCTCCGGAGCAGCTAGTTTTTTCCACTTTTTTGTGAACTTAACGAGTCTCATGAGATTGATCATTGTGATGGTATCTTGAGACTGGTGAAGTTGGAGAAGGAGGAGGCTATCAATTCAGTTATTGAAACACTGAAATTCAAATCTTGAGCTGAGGAGAAAACGATGATGTTGGCTAGTTATTTATCCTCTAGGAAAGGCAGACACTTTACCTGCAAGTGGCCCAGCTTGTGTGAAGGATCATGCTTAGAACATGCTTGGTTTAGGTAAGCAATCAATGCAATATGTTTCAAGCAGTTCAATGGCATAACGGGTATGCAAGCTGGTTGATCATAAATGCTCTAGTCCTTGAGAACCACAGAGAACAAATTGATCAAATTGCTGAAATGAATCTTCTTATTTAGGCATATGCTTTGCAAGACATAAGCATGCTGGTCCCCCGCTTTGGACGAACTACCAAACAGGAAATTTGTGGTTGAAACAAGCCTACCTTAATAGGCTGTCACCCTTAGAGGTCCATTTATCAGGTTCCATTTTCAGGAGGTTGTGTAATGTTTTCAATCTCCCATTCAATTTCACATTGCCTTTGTCTCTAACAATTGAAAAGCAGAGTCTAAAGTTGAATTGCTTAACTTTTTTTCTTACCTTATCATGTTTTGATGTTTCTTGATTAATTCCTTGCAGTGGAAATAATCCATCAAACAAAAACAGAATAAACAAAATCCTTTAGTTGAATTACTGCATAGCAGTTAGCACCATTCTGTTAACAGCAGAATATTCTGTCATCAGTAGCAATACCACACCACTTCGGAATTCAATTTCAAAGTTTTCCTGACACAAACCGGGCCGAATTCGGAATTCTATCTCAGTATTTTTTGACACAAACCGGGCCGAATCTCTATTCCACAACAATTCTTTACAATCCACTAATTTAGCCCAGAATTATGTGCAGGTTAGAAGCTTGGATTTATTGTTACTTTTTCCATGTGACCATGAAGATTTTGTTATGATCGATATGTAAAAATGTCAGTCTACAGGGGAAAAAGAAAAAAAGAAGGAAAATGTAAAGAACAGAATTATGAGTGCCCAGATTGAGATTTTCAGTCAACAGTAATTTCTTGGACAAAAAATATTAAAGAATAATATAAATCATTTTTTTGAGTCTCATCTAACATCTAAAGCTTTGGGATGGGACGTAATGTTCTCGAGTTCGTCACTCACTCATATAGTATTGAAGGAAGTGCTGAAATGGCATGGAAAAAGATTCTTAGTTGTTTGATTCTTGCACTTGTCATGAATAAAGAAAAATAGAAGGAACGGCCAAGTGCCAGAAATAGCATTTTATTTTATTCCAAGTGAATATTTTTCAAGTGATTAAGTGAAAGAACAGTTCAACTTTGTAGACTACATCTAGTAATTACTCTCAACTAAGATGTATTTCATTTTAACTAAGATGTATCTGGGGCCTGTCAAAACGAGGTATTCCAGATTAATTTACGGGAGACTTTTAACGCTTTTGAGAGATGACGAGTACCATTTTCCATGGAAAAACAACCAAACATGACAAAAGATCTTGAATTTCATTAATGTATTGAAGTGTATACTAACATTAAAATGTATTTCAGAAGCTAAAAACTGACAATTGTTGATTTCTAACTTCATGACGAAGATACAAAGATGATGAGCATTGACTGCTGGGTATGGTCATCAGCAATGCTTTCTCTACATCTTTAGCCACATTCTGCTGGATCAAGGTGATTGTGTATTCCATGATGACAGCATCACATGGTAATGTGAGAGGTGCATTGCCTGTTAATCCGTACTCTTCTTCTGCAAGATTGAATAGCTCTCTAACAATTTCATTGTTAAGGTAATCCAAGGGAAGCACAAAGCGTTTATTATCAGTAGTGTACACAACAAAGTGCCCCTTCTCTGCTGTTGATGATGTGCTGCAATCTTCTGAATCTTTACCACTAACAGTTCCTGGAAATTCAATCCTTTTTCTCCTAATGGCAGCCAGTTTCTGCCATTTTCTTGCCAATTTGATGAGCTTCTTAGCACTGATCATCTTGAAACTGATTATACTAAGGAAGGGGATGTTTAGATCTTAGAATATGGAAATGTTATTCTTTTGATGGATACAAGGAAATGGAAGTGAACGCATTATATATACAGAAGACCAGAAAAAATTCCATAATGGACACTTTCACAAATCAGGCAGACATGCAAGGCAAAACCATGTGAGAAGTGGGCTATGTGGGGTTGTTATGGGAGGCGGACTTGTTTGCCAATGTGGAGCATGGAAGGTATGCATATATGTACGTTTTCGATCAAGTGGTTTAACATTGAAATAGGTCCAATTTTTTTGTCTCATGATGCTCTTCATTGACGGTCAGATTTTCAGGTGAGAGATGAAGAAGGCAACCTGTCCCAACGACAAAAAATCATTCATACTGTACATTGGCTACGAATATTATGTGTCGTTTGATTATTAGACAGGATTGCAGATTTCTGTATGAAATAGAACATGGGTTGCATCACACAGGGTGTCATTAATTTGTGGTGATCATTAAATTTTCTCATATATTCACTAGCTCCTTTCTTGCCTGTTCATCTTTATTTTATTTTTTCTGTTGCATTTTATCAGTGAGACAGGATAAGCTGGCACCTATCTTCTAACTGTGCACCATGTTTTCTGTTGTTGATTCTGCTACTGGTAGTCAAAATCATCCAGCAAACAAAAAGACCATCTTCACTTCACATATTCTAGTCATTAGGAAACCAGAAGTCAAATTGACAATGGCTGATTTCTAACATCTTGATGAAAATTCAAAGAACCATCTTGATGAACAAATTCTGTTTGGTGATGAATGATAAAAAAGAAGACCATGATCACCTAACAAATTCTAGTCATCGCCAAACGGAAATTCAAATCTACAAAATCTCCTCACAGTCCATAATTTACTTCAAAATCTTAAAAAGCTATAGTTATTCACTGGGCCAACTCTTCTGCACCTGCAAGAAAAAAATTCAGGGGAAAGAGTCTTTTGGGATTTATGATGCAGAATGCTAAGAACACTAGCACATTCATCAAAAAAAGATTTTAAGAAAATTATTACAAAAATTGATTTAAAGAAAATTATTACAAAAAGAAATTTAGTCCCCTTATAGACACCACTAGTCTTGAGGTAGTTTCTTCCACAGGAAGTAACAAATTTTGGATTTAAAAAGAAGCAACTGGTTTAATGAATGGGAAGGGCTAGAAAGAGCTTTGTAGTCTCTGTAGATTGAAGTTTCAATTTCAGAAACTTGAATTTTTCAATTATTCAGACTTTAAATGCTATATTTTCTGGTTGTTTCATTCTAATTGTTGTTGAGGTACTTAACCAGGACAATTTTAGATTTCACTTTAAACTAAGATTGATCAGGGGACTATGTTATCAAAGGGATGTTTCAAGAATTGTTTTTGATGAAAGAACAACCAAACATGAAAAGAATTCTTGTATTTCATTAATGTATCAATGTGTATATTAACTTTGTATGGTATTTCAGAAGCTACAAATTGACAATTGTTGATTTCTGACTTCTTGATGAGGATACAAAGTTGATGAGCATCGATCGGTAGCTAAGGTAATCAGCAATGCTTTCTCAACATCTTTAGCCACATTCTTCTTGATCATGGTGATTGCATATTCCATGAAGGCAGCATCACATGGCATGGTGAGAGGTCCATTGCTTGTCAATCCAAACTCTTCTTCTGCTAGATTGAATAGCTCTTTAACAATTTCATTGTTAAGGTAATCCAAGGGAAGCACAAAACGTTTTTCGTCAGTGGTGTACACCACAAAGTGACCCTTCTCTGCTGTTGATGATGTGCTGCAGTCATCCGAATCAAGACTGCTAATTGTTTGCGGAAACGTGAGCCTTTTTCTACTAATGGCAGCCAGTTTCTGCCATTCTCTTGCCAATTTGATGAGCTTCTTGGCACTGATCATCTTGAGGCTGATGAAAATAAGAAAGGAGATGTTTAGATCTTGTAATATTGAAATCTTAATCTTGCTTTGGATAGAGAGAAACGGAAGTGGGTTGATTATTTATACACAAGGCCAGAGACAATTCCATCATAAATACTTTCAACAGTCCAGGCAGTCAAGCAAAGCAAAACCACGTGACGGGTGGGTTTATGTGGGGTTGCAGGGGAGGTGAACATGTTTCCCTATTCCCCTTGAATAACAGCACATCAAGTTTGAGCATGGAAGGTATGCATATATCTATGTTTATGGCCAAGTGGTTTAACAGTAAAATAGGACCAGATTTGATGTCTCATGATCCTAGCTTCCATCAAACTTTGTGATCCACAAAAATTAATCCGAAGCACGTTCAAGACACAGGCATGTTGGACCCATTCAGGAGGAACTACCAAACAGGAAATATGTGGTTCAACCAAGCCTACTTTAATGGGTTTACAGACACACTAATCCATTTATCAGATTGCCTTGTCCGTGTACTGTTGAGAATCTCACATTACTTTGTCTCCTATAACTAAAAAGCAAAGTCTAAGTGAAAAAAGTGATCGACTGGTCGCCAGACTTTCAGGTAAGAGATGAAGAGAATTTGTCCCAAAGGCATAAAATCATTCATACTGTACCTTGACTACGGATATTATGTGCCAGTTGAGTACTTGACAGGACTGCAGATTTCTGTATAGAACATGGGATGCATCAAATGGGGTGTCATTTGTACTGATAATTAAATATAATCATGATAATCATGTATTTACCTTTTCTCATTCCTATTTATCTATTTTTTTTCGTGTTGCATTTATCAGTCAGACAGGATTGGCTGGCTCCTGTCTTCTCACTGCGCACCATGTTTTCTGTTTGATGATCCAGCTACTGGTAGTCAAAATAATCCAGCAACAAAAAACCATCATCACTTCACAAATTATATTCATCATCAAACCAAAGTTAAATAGACAAAACTTCCTTACAGTCACAGTCCATAATTTTTTTCAAAATCTT
>Ga0307517_10005013_pt1 | contig 20132 bp, 11 predicted proteins | sample 23_EM_MG_FD_194515 | JGI IMG/M metagenome (GOLD analysis project Ga0307517, IMG submission 194515) | Populus trichocarpa ectomycorrhiza microbial communities from riparian zone in the Pacific Northwest, United States - 23_EM | ecosystem: Host-associated > Plants > Roots > Unclassified | place...
AATATTATTTTTATTTATTTATTTATTAAATTAAATTAAATTAGTTTTTGACGAGTTTAATTACTATTTATTTTTTTTAAAAAAAACCCAGTCCAAATTAAATCATCGGATGATCGACATGCTTGAATCAAAACGGACACCTATCTCGGTTTATTTAATAAACCCTACTTCAATTTCAATTCATTACCAGATGCAGCAATCAACCAGTTTCATGCCACATTCAATTAACTTAAGCACAAATTAATCTAACATTTCTCGATGCAAATCATATATTATTGAAACAAATACAAAAACAAGTGGCCAATGAACAAATAATTTCTTTTGTAGTCTTGCGGTTAAAGCGTTCCTTCTAAAGGTGCGTGCCTGAAGAAGTTCTTTAACTTCCTTTTAACAACAAAGAGAACAATGGAGCAGCCGAAATTAAGGCTTAATTAATGATATTAATTGGAGAGAAAGATTTAATATTTGGTGTATGGAAACTAAAAAACTTTATATACGCACCTCAAATTGAAATATACACAATTCTTTCAAAAAAAAATTAAAATTAAAATTAAAATTGTTAGTAATTTCAAATCTAAAGCAAATTCAAATTTAAGTTTCTAAAAAGAAAATTTGAGTTAAGATTTAAATAATCTGATCAAGAAAAACTTAAACAATTAGTGGTTTGGCTTTGATGAAATAACCTCATTTGGTTATTATTAGGCCCTTGATTTGTGGCAAAGTGACATTACTTTGCTATCAATCTTTAAAAATATCAACCACACATTTACAAACTCACTGCTTTATTCACGTACACAATACTTTTTAGGTTAAATTTTAAAAAATAAATCATAAAATTCAATTTTCAAATTGTTTTATGACTCCATTTAATTCACACAATATTTCAGGGTTGTAATCAATCTATTTATACACCTGTTTTAATTAAAAAAAAATAACTCATAACCTATTCACACAATATCTTTCAAGTGAAATATAAAAATATAATTTTATCTTTCAAATTGTTTCAACATAAATTTAATTTAGTCAAATCAATTTAATATCATGATATATATAGTTTGAATTGATTCGAGTCCCAAATTTATGATCATAATAAATCTATATATACATATATTTTTAATTAGGAAAAATGACTCATAACTTATTTAGACATTATTTTTCAAGTGAAATCTAAAAGTAAAGTTTCATAAAATTCATCTTAATTTCAAATTGTTTCAAACTACATTTAATTTAGTCAAATCAATTTTATAACATGATATTCAATTCAGCTTGATTAGAGCCCTAAGTTCATCTAAATTTATGATTGGATATTAAAAAAATTTAGAACAATCTAAAAAAAAAAAAAACATTCCAGCACAAAAACAAATACGAATGAACCTAGTCAAGATCCTGACCGTTCATTTACAGATGTACGTCCCTGATTCACTAAACAAAAACGCTCACGTGTACTCCACGTCGTCTTCTTGTCCTCTTTTATCACCAAGACAAGACCGCAACACTAACGATACATTGTTCAAGTGTTTAACACCTGTCTTTGCCTTTTGTTTCCCTCTCAAGATCCATGAATCAAACCTCCACCAAATTTCCTTCTAACAGCTAATAACATTCCATTTCTTGACAGTTTGTCCACGCCCCACTTTCCTTTCTTCCTTTTTGGGTTCTTGAATCCTTGATTTCCCACTTTTTCTTCCTTTTTTTGAGTGTTCTTTGAGGAATTCAAGGTGGTTGTAAGTTTGGACTTGCCAAAAACAGTAAACAAAGAGATGATGATGGGTCACTCGTATCAACTTTAACCTTCAAATCTCTAAAATCTTTTTGAGAGTTTGAAATCTTGTAGTAGTAGTAGTATAATTCTTGAGTTTTGTGCCACCACTTAGCTAGCTAGATCTTAACACCTTTTATTTTTCTCTTCTTGTTTTGTTTCTTCACAATCTTGAAAATCTTGAAGCAACCATAATTCTTGCTTTTTGCTTGTTACATCAATGCCAAGAAACATGATCGTGTGTATTTGCCTCATAAATATGCTAGAATCTCTCATTGAAACTCCAAATCTTTCAAATCTTTGAAAATCCCTGGAAAACATTTTTTGATGCTAGTGATTATCTTGTTCCAATCTTGAGAATGCTACTATAGGGTTATTAGTAATAATTTTTAAAAGGCATTTTGCTGAACTGTTGGGATTGTGATATAATTTTATGGAGGCAAAAAGCAGAGAGCAACAGCACTGTAAGGTAAGAAAGAGAGGGAATTCATCATCTTCATCATCTTCTTTAGTCCAAAAATACAGATTCAAGAGAGCAATTCTTGTTGGAAAAAGAGGTGGGTCTACTACTCCTGTCCCAACCTGGATGACAAGCTCAAAATCTCCAACCTTGGCAATGCTGAATGCTGAGTCCACCAAGTGCACACCACCTCAAAATGGAAGCAAAGCAAAAGAAGTCTCAGTTTCTGCAAGAAAATTAGCTGCCACTTTGTGGGAAATCAATGGAATGCCTTCTCCAAGAGTTAAGAAGAATCTGGAAGACAAGAAAGAGTTTAGAAGCAGAGAAAAAGTTGCTAGGTTGCCACATTTATCAGATCCATCTTATACTCCTTTTTCAGAGGTGAGATATTCATAATTTTCTTTTTTCTTTTTTGGACTTCCATGTTTTCATGTGAAATTTACTAAAAAATATGATTTTTTGGGGGGTTATGCAGAGGATGGAGAAATCTAGAGGCCATAGTCATAGGGCAAGAACATCAGCTGTTACAAAAAGACTTCAGCTTACTGATTATCATCTTGGAGGTTTGGATTCTGCTAGCAGTGACAGTTTGATGGAGGCGGTATGTGAAAACTTTCGTTAGTGTTTGAGGTCATTTTCAAATAATTTTCCATGTCTCAAAAGCATATAACATGATTAGAATGGAACAGTATAAATGGTCCTGGTATATATTTTAATATATTGGTACTTGAAAAAATGTCACTGAATTGACACTACAAACACCAAATTCAGTGCAGCTTTCAGCATTATTCTTATAAAGAAAACAAAAAGGTAGCTTTCAGCATTATTATCTTTGTGGGGAATAGTAATAATAATTATGATAATGACAACCATTAAGGATATTTATTTTAGAAGTCTACTAATTATGCAATTTTTGAGATTTATTCATCCAGAAAAAAAAATCTTTTAAAGATTTTGGATTTACAGAATTGCATTTCAAATCCTGGACCAAACATTTTCCAATTTATATGAGAGAAACAACTGATCCAATCTCTCAAAATGCAGATTGAAAGTCATCCAAAAGGCAAATCTCGCACAATTGGATTTAAAACCTGTTTGAAGGATGTTAGTGATGGGATAACCACCTCCAAAGAACTTTTGAAAGTTCTGAATCATGTTTGCGGCCTTGACGAGAAGCACCCATCAGGCTTATCTCTTGTCTCCGCCCTTCGGATTGAGCTTAATCGAGCCTGCATTTTGGTCAATCAATTGATCAAAGAACATCGATCAAACCACAATGAGATTGAGTACCGTATTAAGCATTTTGAGGAAGAGAAAGCAGCTTGGAAGAGCAAAGAGCGGGATAGGATTCGCAATGCAATAGCATGCATTGCAGAAGAGCTTGAAGTTGAGAGGAAACTACGAAGGCAAACAGAGAGATTGAATAAGAAGCTTGGGAAAGAATTGGCAGATACAAAGGTATCTCTGTCAAAAGCAGTGAAAGAGCTTGAGAGTGAGAAGAGGGCGAAAGAAATATTGGAGCAAGTTTGTGATGAGTTGGCTAGAGGTATTGGAGAAGACAGAGCTGCGGTGGAAGAAATGAAAAAAGAATCTGCAAAGGTGAGGGAGGAGGTGGAGAAAGAAAGGGAAATGCTTCAGCTTGCTGATGTATTGCGTGAAGAAAGAGTCCAGATGAAGCTCTGTGAGGCTAAGTATCATTTTGAGGAGAAAAATGCAGCTGTGGAGAGGTTAAGAAATGAACTTGAGACCTACTTGAAAGAAAAGGCAGGTGCAGAAAACGGTGATGGTTCTCCAAATTATGAAAGGATTAAAGAGCTTGAGGCTTATTTAAAGGAAATCCAATTTGGATCATGTCAGCAGGATGAGAGGGAAGAGAATGAAGGGGGTGCAATAGGAAACGGAGAAGTTCATGATGGAGATGATTCAGCTGACAGTGATCTTCATTCCATTGAATTAAACATGGACAATAACAGCAGGAGCTACAAATGGTGTTATGTTTCTGAAGGTGATGCTCCAGACAATCCAAAGTGGTTTTCAGGAGGTAAAGATTTCAAGGGAAGGAAGTCGATCTCCGATAATATTCAATGGGGAAACATCTGTTTGCAAACAAGAAATTCCAATGGTATTGATGGTCCTGATTGTGACTTAATCAATGAAAATCAGGGAAGTCTGAATACGCTCTATAGGGAAAGGTTATCTGATCTTAGCTTCCATTATCCAGTACAAGATCATGAAGATGAAATCAAGAAATATAAAATATGTCAAGACTCTTAAAGACCATGTATTATCTGGTTCTAAAAGATCATCGACACAGAACTTTTCCAGTCCGACTCCCGTGTGGTGGAAATCCTTGCCTCTTCAGGAGGCTGGCAGTGTAGTTTCAGATGATAGTTCACCTGTGATACAAGAGGATAATTTGAAGCCCAGGATAGCATGAATGAGAGGTGATCGTTGAATTTCAACAAGCTCCAGACATTAAACTAGTTCTAAATTATGTTTTCTTTTTTCTTTTCCCTGCAGAAAAGCAATGCTTGCACTTTCTTCTAAATATTCAAGCCTTCCCACTGTCAAATTCATTTGCATCAGTCAACTTCTAAAAGCGAAAATGTAAATACAAATCATTTACAAGCTATATGGATCTGAGATTACTTGTCAACCAATACTTAAGTTTTGCAGTATGTATCCTTATTTTGCCAGTGTGGAACAATCAAATTATATTTTGTAAGTAAAGCAATTGCAGCAATTGCTCAGAAGATCAGTCCATGAAAATAGAACAAACAGAAGTCTGCTTTGAACATTTTTTTTTAATCTATGAAGTCTGATGGGGAATTCAAGGGAAGAGAAGTTGACATAGCAGATATATTCAGGAAGAGAATGCGTTGGTATTTCCTTATCTGCCACTATAATTTTCTATTAAAATGCAGCCATGTGAGATGCTTAGATACTTTAAAAGTCATTTGCCTTTTTGGTTGAATAATGACATCTACCTGAACGTCATACTAACATGATGGAGACAGCCAAACTTTGAGTATAATTATTATTGATCTTCATGATGTTTGAGATGAAGTCAGTTTCAGGGACCATAAATACTTGTAACATGTTTGGTAAATTTTCTGACACCGTCAAGTCACTGTTCTGGCTCCCCTCCAGCATAGTTACCACCACATGCAAATTAACTCTTTCAAGTTAGGCCCTTGTATTGATGCAGGAAATATGGTCTATAGGCAGCAAAGAAGATGAGGCTGGAAAAAATTTCTAATCTCTTGCCATATATCATTCACTCGGTTACATGAGATTAATTTCCAAATCCCCTGTCCACATGCATTTCATGGATTGAACAAAGACTTGACTAAATAAGAAAGAAAAACCAGGAAGGGTATTCCAAGTTTCATGATGCTCCATCACCCTTCCATGACTTGAATCCTTGAGATGAACCACAAGATGAATGTGTGGGGTTCGAACAACAAAAGGGCATTGCCTAAACTTCATCTCTCACAATTTTCCCATCCCCACAACCCAGAAAACTATTCCTCCATTTAAGAAAACTCATACTCCTTATTTATTTTTCTATATATTTCCATCACTACCAAAGTTTCAACTTTATCTTCTTGTCTATGGTTAAATTATGGCTGAACCCGGTGTCAAGAGGACTGACAATTCTGACCAATTTGCTCGAGCTTATACCTTCTTTGCTTGGTGAGATGTTGGCAGCGAGGCGCTACCATCCTCATCATCAGGAAAGTTCTACTCCCTTACAGGTTCTGTTTGCTGCATTGTTTTGTTTGGATTTACACAAGGACTTGAACCAAGTCCTCGAAGAGGGATCAAGGAGAAGTAGGCACTAAAGGGAAGAGAAGTTTATTGAAACTGTAAAATTGTTTCTTTGTTTTTGTACTTGATGTCTGATTTCTCCTACTTATCAATTCACATGTACATCTATTCAAGCCACAAAGTACTGTCAACACACACACACACAGACAGACCCAAATTGAGTTCTTGGATTGGAACTGACACTGATGCATTGAAGTCTACTTGGGACTTGTTTACCAACCAGCAGTGAGAATACTAAAGGGAAGAGAAGTTGCTTGGCAAATTATCAAACCAATAAATTCGGTCATCAATAGGCAACATCATGAAACTTATCAACTCGGCTGCGCCTGATTCACGAAACATTGGATCTTCTTTAGTTTTACACTCTTGTCAGATCCAGAAAACTACATAGATCACCGAATCATTTTTTAGATAACAGGTTCAATATTTTTATTAAACCGCTATCGTTTTATTTTTTAATTATTTAAAAATTCTTGATATAAATTTATATAACTGGATTTGAAATTGGTCTCTTAAAACTCAACTGAATAAACTAGGTGATATGGATTAAGATATAATATGTTGTCTGATATAACTAAGAACTGAATCCAAGTTAGACATCAAGTCTCGGATTTAATTTCTAGAAACAACTATGTCCTTATCTTTTTTTTTTTTAATGAATATAACCTTTCCTTTGTTTCCATGTAAAATAAATAAATAAAAGAGTTAATATATTTTTCTATCATTTTCTTTCCTTTTATTTCTAATCCATTTAAATATGGGTGTATCACAAATCAATATTGGAAAATTATAATTTTAGAAGGATGAACAACGGGTCCCAATGAACAATAAGATGGAATTCAAACCAAAGTAGAATTATTGAAGAGAATAACTCTTCTGCAATCTCAAGTTGGTAAAACCAGCTAGATTAGAGTAATTTTAGAGATTCAAGAACTACAGATTAAAAATGCTTAGCTTCTGTTACTAATGATGTCTAACTTTAGAGTAATTTTAGAGATTCAAGAACTACAACTCTGAATTAGCTCCTTTAATTGAGCTGATCTAGCAAAGTGCGTGTTGAGAAAAACTCATAGCTCAAATAAAAGTTGGAACAGAGCACAACTCAATGACACAGGAACACACGCAAACAAACACCTACTCCCTAATGTCAAGCTAAATTGTCATTCCAAGCAGTATAGGGGTTATGATGGCTATTTCAAGACTGCTATGGTGATTTCGGAAATACAATTTTGCCAAAATAACTCACCTTCACCAAACATTGCTGTCCTTGGGAGTGGCATTCTATTTTCCCAACAAATAGCAGCACCAATTTTCCCAACCGGAGTCTCAAAAACCGGAATCGTTGATCCATCTCCAAATCCCCACACTATACGCTCCACCGCCGTTGGCATAACTTTCACAAAAAGAAAAAGTCTTAGGCGCAGTCTTTCTTATCAGGAATAGCAATGGCTGAAGCATGATACTTCCTGAAATCCTCTCTGCCTTTAGCTGTACGCCTACCAATAGCAGCACCAAAACTTGATCCTCTAGGATAACCACCAATAAATGCTTCAGGAAACACAACCAATTAAGTCCCAAAACCGGCTGCCTCAGCCAGCAATCTCTCAGCCTTATCTTTACACACAAGAATCAGAAACTAGAACACGATTACAAACAAAAGAAAGTTTCCTTTTCTTCTGGGGCATAAAGAATTCAAGTACCTAGAGTGGCAGGAGTATCATAGAAGACAGTGGTGGCTTGAACAACAGAGGCACGGACAGTCGGTGCTGAAGAGTCGGAATCCATGTCTACCTCTGCAAAAAGTGGGCTTTCTGATAGTGGGACAGTAGGGACAAGAGCCATGTTTATGGTCTGAGCGGAGAGTGTTTGGTCTGTTGCCGTACTTGCTGTCTGAGAATTGTCAACTCCAGTCTCACAATGTCTTTGCCTTTTTTTTTGGGTTTTTTCTTGATTCTTCTTTATTATACACGCAGATTGGATAGATTAATACTAGTTAAATAAAAAACCTTTAAAAAAAAATTAAAAAGTTTTGTAATCACAAAAAGTTTTGTCAAATTTTCTTTGAAGTGACGAATTGCAATTTTTTTTAGTTGTATTATGGTGATGTATTTATTGGATTTTTGTCAATAATTTTTATTAAAAAAATTGTTGAAAAGCACTGATTATTTATTTTTTTATATGTTATGTATTGGTTTTTCAATATTATGATCTGACTATTGGTGAATGATCGCTATTTTTTTTTTTTTGTATAGATATTTTGTAATAAAAATCCCTCCTGGTAGTGCTTATTTTTCTTGTTAATGTACTTGATCACGTATTAATAGTAATAATAACAAAAGATAAGACGGTAGTTTATTTCAAATAACTTTGCAGTTCTTAATGGTAAAATTAATGAAATCAAAATATTTTTATTAATTTATCCCATATTTTAACCTACCAAAATACTAGTAAAGAACCCCATCTACGAAACAGAGTCTCATAATTATGAAATAAGATTTAAAATACTTTATTTTGGAAATCAACTCCATAATTACGAGTTGCATGGTTACCGTTTTGGATCCCATCTACGAAACAGAGTTTCAATAACGTAGGGTTCATCCTCCGGCCACCCGGGGGCTTTCATCCATAAATAAATCCCATCATCTCTTACTATCCAAAGGGCTTCCTCGTTCACCGCCCAGGTGGACAGATCAAAGCCACCATGCTTCCCGGCATTCGAGAACGACCAGAACACATCCAAAGAAGCATGGGATTTCTTGTCCTTGGACATATTGCACCAGAATAATGTGGTCCTGAAGAAGTTTACCCTGAAACTAAACTTGAATTCATCCCTGGTCTTGATATATTGGGGGCCAAGATCGTCATCCCCAGACTTGCAGTGCGCAAACAACACCTTCTTGTTGCTCAGTCGATTGACAATACGTACAGTCCAGGCAGTAGAGGGAGTTATGGCTATTGCCAGGAGAAGGAAAATTGCTTTGACGTGGAGGGAACCCATTGCCTTGGCACAATAAACGTTTTTCTTTCATTAATTTATCCCCTTCAGCATGGTGAAGAGAGCTAGAGAACCATTGATCTCTTCTTGAGCAAATTACTACAAACAAGCAAATGCATGCATGTATATAATTACCAAGCACTGTTATGCGTTAACACTGCCATTTCGGTTTTGCTTGATTAATGGCCAATTAATTCTCTTTCTGTTTTTTTTTTTGGCAATATTTATTATTGTTTTCTTTTCTTTACTGGCAATAAGTTTCCACATATTATCGGGGTTTTTTTTTTTTTTTTATATCAACATGTTTAGTGTATTAATTAAATCTTATTTATTCTACAAGTTTGTACTTTATTGAAATTATTATCATGTGGCCTTCTTGAAATATAGCATGAAAGTCTAACAATATTAAAAGAAATCATAACAATATATAAAAGTTATATATTATTTATTAAGTCAAAAGATACAGATAAGCTAAAACATTATAAATAGTTATATATTTGGAGAAAGCATTGGAATTGATGTTATTCAATAAAAAAACATTGTTATAAAAATATAATTGTTTCTAATGTTTTTTGTAGATACAGAATCTTATCATTTACTTTTTAATATTTTTTTTTATCTTACATGTTAGGATTTTATTATGTAAAAACAAGTATATTATAATTTTATTAATGAAATTGCTTGTTTACTTATGTTATAAAAATTACTTGTAATTTTATGATTTTACCATCAAAATTTATATTATATTTTTTTATATTAGAAAAAATATTTTTAACAACATCGTATGTATATAATCACAGTGATTTTTCATATACTTGAATTGAATGCATGAATTAAGAGGATTTGATTTTGACCACGAATTCATTTAGACTATTTCAGTATGTTTGGATTCATGAATATGAATGTGTCGATTCATCTAATCCAGAGGGCACAATAAGAATTCTACAATTATGATGGATCATTAATATTGTGAGCCAAGTTATTTAGAAACTCCCTCCTGTATATATTTCTTTTTCCAATTACTGTTATTTTAATATAAAATTCTTAAAAATAATTATTTGTGGTAGTTATTATTTTTAATGGAAGTCTAATTATTTAAATTTAATACTTAAAGATGTAGTGATCAATTTCTATATATAAAAAGATTAAGTATAGTTTGTTTTTAAATTATTTTAAGTAAAGTTTTGTGGTGTTTAGAAAGTAATTACTCTATCTTTAATATTATACCTGGAATCTTTAAAATTAAAGGAAAAATTGGAATTTTTTTTCTATTTTATAAGTAATATTATTATTTTTATTTATTATTTACAAAAGAAAGTTAAAATTATTAGAATTTTTTTTGTTTGATTGCTTTCTTGTTAACGGGTTTGTTTAGCTGTTTTTTTCATGTATTTTTGTGATGGGAGTGCATATATTTTTTAAATTTGTTTTTTTATCGTGTAGAAAGTGATTTTTTTTATTGAAGTTTTCCACGTAGCTATTAACAAGTATATGCCATGCCTTGCCATGTCTCAACTCACAAATAGGAAACCGTTATTCACAATTGATAAAATTATCATTACAATTTTTTTAATTGAGGTGGAAAATATTGTTAATATGAATAGTTAACCACCTCAACTTTTTTAATTCCATTCACATCCTTCTTCTTCTTCTTCTTCTTTTATGATTGTGTCTCCCGGTGTGGGATTTTTTCTCATGCGGATATTCTTACTTTTTTTTTTAATTGGATCTTCCCGGTGTCGGGAAACAAATCCAATGCTCGGTTGATATTGGTTTGGCAAATTCAAATTCAATTTTATTGTTTTTCTTTACTAAATCCTTGAGTTATTGGCTAAATTAACACATATTAATTATTCTTGAGTTGAAAAACTTTTATTCTGAAGAACATCTCCATGAGCTGCATGCATGGTTACCTCTTTGGTTGCCATCTAAGATACAGAATTTCATCAATGTAGTCGTTTTTAAATGCATCCCCCCCGGGATCTCTTATCTTTAAATAAATCCCATCATCTCTTATTACCCAGACGGCTTTCTCGTTCACAGTCCAGGTGGACAGATGATCAATGCCGCCATGCTTCTTGGCATCCCCACTCGGCCAGAACACGTCGAAGGAAGCTTGAGATTCTCTGTCCTTCGACATGTAGCACCAGAATAATGTGGTCCTGAACAAGTTTACCCCGAAACTAAACTTGAATTCATCCCTGTGCTTGATATATTGGGGGCCAAGATCGTCATCTCCAGACCTGCAGTGCGCAAACAGCACCTTCTTGTGGCTCAGTCGATTTAGAATACGTACAGTCCAGGCAGTAGAGGGAGTTATGGCTATTGCCAGGAGAAGGAAAATTGCTTTGATGTGGAGGGAACCCATTGCCTTAGCACATTAAACTTTTTTCTTTCCTTTTTCTTTAATTTGGGAACTACAGAAAGTATATCTGCTGATTCCTCCTTGAACGAATTAATACAAAGAAATGCATGCATGCATATATATATATATATATATATATAATCACAAGCATTGTTATGCGTTAAAAATGTCATTTCGGTTGATTAATAGCCATTTAATTCTCTCTGTTTTTTTTTTGGGAAATATTTAATGTTTCTTTTCTTTTCTTTATTGGCAATAAGTTTCTACGATCTCAACATGAGTGGTTTATTAATTAATTGTATTTTATTCAGTACAATAAAATTATATTTTATTGAAATCATTATTATGTGGCCAAGGATGGTTTTGTCGATGTACGTACATACTTTAATTGAATACATGATTCGATTGCCAAAATTTTGTATTTAATTTAATTCTCAATGATTTAATTAAGAGCATTTGACCACGAGTACATTTAGAATATTAATGAAGTATGTTTGGATTCATGAACACGAAAAGGTGTTCGAATCATCTAATCTAGAGGGAAGAGTCAGGATATATTCTACAATATATCATGATGACTCGTTAATGTGAGCCAAGTTATTTAAAATCTAATTTTAATTATTATATAAATTTATTTCAATATTTTTTTATTGTAAGAATATATTTTAAATTACTTCTGTTATAACAATACAATTTTTTAGCATCATATCAACAAGTTTATTTTATTTGTTCGAGACATTAACATGTGAATAATCATAATTAATTAATATATTAAATGAAGTGATAATTAATATTTTAACACGAACTAATTTGTTTTAAAGAAAAAAAATAAATTAACTTTTGAACGCTTAAAACCATATCTCGTTTTTTTTTTTTTTTTTATAAGAGACCATGCAACCGAGTAAAAAACTAAAAATTATTTATGTTGTGTTGCCTCAGCTGCCGCAAACCCGAGTCAGAGAAACATAGGCGTGCCACGTGACAAATACGGTCCGTACAAAAGCCTCGACTTGTCTTCCACACTGGTCTGGCCAGAGACAAGATTCCTCTGCTGGACACGCAAAAAGCCCAGAGAAAGCAAAGCAAGGCACCATATTCATGGTTAATACCAATCAACAAGTCAAAAAAGCAAAGCAAAGAATCCCCAGATTCTGCAGCTATATAAGCTGTTCTATGTTTTCCATCTTTCTTTCTCAAACCATAATTAAGACAACATATAGGTACAGGAGTACGTAATACTACTTTGTTATTGTTATTAATTTCTCAGAGAGTTGTGTACGTACGTTGACGAGGAGGATGGCTTCAGGGGAGGTGTCTCGAGAGACGCAGATGTCCATTGAAGCTACGTCTATGTTTCCTGGCTTTAGGTTTTCACCAACAGATGTAGAGTTGATTTCTTATTATCTGAAAAGGAAGATTGAGGGAGCTGAGAAATGTGTTGAAGTTATTTCTGAGATTGAAATTTGTAAACACGAGCCTTGGGATTTGCCAGGTTTTTAATTTCCACACTTTACCACTATTCTTTGCTTAAAAAAAATAAAAAAGAAAATTAAGGTTAGTTCTTTCTGTATTCCTTTATTAGATTAAAAAAAAATCCCAAAATGAAATTCTTTCTTTTAATTTAAATCAAAATGAAGTTTTGATTGAACAGATTAATCTGTTTTACTTTATCGAACCCATAACCTGACCAGATTACAGACGAGTTGTATTTAATAATTTTGTATTTTATACCTCTTTGATCATTATTTTTATTTTAAAAGTATTCAAAAATCGAAATTAATTAAGTTTTGATTGATGCATTAAGGAAAATTTATAAATATTTTTATACGTCCTTCCAAGATTTGATGTCATTTCTTATGGTGTTATAAGTTGAGTTCCGTTGAATGAAAGGATTTTATTTTACTTTTTTGGTATTTTGCACATGATACATGAGCTGCATCCGTCTATGTTCGTACTGTGTAATCATGTCCTTCGTCAAATAGTAAGCATGATAAATCATGTTAAGATAGAATAGTAAAGTAACCATTATTATTATTATTTAGGCGCTGATTAATTCTGATTATTTTAAACCAGCGAAATCTGTCATCCAATCGGAGAATGAGTGGTTCTTCTTTTCGGCTCGTGGAAGAAAATACCCGAATGGGTCACAAAGTAAGAGGGCAACTGAACTTGGTTACTGGAAAGCAACTGGCAAGGAACGTAACGTGAACTCAGGTTCTGATGTGATTGGTACCAAGAGAACTCTTGTGTTCCACGTAGGTCGTGCGCCGAAAGGGGAAAGAACAGAGTGGATTATGCATGAATATTGTATGAAAGGACAATCCCAGGTGATGATTTGTGCTGACATTTCTGAGTTGTTCTGCTAGTTTTTATTGAAACTGAGGTTTAAATTAGAGAAAAATGTTGGCATGGATGACTCTTATAATATGAAATCATGCCTTCAACTGCTAGTTGTGAAATGTTTGATTAGCTTCCACATTATTAACCATATGTTGATGCAGTGCCTATGTGTGTGGATTATGCGAAGCCACACATCTTTCTCTCCAAATAGAAGATAACTTTTCTGATAGTGATAGGTATATTTTCTGATTGATCTGAAGTGGGATTTGGTTGCTAGTGGAGAATTTATGGGGCTGGCATACCTCTCAGGATTTCTTAGGAGTGATTAATGTCATAATCATTGTCATTAAACATGTTTCAGATGAAAGGATTAGTGTCATATATGACCATTCCTCAATTATAGAGCCCTACTGAATTAGGTTTCGGGAACAAATGTTTTCGAGCTAGTAAACATCATCACATTGTAGTCTCACAATTTTAGAAGCTCAATAGTTTCCTTGAACAGAAGGAATGTTAGCTGGTGCTTCACTGATTTATTGTCAGTAGTTCAATATGGGTTATGTGTGAGCTTGTTAATTATGGCCCTTTACATTGAAGGACCTTTTCATGTTCTAGTTTGGATGTTCGAACCCACCTGAAAGGCAGCCAGACATGAAATTGATTGTTAGGTGTTTTACTGGATCATCTATGAGAGCAGAAATTTGAATTTCGTGTTTGAGCTCAGGATGACATATGCTTATTATTATTATTTTTTAATACATATGATTACGATGGTATCTAATAAGAGACATAAATATTTCTGTCATTTGCATTTTCTGGGATAAATATTGGGGACTGTGATATTTCTTTATTCTTGATTGATTTCCAGTTGAAAAATCAGCTGTAGGCTTTCAAACTGTTGTTTGGTTGAGTGATTACATGCTGCAGATGTAATTTTGATGAGAATATTCTTCATTCAGTGGACGAGCATCTGTTTATTGTAAGATGATAAGGTTTATACTTGAATTTAATCGTATATTGCAGGATTCTTTAGTCGTTTGCCGCCTGCGGAAGAATGCCGAGTTCCGTCTCAGTGATACTTCAAACCAGGGTGATGTAAATGAAAGGCATTTGTCAACCACGCATAATAGTAGTAATGCCGTTTCTGATGGTGGTATTGATCAGGGGGGGGTACCTGCAAGTGAGAAGGCTGCTGAATGCTCCAAGAGCTGTGAATCTTACTCTATTGAGCAACTTTCTTCAGCGTCCGAATCTGAACTGAAATTATCAAATGATGTTGCCTTGGCAGAGTCTTCCAGCCACCAGAAGGTCTGATTATTTATTTATTCCTTTTCAATCCCGTGGTACGTAATTTGATTTCTCTGCGACAATTAGTAAGTGTTTTTGATTCATGCTGTTCTTGAATTCCAGGATTCTGACAACGATGAGGATTTTTATGCTGATATACTGAAGGATGATATTATTAAACTCGATGAAACTCCATTTTTCGCCCCTCCTGGGCTTCGTTCACTGGTTGCGAGCAACTCTGGGGCTGGAACAAGACCTGAACAACCAGTCGAAATATTTATGTCGGAGGCACTTCCTTTACGCCCAGTTCCCTCGCAAGGAACAGAAAATCAGCCAGTCGAGATATTTATGTCGGAGGCACTTCGTTTATCCTCAATTTCTTCGCAAGGAACTGAAAATCAGCCAGTCGAGATTTTTATGTCGGAGGCACTTCCTTTATCCCCAATTTCTTGGCAAGGAACTGAAAATCAGCCAGTCGAGATGTTTATGTCGGAGGCACTTCCTTTACACTCAATCCTAGGAACTGAAAATCAGCCAGTTGAGATGTTTATGTCGGAGGCACTTCCTTCACCCTCAATCCTAGGAACAGAAAATCAGCCAGCCGAGATATTTATGTCGGAGGCACTTCCTTCACCCTCAATTTCTTCGCAAGGAACAGCAAACCGAAGAATCAAGCTGAGGAGGCAAATGCCTGGTATGTCTCAAGCAGAGATGCATGTTAATAATGTAGGTGAGGAAGGTAAGTTGCCATGCTCAAAGGAGCCTCCAAAATGTGTGCTTAGTTTACTCTCTGCAAAGACGGGCAAGCTTCGACATATTTCTACAGTTTTTATTATCCTGACTTTACTGGTTGTGTTTGTGTACTTGTTGGGAGGTTTCAAGTAAGTCAAAAGGATCATACATGCCACCATGTACAGAACCTAGCTCCTGGCATTAAATGTACAAATGTCAGATTGGCAAGATGTTTATATGTAATTAAACATAGCGAATGATTAGAGGAGAACTTAGCCACCAAAACAAGATATGTAATTAATTCTTAGTTGCATAATAATAAAGAAGCATGCCTGGATTTGATTAAGGCATGGAATAAAATATTCTCTAGCTCCTAGGCTTCGTAAGTTAAACTGTCATACTTGAAAACCAACAATTTTGTCTCTTGCTTTTGTTGACTGCTGTTTTATTAAACATATGTTTATTTTTCTCTGAACTCGCATTGTAAAAGTAGTTTTTATATGAAAACGCATTGAATTAATGTTTTTTTTTAAAGTATTTCAATGATTTTAATGCATTGATATAAAGAATAGGGGTTTGTTTGTATGTTTAAAACTGTAATTTAGTGTGTTTTAAAAGTATTTTTGATATGAAAAAACATTGAATTAATGTTTTTTTTTAATGTATTTTGATGATTTTAAAGTGTTGATATAAAAGGGAGAGTATGTTTGAAGTTTAAAACTATAATTGAGTGCCTTTTAAAAGTATTTTTGATATGAAAATGCATTGAATTAATATTTTTTTAATGTATTTTAATAATTTTAATGTGTTGATATAAAAGGAGGGGGTTTGTTTGTAAGTTTAAAACTCTAATTGAGTGCATTTTAAAAGTATTTTTAATATGAAAAAGCATTGAATTAATATTTTTTAATGTATTTCGATGATTTTAATGGGTTAATATAAAAAATAAAAAAATATTTTAATATAATTTTAAATAAAAAACACTTTTAAAAAACATATTGTATCACAATATCACACAATGAATTATAGCACAATTATCAGTAATAACTCTTTTTTTAAAAAAAATAATATTGAGTTTGAACATCTTGTTGGTTAAAAAAATGCATTAACAATAAAAATTTTCAGCCTCTTCTAAGTTTCCAATCCGGGATTATAACATAGAAACCGGACTAAATTAACCTTCAAGAATACTGCTATCCTGTTTAAATTGTTTATTAATTCTTTTTGCTAGCATACAATAGGATAATTGAAGGAATTTTAATGGGGAAATATTTGTATACAAAATGGATTCATAATTCAGTAATTTTAAATTTTAAATCGAAATTGATGTACAACAACATTGTATATAAACTTTCATGCACGATTATATAGGATTGTGTATCTTTAAAATCGCGAAATGTTTTAAAATTTTGTTTGGAAGTAGACTAATTTTTATTGTTAGATTTTTTAAAAAAATATGTTGATCTTGAAAAACATCAAATTAATGGTTTTTTTTTGTTTTTTTAATAATTTTAATATATTGATATTAAAAATAAAAAATAAAAAATAATTATTTAATATATTTTTAAATAAAAAATTATTTAAAAAATCAATCTTCACCCCGAATCGTGAATAGCGTTTATCAGGAGTGAAGCTATTAACCTGAGTTGGTTGGTGGCTGGAGGGAAATGAATGAAGTGACATTGTAGCTGGGGATTTGAATTATATGCAGGCATTTGACTAACTAGTAGCAGTAGATTGGTCGGTGAAAATGGAAAAAGGCAGCTGGGAAGGGTGACAAATTCAACATTTCATTGGAATTCGGTGCACAAGAATGTTTATTTTCATGTTTTAAAAGTGTAATTTTTTAAAAAAATTATTTTTATTTATTCAATTATTATCACAATTTTAGACACTTTCTGAATCAAGAAGAGGTGGAAGGTATCCATTTCTTTTCTTCTAAATTCTTTAGTTTCATCTAGCCTTATCTCTTAAACATCTTGTTTCATATTAGATTGAATTAAACTTTATATATATATATATATATATATAAAAACAAATTAAAATTTGGAGAAGCTGGCATTGATTGAATTAAATGAAGCTAACTTGATCAAACCTAGTTGTTGTCGAGCTAACTTTTATTTCTCCCTCGTCGTCCGTCCTTGTATTTGGTGTCACTCATGAATTCTATCTTCCCTTTCATCAATCAATAAATAGTTTTTTTGAGAAATCAAAAGCATCAATGGCTTCCACGGAACCATCTTGTCCTTTCTTTTGACGAGAATTCTTTACTTTTTTGTATGCTTGGTAAAAGGTTCTTATCTCTCAAGCTAGAACATTAATGCTCATATTACTCTGTTTGCTTTTCTTATTAAATGAAGTTCTTATACCATTCTCAAATGGATTTCGGAAAAGTCTCCGCTTTCCTTTAATAAGCTCACCGGAACCTTTTTTCCGGTTGCTACTACTACGTACGAAGATGAGAAGATATAATACATAGAAAAGAAAAGCTTACCGAATTATTACCTTTTTAGTAGATTTCAAAATAAAAAAATATTGTCTTATAGAACATTCTTATCTTTTAAGAACAATAAATTATTTAATTTTCACTAATTTAAGTTTCTTTTTGTTGTAAAATGTTTTTTTTTATAATGTGCTAAGCATGAAAGAATTATGAAATCTTTTATGAAACATGTTTTACATGAAATTAATTAACGGAGCTCTAGTAAAACTCAAGAAAAGAAAAGAAAAATATCAACAACGTGATCTTTTTCATTTAAAATAAGTCGTATTGCTTTTCTAATAAAAAAAATGTCATTGTTTTTTTTCATATCTAGCCAACATTAAAAAAAAATCAAATCAATATAAAAGATTCATTTTAAAAATCTTTTGGAAAAATATAGTTTATGATAGTCGACGTATTATAAGCTGATATATAGATAAAAGAAAAAAAAACTAAGGCTGAATAATAATAAAAGAAAATAATTTTCAAAAGTGTAAAATATTGTCCTCTAGCTCTAGCTCTAGCTCTAGCTCGTTCTACTTTCTAAATGGTTGCCAAGATTATGTACGTCCATGAATCAAACCTCAAAGTAGAAAACAGAGGAATATGGCCGATGGATCGTTGATTATTATGCAGTGAATCTTTACCAGAAGTTAGCTAACTATTTATATTACATGTGACTCTTGTTAATTAATACTTGTATATATTGCTACGCAACATAATTAAAGCAGTCAGAATTATTAGAGAAGTAACTTTAAAAATAAATTAATATTATCACCTAATTAATTAAATAAACAGCTAATTTCCTTAAGCAACATGTACAAGATTCAATTAAGATAGCATTGGAACACTTCAAATGAGTTAAATTAAGATGCTCATTTTTTTTAGAAAATATTGTTGTAGTAAGAGGCTTGTTTTTTTTTTAAAAAAAAAACAAATTTCATAATTTATTTCATATATTTGAAACTCGGTTTGATTAGAAGAATCGAGGATGCGTTTTTTGTTTCTGAGTTTGATTTTTGAATTAATCCATTGACGAAATAAATATGGAGGTCAGGTGGAGGTTCTAGCTTTAGGTGGAACATTATTCAGCATGTTATTTCTCTTCATTTAATTTATACTTTTTGCATATATATTAAAAGGACAACCACTCGTCTTAAAAAAGTAGATATGAATTTTATTATCATAATTTCTCTTTAATTAATATTTATCTAAACTATTTCTCATCCACCTTAATTATACGCATATTTACTTCCTAATTATTGTTTTTTATTGATATACCTTTAGCCTGCTCTGAATTAAGTTGTACGTAGCAAAACAATTATTAATTTTCCAACCAAAATTGTAACAATAAAAGTAGATAGATTACTTACTTAATTAATTATCTTTATAAATTAGGCCTTTAAACATCTTCAAAGCAACGACATGGCATCTCTCCTTTGATTAGTAATTGCACAATTAAGTTAGTTCAACGATAATTCAACCTCAACCAACATTTACCGATCGAGCACTAAGAACTCACTTGGGATGGATGCCCTAATTATCCCTCCCACCGCCCATCTTCCTTTATTGCTTAATCTCTACTTAATTATTCTACTCATTCAATGGTTAATTAGGTACTTTACATTTAATTTTTTTTCTTTTAGCTATATATTTTCCTATATGATTCCAAGATTTCTGACCCAACAAATAATAAATCAACCATTAATAAAACAGTAATTCAAGAGAAGGGATGGCTATATTTTTTTGTTTTTTGTTTTTTGAGAAATAGGGATCGATCGATGGCTATTTTTGGCTACAAATTAAGAAGATATATATATATATAACCATCTTTAATTTGTTCATAATTTATGACCATAGCTAACTTCATTAAACAGCCCC
>Ga0307517_10005015_pt1 | contig 20129 bp, 22 predicted proteins | sample 23_EM_MG_FD_194515 | JGI IMG/M metagenome (GOLD analysis project Ga0307517, IMG submission 194515) | Populus trichocarpa ectomycorrhiza microbial communities from riparian zone in the Pacific Northwest, United States - 23_EM | ecosystem: Host-associated > Plants > Roots > Unclassified | place...
ACAACAGCGCTTCCTTGACCGATTGGCTCAAGGCGAAACGTATGCAGGAGGCTGCGGCGAAGAAGAAACGGCCGCATCAACTGAGTATGGATGGGGCTAATTATGATGACGATGAAAATGACGATGGCGAAGAAGCATACGCTGGAAGCTTGACTGCCCAGTTGGCCGAGACAGCAGTGGGTGTGCGGGAGATGAGCAAGCAGCTCGGTGTGTTCGCTTCCTCTCGTTGGCCTTCTCCCGAAGTTTTCGCTTATTGTAGCCCCCCGTTTGTTCTCTGATCATGGCCGACAGGACGCGCACGAGTTATTTCCAACATCCAGCACGTCCTGATTGTCACAAAAGCCCGCGATAACAGGCTCATCAAGCTGACGCGAGAACTCGCGTTGTATCTGATGCTCAAGCCTCGCCAGGGCGGTCGTGGTCTGGTCGTTTACGTGGATGCCCAGCTCCGGACATCAAGGAGGTTTGACGCTGCTGGGATCGAACGCGACCACCCCGGACTGTTTGTGCCGTTCCCGTACCGAAGAGGTTCCTGGGGTTCCACCAACTCTTCGTCCTCTTCGCCTTCGAATGGAAAGGACGATCACATCAACACGAACGAGCAAGGACAGCTACGATACTGGACCGCCGACATGTGTAACACCAGCCCACACCTTTTCGACTTCGTTGTGACGCTTGGAGGCGATGGAACAGTTTTGTTCACTTCATGGCTATTCCAACGCATCGTCCCCCCTGTCTTACCGTTCGCCTTGGGTTCTTTGGGTTTCCTCACCAATTTCGATTTTGCCGATCACGAGACCGTTGTGGACTCTGCGATAGAGTCCGGAATCCGGGTTAACTTACGAATGCGGTTTACATGTACCGTGTACCGAGCTGTGAAGCAGGAGGAAGGTCAGGAGCGGAAGGCGATTAAAAGGGCCGAGACGGGTGAGATTTTAATGAAAGGTTTCGGAAAGGCGGGTTGGGAGGCTCTTGAGGGTGGTTGGACGCAAAACGCGGATATGTTGACCTGCAAAGAGAAACAAATCATGTGTTTCACAACAAGGCCAGTCGAGAGTTTTGAAGTTATCAACGACCTTGTGGTGGACCGTGGCCCCAGTCCTTACGTCAGTTTACTAGAGCTGTTCGGTGCGTTTACACGTTGCAAAGCGTCGCTGTTTGTGCGCTCACCTTAACTTTACAGCTGACGATGATCATTTAACCACCGTACAGGCAGACGGCCTGTGTATTTCTACCCCCACTGGTTCTACAGCATACTCCCTGTCCGCTGGAGGTTCTCTGGTTCATCCTGAAATCCCTTCAATACTCATTACACCTCTTTGCCCCCATACCCTGTCATTCCGTCCAATGCTTCTACCCGATAGCATGGAGCTACGCGTCTGTGTTCCTTTCAATTCAAGGAGTACGGCGTGGGCTTCCTTCGATGGGCGTGGCCGTATTGAGCTTAAACGTATGATAAATCGATAACCCTATCGGTGCTGGTTTACTGATTCAGTTCACAGAGGGTGACCACATCACCATCACCGCTTCGAAATATCCATTCCCGACAGTATGTGCGGACAAACAGTCTACAGACTGGTTTTCCTCCATCTCTAGGACATTGAAGTGGAACCAACGAGAGAGGCAGAAGTCTTTCGTGATGGTCGAGGAATCCGCGAAGAAGAAGCCTCCGAGGCGGCGCTCCATCACCCCTGGAAAGACATTGGCTACTGACGAGGTGGCGGAGGGGGATCAGGAGGAAGACGAAGACGAAGAAGAGGATGACAGGTTCGACATCGACGATCTCTCGGGGACGGAGACCGAGGCGAAGGCTGAACCAGTGAAATCTCAGCTGGCCTCCAAGTCCGAGGAAGACTGGGAGCAGCATAACGCCGAAGCCGCAGCTGAGGCTCTGAGCAAAGGGAATCCACATCTCAGTCGAGTTGCCTTCTCTAAGTCCGGTATAGAGTCTGGGGTCGATTCCCCGGATAGGTTCATGGGCCCCCTCCCTCATCCTCCAAAAGTTTCTACCCGCCACGTTCAGTGGACGAAAGGAGAATCTCACGATCCGACGACTACCGGCGATAGCGAGCATGGTTCTGCTCCTTTGCGACCATCCCATTCACAGTTTCGGGAAAGACTTGCCGGGGGCGTACCCGGAGACACCGCAAAGACGCCGACATTACACGGTCACTTCGGTCGAGCCACTGTCATCAGTAACAACCGGGGTCGGTCAAAATCGAGAGACACCAGCGATGTTGGACGAAGAACTTTTGCGGTTTGGGGTCATGACGAGAGCGATTCGAACGCCAGCGATAACGATTACGACGATTTATGAATTCCCGATCCTCCCAGTTTGATTCCATTATCACAGTTTATAAGGGGGCGGCCAACTTAGATGAAATAACGGAAGTTGTAGGAAGTACCTGTATGTGAAATCCTGTACACAATACGCACCACGCACAGACTTGAGCGTTCGGTCGGCTGGATGAGGCTGTTCGGGCGCTGTTGGAAACTAATGTGATGGTGGGCAAAGTATACGTAATTGGTGAAAGACGGGCGGTACCTCGTCCGAGTCCGACTCATTGGTGCCCAGCCTCTTCTCCCCCACCGCTTTCCCTCTGTCTCCCGTTTCCAGGTGTACTCTATTCAACGTTTAACAGCGAAAGACGTCAGATCGCCCGAGATGTCATTCGAGTGAGTCCGTTGTCCTGGGGTGTCGACCGTATATATAGCTCACGGCTTTTCCTCGCGCGCCCAGAGAATGGTCTCTGACGGGTGAGCAACAACGTCATTATATCTGGTTATCAGGATTAAAGCGGCCGCCTTCATCTAGTCCTCCGTCTAAATGGCCTCAAATTCCTTCGACCTGAGAAGTCCTGGAGACCTATTGTTACTTTCCTCGTTGATCACCGCCCCGAGCAAGAGACGGTGCTGGGCTGTGATGGTCAGAATGTTAACCTCAAAACTCCCTTCCTCTTGTACGTCTTTTGCTTGCTCTATCGTTCGCCGCTGTGGAATGAGGAGTTGACTTTGGCGTTGCGGAGTCAGTCAGAACATCAGTGTTACTTCGAAACTCGTGATTAAGGTCTGGAAGAGGTCTGAGAGCAAGAGGAAGGGAAAGAAGCGCCATTTGGCCGCCTCAACCTCTATAACTTTCAGAGAGCTATTGGACAAGGTTGCCGCCTCCCCTCGTGAGATTCTACACCCTTTCGTTCGCGCCTTGTGTACTGATGGGAGCAGTAGGCGTGGAACTAAAACTTGGCTGCCTCGATGGAAGTGGCAAGCGTAGCCCTAAAGGTCACGCACAAAAATACGCAACTATCGCCCTTCGTCTTCGTGCTCCTGATTCACAACCATTTGCGTCGACTTCAACGGCCTCGGATGTGGCCATTGAGGATTTGAATGGCTACTTAAGTGAATGTACGCCAAAATCGTTTCTGACCTCTTTTCCTCTCGCGTACGATTCTGACCTCTGCAACAGGCGACTCCATGCCGGAATCTCACATTTCACATCTGTCAGAACACGAACCCATTTCCCAACTGCGACAACGACGGACGAGGAAGATCAAGGGCTATTGTTTAGACACGGACGAAAGTGTTCTCTCGATGACCGATGAGGAGCCACCTACATATGAAGAAGATGACAGTACCTTCTGCGACGACCGGCCATCAGAAGGAAGCTGGGTCGAAGAAGAGGAGCAAGATATAACGGTGATCAGAATGGGGCCTGTGTCGTGGATCGCGGCCCAGATCCTCCCGCGTTACCAGAGTCAAGAGGTGACAGAAAATGTCGAACTCAACATGTTCGAAGCCACGATTAACCGCGTCTCACCGTACGCGGAGTTGAGAAACGCTGTATGTGATGCCGATTTCCAGAATGTCCTGGACCAAGTCCGGGGGGAGTGGCGATGGGGGATGAATATTGTATGTTCGCATTCATTAAATTGCTTCCCTCGGAAATGCTAATCGCGCCTGCTCGTAGCTTATGGCACTCTGCGGGTATAGTGACCTGTGTGCTGATGGTGGCGCGTTTTTGCTGACATTAACGAATAGGCTGAACGCGACTGTGTTTGGTTTTGCTCCTGACGTCATTTTTTCCGTCGACTCTGCCGCCAAAAGAGCCGTTGCTATCAGTGGTATAACCGCCGCGATCGGGCTCGTGCTCGACTTCTGGTATCAGTTCCTTTACAACGGAGTGACCGCCGCCAAATTCCAGGTCGGTTCTCAGCCTCACACCACCATCTTGAATACTTACTCTCTCTCACAAGGTTCAAGCCCGCGACACCTTCGACAGCTACTTTTTCTTCTGCCTCTGCTGTCGGCTCCCGACTTTCTTTATGCTTATATCCTCAATCGCGCTCCTCGCTTTCATGTTCTTCGTTTCTTTCCAAGTGTGGCCCCAGGCAGTCCTGGTCGTCTCTTTCCTGGCCGGAATTCTGGTCACTCTGCAATACCTCTTGTTTGGTGCACATCGGATCGTGCTCGGTATACGCTGGGTGTTCAGGAAGATCGGTGCGGGTTTCTCCCGGTTATTCTCACGAAGTGAGGAACTGGAACTCGCTGGGAAGGAGAAGGATGATTTACCAAAACCAACTACCGACGTCGCCCAAGACAAGATCGTTGGAGACGAGGAAAAGCATAACGAGAAACAAGCATGATGGGGTTCTGCTTGGAAATGTACTACCCGTAACCATACACGACAGTAATCTTATCGTACCCATGTATTGTCTATACCATAGCAGTCTGGTCCTTTGAAGGGCAACCTCCTCGCAACACCACCGCCGGCAGTGATGAGTGATAGGCCAACCCAAAAATGTACATTACCCCTCTATACGTTCCCTGGTAGGATCCGACAGATCTTCCTGGACTTTGGGTCAAGGGCCTATCCGAAGTTCGCATCGAGAGTGTACAGTCGTGTTTCCCGGGGTTCTGACGGAGGGATCGGTTCGCTCTTGGTTGTCTTGTGTAAATATCTGTCAGACGACGATGCGGTGATATCGTATGGAATTTTGACGTGCTCGAGGGCGCAGGCGATGTGGTTTTCGTTCAGGGAGTAAACGTGAGAGGTGCGTACTTGATTGTGAACCTCGCCACTCCTCAGCACATCGAGGGAGGAGATTTGATGGAACCTTTGGGCTATACCATGGACATAGCTGTGTCCAGGAGCGGAGGATTGGTACTACGGATGCGGCCTCGAATAATTGGACTCCACTCGGCAGAGTTCGGTGACCACTTTTGTTGGAGTGCGTTCGGGTGTGCTAGATATGTGAATGACCGTCCTATCGGACGCTGGCGTAAAAGGACCTTGAGAGAACACTGCTCCCTGTCCTGCCCCACGCGCGGCAGCGGGTCTGGCTTCGGGGTTGGAGCGCTCATTGATTCACGGCAGCGGTGCCACGGTGCCTGGCATTGCCGCATTGGGATTTTACCTCGCCCCCGCACTCGGGAATGAAATGAATGAAAGCCTGACGTTCCAGGGCTGGGGAAACCCTTCATGGCACCTGCTTCAAGGCCAGCATTAAAGGCTGGCTCCTAGCCAGCCGTCGATGAGTACGTTGTAAATGAGCCGAGGACATTCAGAGGTCCTGTGCGTAATCACCAGGTTGGTGGGGATCCGCTGAGAGGATCTCTGGACGCGGTGTGACACGTAACTCCTTTTGTACCTCACCGTCATGGCATACAACTCTGACTCAGGAGAAGCCTCATCAGTCTCCGCCCCAGACCACGGATTCGAATGCGGAGAACCCGGCGGCGACAATCTTGGGTCTGACAACGACGACGAGACACAGTCCAATGCTCCCTTCGGAGAAAACTTGCGAGTACGGAGCTTATTCTCTCTCTCTCGACGGCCTCACATTCAACGATGGTCGACGCATTTAGGATGACCTCGAGACTGCCTTCAAAGGAGACTTCGATTTCAGGGGGGATTTTGCCGTCAGCAAGACATTTTCGTCGACACCTCTGCCCGGTTTACACGTCGAGGGGGTTGGGGTGATCGGCCTCCCCCTGAGCGAGCCCGAAGCCAAGCTCATCGAAGCCGCTGCCATTCAGGCTCCTTTCGGAAGAGGGACAGAGACCGTCGTGGACACTACGGTCAGGGATACGTTTGAAATAAACCCAGACAGATTCTCCTTCAGGAATCCCTCATGGGCCGAGTTTCTGCAGCAAGTGATGAAAACGGTAGCAGAGGGACTGGGTTTCCCTCCCACCAGACCCCTACCTCGAGCCGAATTGTATAAACTGCTTCTCTACAAAACGGGCTCTCAGTGAGTTTCCTTGCGTTGTTCATGTCTTCCCTATCCTTGACCACTCCATAGCTTTTTGCCCCACAAAGAGTAGGACCCAGCGAGTACCTCGGTTCAATATGTTTCTGACTCTCTCCACAGCACGGAAAAGACCGAAGGGATGTTTGCGTCCCTCATCATCGTCCTCCCATCTAAATTCCAAGGGGGAGAAGTTCACGTCTCCCACGGCGACAACAAGGACATATTCGATGTTTCTCCTTCCTCAGAATTTTCGATTTCGGCCCTCGCCTGGTATACAGACGTGGTACACGAGGTAAAGCCAGTGACTTCTGGATACCGCCTTGCCATTTCCTACAATCTGGTGAACACTTCGCGTGGCCTCCCGGCCCCTCACCTTCCCGACATGCATTCGGCAGTATCTGGGGTTCAGCGTATATTCCATATGTGGGCAAACGGAGAATACGATCGAAAGCGTTCCTCTGGTACTATCGCATACCTCCTGGATCACCAATACAGTGACGTCGGGCTTGAATTTGCCACCCTCAAGGGCAAAGACGGTGCTCTTGTTTCCAACATCCAGCGGGTTGCAGAGAAAGAGGGGGTTTGCCTTCGCCTTGGGAACCTTGTTTGCGAGGTGTCTGGAGACGCGGGCTCCGATAACGGATACGGTCGCGGAGTCCCTCAGATGGAGATAGTCAACGAAAAGGAATACAGAATCGAGGGTCTATACGACTTGGAAGGGGACCTGGCTAAACTAAAGCGTCCTATCAGTTTAAGGGAAGACCTCGATTTAATACCCAAGGATCCATTCGAGGGGGAAGATCCAGATGACGAGGATTTTGAAGGCTACACAGGAAATGTAAGTCCCTCTCGTTCCCGTGAGACGCGGAGAATCTAACAGTTATAAAGGAAGGTGCCCCGATGACACACTGTGAGTAACCACTCACCTCTACACTATTTTCCCCAACGACGACTCACCCGCCACCTGTAGGGTACCGTCGTGCCGCCCTAGTCATGTACCTTGTTAAGGCTAACGGGGGACCGGAAGCACCTATGGATGCTGAATATGCGTTCAGGAAACTGAAGAGGTGGATGGCTGAAGGGCCAACGGAGAGGAACCGGAAGATGGCTCAATTCATCCTTGACAACGGACGTCTGGGACCCCGCTACGGCTTTGGTAAACGGCGCGGTGCCCAGCTCCCTGAAGATGCCCAATTATTGATCGACCTCGCTATGGAATGGAATGACTTTGCGATGTGGGCTGGAGTCCTAAAGAAGAGCGGAATTGACAAGGACCCGAAACTCCTCGGTTCAGCTCCTCTGGTTCGGGCCTGGAGCGTCTTCCCATTCAACTTAACCCGACCCGTGTTTGTACCTTCTCAACCCCCCAATTTTCTATCTCGCATACTCACGTCTTTCATTTCGAATTTTCGTTGCAGATTCAAAAAGCTCATTCTTCACCAGCCTAGCACAAAGGCTGCAGTCGAGTTTATCCATGCCTTACGGGCTTCTCCTCCCCATGACAAACAAGGCGCAGAGAAGTGGTGCGCCAGACGTATGATTGCAACCCTCTCATCAATAAAGGAGCCAAGTGTGGAAGATGTGAAAGCGTTTGCAGGCATTGCGAAAACAGAAGGGTTGGCATTCTTCTCGGACACGTGCGTACAGGCGGGTGGAATGGAAACATGGCTGACTCGACACATCCTTTAGGATTTTGGGGCAAGTGGTCCAATTCCCCCATATGTTTGATTTCTGGGTCGCCCTAGCTGAGGGGTTGTGGAAGAAGAAGGACAGTCTCATACCCTCAGGAGGAACACCCGAGGAACAATCGCACTCCATCGCAATACTACATCATATTCTGGACCGCCTCATCGTCACCGCGGTCCCAGAGTATGACCATGGAATCGATTACGAGCCCAACGTCACCTACATCTCCGCCAGCTTCGGCCTACCGCGGGACCAGGATCGCATTCTCAAGCTCCTCGACCTAATGGCACTCACCCATAGGGTAGAACATTCCGTCCAGCTGATTACTTTGGTCTCCCGGCCACACAAGTATCTGCCGCTGAAATACAAGTCCCTCATCATCCCTCTCATCCCCAGGTTGAATGCTCGCTACAAACAGTACCATGCGACAGACTTCCCCATACTGGACACATTTTTGCGCATGCTAGTTGGGAGGTATCTTCAGGACCTCCTCGGTAGTCCTTCCAAACCACCTGAGGCATCAGTCAACAAGGTTGACTGTAGATGCGAGGACTGTAGGAGGTCCAACTGGTTCTTGCAGTCGGACGCTGTGACGGAGGCATTCGAGGTCGCGCAGGGGAGGCGCTCACATATCGAGAAAGAACTTCGTAACCTCCTTCCGAGTGGGCTTACTTTTACCACGATCCCACGAGGGAGGCGGTATGCGCTGCAGGTGACGAAAGGGCAGGAGACATTGGAGGCGGGGAAGTGGAATACGCGAGTACAGAAGGCACATACGTTCCTTGCGACTGTCGGGACTCCCGATGAGTTGGCTAGGATAATGGGTGAGCGTTACCCGGACGTCCAGGCCGCTCTGGCGGGAACCAAACCGTACGAAATGGGAGATCCGGTCCTTATCGCTCCTCCGTCCGAAGGTGCTGAAGGGGCGATTAGTTCGGCAGAGGCTACGACGAGTCGAGCACAAACTGGGCCTGTTGTGGCTGGAGTGAAGCGGAAGGCGGAGGATTACGGGGACATAATTGACGTGAGTTCGGACTAACCACAGTGCTGGCATAAGTGAGTAATGCCGTTTTTTTAGTCATAACCTCCCTTGTTTCTTGAATCTAGTCTGAGTGTAGTGGTAGTGTACCATCTGCTACAAATAATACGTCGTTGAACCGGAGTCTGTTATGTCGCCTTTCTGTCACGGGACTCCCCGGTCTTTTCTGCAGTGCGTGTTGCACCATATCTGGGACGACTCAGCGCCTAAGATGCCCGCCTGCCGGGTGTTCAGGAAGGTGATCGGCGCGGGTTTCTCCTGGTTGTTCTCACTAAGTGAGGAACTGGAACTCGCTGGGAGGGAGAAGGATCATCTACCGAAAGCAACTATCGACGTCGCCAAAGACAAGATCGTTGGAGACGAGGAAAAGTATAACGAAAAACACGTATAACGAGGTTCTGCTTGGAAATGTATTACCCATGTATTGTCTATATCTTGGCAGTCCAGTTCTTTGAAGGACAACCTTCCCGCAACGCCACCGCCGACAGCGATGAGTGACAGGCCAACCCAAAAATGACCATTGCCCCTCTGTACATTGTCTGGTGGGATCCAACAGATCTTCCTGGACTTTGCGTCAAGGACCCATTCGAAGTTTAACTTTAAATCAGGAGTGACGATCACGTTTCCCGGGTTCTAGCAAAGCTAGTCTCGGACCCAGCCGTTCTGAGTTTTAAAATTATCCGTGTTTTAAAATTACCCGCGCGGTGCAGGGGTGAACTCAGAACGTCTGGTGTACTCTGTATAGAGAGGGCCACGTCACTGTCACGCGATCCCAAAATGGTAATCGAACAAACCCTACACTCAGTCCTAGAAATATAACCTCCATTTTCTCTGTATTTTTGAACTCTCGCCATCAACCGTCCGGCCTCCCGCCCACGGACGCTCGAAATGAAGCCAACAACCCAGTAGACTTGATGGAAGTTGGGCGAGATTTCTACCGAAACTATACCCTGAAAAGGTGGCTAGCAACGCGTGTTGGTCTGCATGGACAGCTTGAGCCTGAGTTGGGGGAACGAGCACTTGACCTGAGATAACACGGTCAAGTATCACGGGGGTGTCTTGATGAACAGTTTGGCCCACCCCCCGAGATCGTTAAACAACGGAACAAGAAGTCGGGGGTCGCACGAAGGGCCCTGCCACAACGGGCTGTTTGCCACATCACTCAATTTATCAATACCGAGGTGAAAATCGCGGCTGAAAAGCTCAGCGACGCGGACGACCTCATCGAAGAGACCCTCCTCTCGATCACACCACCATTGGTGATGGCGTTGCTGAAGCCAGAAGTATCAACCCTCTGGAGAGCCGTTCGTTCCTAATAGGTGCTGACTTTACCGCCGCGGCGAGCGATGCGCGTGTCGCGTTAACATCATATCCACATCTTCATTTCCTCACGTTCTGGGGTGCATTAGGGTAACTCTGTTGCGCAGCCCTACGGTGAATCCAATGGTGAATTTTCCACCCATTCGGGGATGTCGCGGCTGATGTCTATCGACGCAACAAGTACAAAGAAAAGAAATGGTGAAATAGTGACGGGGAGTTACAGCCCATCAGTAACGAGTCACAAGCGTTACCGTGATCCCCCCTCCCCCTTACAAAGTTCACAAGACGGTAGGGAGGACTCTCTGCAGGCACCGACAAAGATCTGGGTACCAGATCCTCTGATAACCGATCACAAAAATTCAACTCCGCTCGGCACTACCCCGCCAGTCAGACGACCCCAGGGAATATCCTGATGTCCTCCCCACCGGCTTGATTCTAGACTATAGCAAAGCGTGATTTCGCTCTTCGCGTACTCCAACAGCGATGCGACTACGTTGTAAGGAACTTGAATTTGCCGTTCCAGTTCACCTATCCTGTGGTAGAGCCCGGTGTAGAAGGTGAGAGCGCAGGCCTCCCCCTGATGCGCATCTCCCAAAGTTGACATCCTCCAGAGGCAGGTTCGAGAGTGTACCAAGATGCAAAGCCGACATGATCGATGGGGCACCCGGTTCTGCAACTGGACCGTGACCAAATGACGAACAAGATGAGGGTGATTGAGTTTTGAGCGACGGTGGGAGGTGTCATCGTCAGGACAGAATTCCCACCGAGTCTCCAGTTCGAGTAGGGTGAAATTCCTAGTTAGTCGTAGAGCGCAGACATTGAATGTGGCTTTCGCTCAGGGGGTAAAAGTGAGAGGTGCGTACTTGATTGTGAACCTCGCCATTCCTCAGTACATCAAGAGAGGAAATTTGGATGGAACCTTTGGTCTGCGCAACGGGGTCTTCGTTTAACGATACAACCACAGATGTAGTTGTATCCAGAAACGGAGGATTTGTAGGGTCCAGCCTCTAATAACTGGACTTCGCTCGGCAGGGCTATGCATGAGCACGTAGAGTCAGCTGCCCGAGGTGCGTCGGTGACCACTTTTGCTGGAGCGCGTTCGGATAGACTAGATGTATCGATGACCGACCCCTCGGACGCTGGCGTAAAAGTCTTGAGAAAACACTCCTCCCTGTCCTCCCCTACTACGTGCGGCAGCGGGTCTGGCTTCAGGGTTGGAGCGCTCATTGATTCACGGCAGCGGCGCCACGGTGCCTGGCATTGCCGCATTGGGATTTGACCTCGCCCCCGCATTCGGGAATGAAATGAATGAAAGCCTGTCGTTCCAGGACCGGGGGAACCCTTCGTAGCACCAGCTTCAAGGTTAGTATCAAACGCCGGCTCCTGCCCCAACGTCGACGAGTACGCTGTAAAATGAGCCGAGGACACTCGGAGGTCCTGTGCGTAATCACCAGTTTGGTGAAGATCTGCTGAGAAGATCCCCGGACGCGTTGTGACACACAACTCCTTCTGCACCTCACCGCCATGTCATACACCTCTGACTCAGGAGAAGCCTCGTCAGTCTCCGCCTCAGACCACGAACTCGAATACGGAGAATCCGACAGCGACAATCTTGGGTCTGACAACGACGACGAGACACAGTCCAATGCTCCCTTCGGAGAAAACTTGCGAGTACGGAGCTTATTCTCTCTCTCTCGACGGCCTCACATTCAACGATGGTCGACGCATTTAGGATGACCTCGAGACTGCCTTCAAAGGAGACTTCGATTTCAGGGGGGATTTTGCCGTCAGCAAGACATTTTCGTCGACACCCCAGCCCGGTTTATACGTAGAAGGGGTTGGGATGATCGGTCTCCCACTGAGCGAGCCTGAAGCTAAGCTCATCGAAGCCGCCGCCATCCAGGCTCCTTTCGGACGAGGGACAGAGACCGTTGTGGACACCACGGTCAGGGATACGTTCGAAATAAACCCAGACAGATTCTCCTTCAGGAATCCCGCATGGGCCGAGTTTATGCAGCAAGTGATGAAGGCAGTAGCAGAGGGACTGGGTTTCCCTCCCACTAGACCCCTACCTCGAGCCGAATTATATAAACTGCTTCTCTACAAAACGGGCTCTTAGTGAGTTTCCTTGCGTTGTTCATGTCTCCCCCATCTTTGACCACTCCCTAGCTTCTTGGCCCACAAAGAGTAGGATCCAGCGAGTACCTCGGCCCAATATGTTTCTGACTCTCTCCACAGCACGGAAAAGACCGAAGGGATGTTCGCGTCCCTCATCATCATCCTCCCATCAAAATTCCAGGGGGGAGAAGTTCACGTCTCCCACGGCGACAACAAGGACATATTCGACGTTTCTCCCTCCTCAGAATTTTCGATTTCGGCCCTTGCCTGGTATACAGACGTGATACACGAGGTGAAGCCGGTGACTTCCGGATACCGGCTTGCCATTTCCTACAATCTGGTGAACACTTCGCGTGGCCTCCCAGCTCCTCACCTTCCAGACATGCATTCGGCAGTATCCGGAGTTCAGCGCATATTCCATATGTGGGCTGACGGAGAGTACGATCAAAAGGGTTCCTCTGGTACTATCGCATACCTCCTGGATCACCAGTACAGCGACGTCGGGCTTGAATTTGCCACCCTCAAGGGCAAAGACGGTGCTCTTGTTTCCAACATCCAGCGGGTCGCGGAGAAGGAGGGGGTTTGCCTTCGCCTCGGGAACCTGGTTTGCAGGGTGTCTGGAGACGCGGGTTCCGATAACGGATACGGTCGCCGAGCCCCTCGAATGGAGATGGTCGAGGACACAGAATACAGGATTGAGGGTTTATACGACTTGGAGGGAGACCTGGCCAAATTAAAGCACCCTATCAGATTGAGGGAAGACCTCGATTTAATACCCAAGGATCCATTTGAGGGGGAAGATCCAGATGACGAGGATTTTGAAGGCTACACAGGAAATGTAAGTCCCTCTCGTTCTCCGTGAGACGCGGAGAATCTAACAGTTATAAAGGAAGGTGCCCCGATGACACACTGTGAGTAACCACTCACCTCTACACTATTTTCCCCAACGACGACTCACCCGCCACCTGTAGGGTACCGTCGTGCCGCCCTAGTCATGTACCTTGTTAAGGCTAACGGGGGACCGGAAGCACCTATGGATGCTGAATATGCGTTCAGGAAACTGAAGAGGTGGATGGCTGAAGGGCCAACGGAGAGGAACCGGAAGATGGCTCAATTCATCCTTGACAACGGACGTCTGGGACCCCGCTACGGCTTTGGTAAACGGCGCGGTGCCCAGCTCCCTGAAGATGCCCAATTATTGATCGACCTCGCTATGGAATGGAATGACTTTGCGATGTGGGCTGGAGTCCTAAAGAAGAGCGGAATTGACAAGGACCCGAAACTCCTCGGTTCAGCTCCTCTGGTTCGGGCCTGGAGCGTCTTCCCATTCAACGTAACCCGACCCATGTTTGTACCTTCCTAGTCCCCCAACTTTTTATCTCGCGTACTCACGTCTTTCATTTCGAATTTTTGCCGTAGATTCAAAAAGCTCATTCTTCGCCAGCCTAGCACAAAGGCCGCAGTCGAGTTCATCCATGCCTTACGGGCTTCTCTTCCCCATGATAAACAAGACGCAGCGAAGTGGTGCGCCGAATGTATGGTTGCGAGCCTCTCATCGATAAAGGAGCCAAGTGTGGAAGATGTGAAAGCATTTGTAGGCATTGCGAAAACAGAAGGGTTGACGTTCTTCTCGGACACGTACGTGCAGGCGGGTGGAACGGGAACACGGCTGACCCAACCTCAACATCCTCTAGGATTTTGGGGCAAGTAGTCCAATTCCCCCGTATGTTTGATTTTCGTATCACCCTAGCTGAGGGGCTGTGGAAGAAGAAGGACAGTCTCATACCCTCGAGAGCAACACCTGAGGAGCGGTCGGACTCCATCGCAATTCTACATCATATTCTGGACCGCCTCCTTGTCACCGCGATCCCCGAATACGACTTCGGAATCGATTACAAGCCCAATGTCACCTACATCTCTGCCGGCTACGGTCTACCACAGGACCAGGATCGCATTCTCAAGCTCCTCGACCTGATGACACTCACCCATAGGGTAGAACATTCCGTCCAGCTGATTACTTTGGTCTCCCGGCCACACAAGTATCTGCCGCTGAAATACAAGTCTCTCGTCATCCCACTCATCCCCAGGTTGAAAGCCCGCTACAAACAGTACCATGCGACAGACTTCCCCATACTGGACACATTTTTGCGTATGCTAGTTGGGAGGTATCTTCAAGACCTCCTCGGCAGTCCTTCCGGACCACCTGAGGCATCAGTCAACCTCGTTGACTGTAGATGCGAAGACTGTAGGAGGGCCAACTGGTTCTTGCAGTCGGACGCTGTGACGGAGACATTCCAGGTCGCACAGGGAAGGCGCTCGCATATCGAGACAGAACTTCGTAATCTCCTTCGAAGTGGGGTTACTTTTACCACGATCCCACGAGGGAGGCGGTACGCACTGCAGGTGACGAAAAGCCAGGAGACCTTGAACGCGGGGAAGTGGAATACGCGAGTACAGAAGGCACGTACGTTCCTTGCGGCTGTTGGGACTCCCGATGAGTTGGCTAGGATAATGGGCGGGCGTTATCCGGACGTCCGGGCTGCTCTGGCGGGAACCAAACCGTACGAAATGGGAGATCCGGTCCTCGTCGTCCCTCCGTCCGAGGGCGCTAAAGCGGCGACTAGTTCTGCAGAGGCTACGACGAGTCAAGCACAGACTGGGCCTGTTGTGGCTGGAGTGAAGCGGAAGGCGGAGGATTACGAGGACGTAATTGACCTGAGTTCGGACTAACCGCAGTGTTGGCATAAGTAATGTCGTTTATTTAGTCATGACCTTTCTCATTTCTTGAATCTAGTCCGAGTATAGTGGTAGCATACTATCTGCTACAAATAATACGTCGTTGAACCGGAGTCGGTTATACCGCCCTTCCGTCACGGGACTCCCCGGTATTTTCTGCAGTGCGTGTTCCGCTATAGCTGGGAAGGAGAAGGATGATTTACCAAAACCTACTACCGACGTCACCAAAGACAAGATCGTTGGAGACGAGGAAAAACATAACAAAAAACAGGCATAATAAGGTTCTGCTTGGAAATGTACTACCCGTAACCATACACGATAGTAATCTTACCGTACCCATGTTTTGTCTATATCTTTGCAGCCCAGTTCTTTGAAGGGCAACCTTTTCGCAATGCCATCGCCGGCAGTGATGAGTGATTGGCCAACCTGAAAATGACCATTGCCTCTCTGTACATTGTCTGGTGGAATCCAACAGCTCTTTCTGGACTTTGCGTCAAGGATCCATTCGAAATTCACATCGGGAGTGACGATCACATTTCCCGGGTTCTAGCAAAGGCACCATTTCGCTCTTGGTTATCGCGTACCCCAGCGGCGATGGGACTACGTTGTAAGGAACTTGAATGTGCCGTTCCAGTCCACCTATCCTGCGGTAGAACTCGGTGTAGAAGGTGAGAGCGTAGGATTCCCATCTCCCTAGGTTGACATCTTCCAGAGGCAGGTTCGAGAGTGGGGAAGCAGAGTATCCGGACGCAAGGCCTGCATGACCGCTGGGGCACCCGGTTCTACAATTGTACCGTGACCAAATGACGAACGAGTCGAGTTTTGACGCGGCGACCGTGTGGCAGGACAGAATTTCCACGAGTCTCCAGTTCGGGTAGGGTGAGACTCCTAGTTAGTTGTAGGATGCAGACAATGCGGTTTTCGCTGAGGTAAAAGTGAGAGGTGCGTACTTGGTTGTGAGCCTCGCCATTCCTCAGTAAACCAAGGGAGAAAGTTTTGATGGAACCTTTGGTCTGCGCCACGGGGTCTTTGTTTAACAACCACGGATGTAGCTATGTCCAAAAGCGGAGGATCCGCAGGATCCGGCTTCTGATAACTGGACTTTGCTCGGCAGGGTTATGAATAAGCACGTATCGGCTCCCCGAGGTGCATCGGTGACCACTTTTGCTGGAGCGCGTTCGGATGTACTAAGTAGGTGCGTTGGTGACCGACCCTCGGACGCTGGCGTAAAGGGTCTTGAGAAAACACTCCACCCTGTCCTCTCCTACGTGTGGCAGCGGGTTCGGCTTCGAGGCCGGAGCTGGAGCGCTCATCGGCTCACGGCGGCGGTGCCGTGGTGCCTGGGATCGTCACATTGTGGTTTGGTCTCGCCCCCGCACTCGGGGTGAAATTAATGAAAGCCCGTCGCTCCAGGACTGGGGAAACCCTTTGTGGCACCAGCTTCGAAGTCAGCATCAAAACATTAAAAGCCGGCTACTACCCAGCCGTCGACGAGCACGCTATAAGTGAGCCGAGGACACTCGGGGGTCCTGCGCGTAATCACCAGATCGGTGAGGAATCCGCTGAGGAGATCACTCCAGACGCGCTGTGACGCGCAACTCCAGTTTGTACCACACTGTCATGTTATACACCTCTGACTCAGGAGAACCCTCGTCAGTCTCCACCTCAGACCACGAACTCGAGTACGGAGAATTCGACAACGACAATCTTGGGTCTGAGAACGACAAGACACAGTCCGATGCTCCCTTCGGAGAAAACTTGCGAGTACGGAGCCTATTCTCTCTCGACGGTCTCATATTCAACGATTGACGATGCTAGCATGATCTCGAGACCGCCTTCGGGGGAGACTTCGATTTTAAGGGGAATTTTGCCGTCAGCAAGACATTTTCGTCGACACCTCTGCCCGGTTTGTACCTCGAAGGGGTTGGGATGATCGGCCTCCCCCTGAGCGAGCCCGAAGCCAAGCTCATCGAAGCCGCTGCCATCCAGGCTCCTTTCGGAAGAGGTACAGAGACCGTCGTGGACACCGCGGTCAGGGATACGTTCGAAATAAACCCAGACAGATTCTCCTTCAGGAATCCCACATGGGCCGAGTTTATGCAGCAAGTGATGAAAACGGTAGCAGAGGGACTGGGTTTCCCTCCCACCAGACCCCTACCTCGGGCCGAATTATATAAACTGCTCCTTTACAAAACGGGTTCTCAGTGAGTTTCATTGCGTTCATCATATCTCCCCCTCTTTGACCACTCCCTAGCTTCTTGGCCCACAAAGAGTAGGACCCAGCGAGTACCTCGGTTCGATATGTTTCTGACTCTCTCTCCACAGCACGGAAAAGACCGAAGGGATGTTCGCGTCCCTCATCATCGTCCTCCCATCAAAATTCCAGGGGGGAGAAGTGCACGTCTCCCACGGCGACAGCAAGGACATATTCGACGTTTCTCCCTCCTCAGAATTTTCGATTTCTGCGCTTGCCTGGTATACAGACGTGATACACGAGGTGAAGCCGGTGACTTCTGGATATCGCCTCGCCATTTCCTACAATCTGGTAAACACTTCACGTGGCCTCCCGGCCCCTCACCTTCCAGACATGCACTCGGCAGTATCTGGGGTTCAGCGTATATTCCATATGTGGGCAGACGGAGAATACGATCGAAAGGGTTCCTCTGGTACTATTGCGTACCTGCTGGATCACCAATACAGTGACGTCGGGCTTGAATTTGCCACCCTCAAGGGCAAAGATGGTGCTCTGGTTTCCAACATTCAGCGGGTCGCAGAGAAGGAGGGGGTTTGCCTTCGCCTCGGGAACCTTGTTTGCGAGGTGTCTGGAGACGCGGGTTGTGATGACGAATACAGTCGCCAGGCCCCTCAAATGGAAACAGTCACCGAAACGAAATACAGAATCGAGGGTTTATACGACTTGGAGGGAGACCTGGCTAAGCTAAAGCGCCCTATCAGATTGAGGGAAGACCTTGATTTAATACCCAAAGATCCATTCAAGGGGGAGAATCCGGATGATGAGGAGTTTGAAGGTTACACGGGAAATGTAAGTCCCTCTCCTCCGTGAGTCAAGGAGGATCTAACGATTATAAAGGAGGGCGCCCCAATGACACATTGTGAGTAACTGCTCGCCTCTGCGCCATTTTCCCCAACGACTCATTCGTCACCCGTAGGGTACCGCCGTGCCGCCTTGGTCATGTACCTTGTTGGGGCTAAGGTGGGGCCGAAAGCACCTTTAGACGCTGAATATGCGTTCAGGAAACTGAAGAGGTGGATGGCCGAAGGGCCGACGGAGAGGAACCGGAAGATGGCTCAATTCCTCCTTAGTAACGGACGCCTGGGACCCCGCTACGGTTTTGGTAAACGCCACGGTGCCAAGCTCCCTGAAGATGCTCAGTTATTAATCAACCTCGCTGTGGAATGGAATGACTTTGCGATGTGGGACGAAGTCCTAAAGAAAAGTGGAATTGACATGAACCCGAAACTCCTTGGTTCAGCTCCTCTGGTTCGGGCCTGGAGTGTCTTCCCGTTCAACGTAACCCGACCCATGTTTGTATCTTCTGAACCCCCTCCCTCTCCCGTTTTCTCTCTCGTATACTCACGTTGTTCATCTCGAATGTTTGTTGCAGATTCAAAAAGCTCATCCTTCACCAGCCTAGCAGAAAGGCCACAGTCAAGTTTATCCACGCCTTACGGGCTTCTCCTCCCCATGATAAACAAGACGCAGTGAAGTGGTGCGCCGAACGTATGGTTGCGGTCCTCTCATCGATGAAGGAGCCAAGTGTGGAAGATGTGAAAGTCATTGCAGGCATTGCGAAAACAGAAGGGTTGACGTTCTTCTCGGACACGTGCGTACAGGCGGGTGGAACGGGAACATGGCTGACCCAACCTCAACATCATCTAGAATTTTGGAACAGGTGGTCCAATTCCCCCATATGTTTGATTATTGGGTCGCCCTAGCTGAGCGGTTATGGAAAAAGAAGGACAGTCTCATACCATCAGGAGGAACCCCCAAGGAACAGTCGGACTCAATCGCAATGCTACATGACATTCTGGATCGCCTCATCGTCACCGCAATCCCCGAATGCGACTCTGTGGACAATTACGACCCCAACACCATCTACGTCTATGACAACTATAATGTTCCGCAGAGTCAACATCGCATTCTCAAGCTCCTCGACCTGATGGCGCTCACCAATAAGGTAGAACATTCCGACCAGCTGATCACTTTAGTCTCCCGACCACACAAGTATCTTCCAGAGAAATACAGGATCCTCGTTATCCCGCTCATCCCTAGGTTGAAAGCCCGCTACAAACAGTACCATGCGACAAACCTCCCCATACTGGACACGCTTTTGCGCGCGTTAGTTGGGAGGTACCTTCGGGACCTCCTCGGCAGCCCTCCCAGACGACCTGATGCATCGGTCAACAAGGTTGACTGTGGATGCGAGGATTGTAGGAAGGCCAATCAATTCTTGCAGTCGGACGCTGTAACGGAGACGTTCCGGGTTGCACAACGGGGGCGCTCGCACATCGAGAATGAACTTCGTAATCTCCCTCAAAGTGGGCTTACTTTTACCATGGTCCCACGAGGGAGGCGGCATGCGCTGCAGGTGACGAAAGGGCATGAGACATCGGAGGCGGGGAAGTGGAACACGCGTGTACAGAAGGCACGCACGTTCCTTGCGATTGTCGGGACTCCCGATGAGTTGGCTAGGATAATGGGTGGGCGTTACCCGGACGTCCAGGCCGCTCTGGCGGGAACCAAACCGTACGAAATGGGGAATCCGACTCTCATCGTCCCTCCTTTCGAAGGTGCTGGAGCGGCGACTAGTTCTGCAGAGGCTACGACGAGTCGAGCACAGACTGGGCCTGTTGTAGCTGGAGTGAAGCGGAAGGCGGAGGATTACGAGGACACAACTGACCTGAGTTCGGACTAATCACAGTGCTGGAATGAGTAATGGCGGCCGTTTGTTTAGTCACAA
>Ga0307517_10005016_pt1 | contig 20125 bp, 21 predicted proteins | sample 23_EM_MG_FD_194515 | JGI IMG/M metagenome (GOLD analysis project Ga0307517, IMG submission 194515) | Populus trichocarpa ectomycorrhiza microbial communities from riparian zone in the Pacific Northwest, United States - 23_EM | ecosystem: Host-associated > Plants > Roots > Unclassified | place...
ATGTTCGCACTTGTGTTTCTTACATAGTTTTCCCTATATTTCTTTCATACATATGGGCGCACACTTTTGTATAAATATGCTTGCTACCGCCCACCTGTTTTGGAATAATTAAGAACCAGAACTCCTACCAAATCTGCTCTCTACTCCTCACCAAGCGTGCCTCGCAACCCCCCTCGCACTTGCGCAGTATTATCCACATAGAATAGATTGTGCCCCTGGCATTCACATTTTGAACACTGCATACCCACATAACTCCACCTCCGCATAACCACATAACTATAGGACCTATAGGTAACCCAACAGAAAAGATCTTGTAGTAGGGTAGGTAAGGGATTTGAGAGGTTAGAAGACATAATCACCAACATAGAAACCGAACTTAGGAACAAAATCAGAATGCTGGGCGGAAAGCAGTGAACCGAAGCGTCTGGTCGGGCTGTCTTCGAGTCCCTACCGGAGACGGTATCGAGAAAGGCACCCTTGGCTCTGTGGTACCTGGGCGCCCTTCTTGATGGCTACCGGGCACCGACCGGCGGGCGAAGACTGGAGCGGAGGTCTCTCAAGTCGCAGAATCTACTGGGCTTTCCGGGTGTCGGGTGGAGACTACGGATAACTAGAGAGCCTTTCAGGTAATTAACCAGGTCTGAAGCGTAGGTTCTAAAGATACCCTCCGAGTTACCGATTTGTAGAGGAGTGACTGCAAAGACTTGTTACTCCTCTATAGGGCAGACTTTCACGTGTGGAAAACATTTCAGAGGGGTGGTTGATTTTCAATTGACAGTGTCAACGGCCAGTCATACCCGGAAAGGTAATATAGGTGATATAAAGTCCATGCTCGAGGCCGAACCTAAAGCAAACCCCCTACGGAGGTATACGAGTAGATAAATGCCCTGTTCTAGCTAAATAGGAATAATATGGCCCTCCAAACGAAACATTACATAACCAAAGAGGATTAATTTATAAGGCCTAACACTATTTTAACATCTTTGATAGTTTTAAATTGGTAGTACGGCAGTGTTGGGAAACTTGTGAATTCAAGTTCTCTGAAAAAACATTTCTTTTCCTACAATCAGGTATCTGGGAGGCTCTTGCTATTCTATTATTACACCCGGAGGACAAAAGTGCATGAGTTTTTATGAAACTCAGCCATCGCTATAAAAAAAATAATCACCCCAAAACATACAAGACAAGAATCCTCTCTCCAATTCCCACCACACGACATACCAGCACACACCAAAGAGAGAATACCGAGAAGGATGTAGCGGTCTTACTCCACCTGGAACGAACTCTGCCTTATACACTTATAAAGGGTGGATTACTCGTAAGGCTGGAGTCTGTTACAGCAGAGCGGGTACAGCGGGCCACAACCTAGGTTACCCGGCGGCCACCATCAAATGAGATTGAGCTGTTCTACATTAAGTTACCCTGACAAAACTCATCGTTGGTGGCCATTTTTACACCAAAATTGCCGTTTTTCAGTGAGCGAGAACTCCACACCCTCTTGCGCAAACAGAACAATTCTGGCTGAAATCGTAATTCTGCTGATTCTAAATGGCTAATCTAAATATTGAAGCAAATGGTACAAGATTGAGTGAACTGCGATAATGTGAAATTGGCAACTTTGAAACCAATACCTTTTTGTATCGGTCACCATACTATTCGAGTAATTCTCTAGGCTTGGCACATATATCTCGATGAGCCCATCCCCTTAACCTATTCCAGAAAGAAAACCACCAAGGTCATTATATAAATGTTAATTCCCGTATCGCTGGGTTTCCTGCTAGCGATTGATATAATTTTCATTTTAATTAATTGAGTGGTGCAGGTCCAGATGGTGACTTTCGAGATCTTGAATTTGGGCAATTGTGATGCTTTTCGGGGGATACTTGGGTGCACCAACAATGACTTTTGTCCAAGAACTATACATAGGACCAGAAGCTTGGCAAGAGACTCTATCTTCTTTACTGTGACTGTGAGTTCTAAGTGAGATTTGACTTGGGCATACTGGGACTCCGCGCCGGCGGTCCATAGAGGGGTGGTTTGTTGGAGATTTACCTTTTTAGACTGCTCACCACATACATATTTTCGGTTCCCACAGGATGGGAAACGCAACTACCATAACCTTAAACAGACGGTGGCTTCAAGAGTGTTCCACAACTGTTAGCTTCTTTCGGTCTGACACCCCGTTCCTACATACCTGATACGACAGTATCAAACACCGATTCACCTACAATGAAACCCCAACACCAGCGACAGCCAAACATCTACCTCAATCTTGGCGATGTACTCTACCCGAGGCATGTGGCATAGCTCTACCCAAGGTCATGGTAGTTCTACCTTGGGAATGTCCGGGCAAAGCGAAACCGAAGGATGACCTACAGATGGAAAGTGGGAGAGCGATTTCGGCATGCACAGGAAGTGTGCCAGGACAGAAGGTTTTCTCTTGATAAGGATTTAAGGCGGCCCCTTCTTCCCATTGTTTGTTCGTTATCCGTCTCTCATCCCATTTCACTCACGGTTCTACAGTCATCTCTTGGCTTGTCAAAAGTCATTCGTTATTGCACACGATCTTATTGTTCTTTCTCTTTCTCTGATATCTCTCGTCTATCAATAGTTGTTGAAAAATGGTTGTGGTAGTTGGTGCTTTGTATGTTTTATTCCTAATGCGAAGATTTCCCTCTAGCTATGGTTCCGTTGCACAAAAACTCACTCACCTATCTTCTAGGTATACTAATAAGAATGTTCTTGAAGCGGAAGCAGTGGTGAGCACTTGGCGGACCTGGCTGTATACTAAGCGCTGAACTCAGCCTTTCAATTGGACTTTGATGGCACCAAGTCACCCGGATACCCCGGGAATAGGCGAGTATCATACCAAACTTCACCCCATTGGATCACCCCCCCGCATTCTTTCTTGCCTTTTTTCAACGCATAATACGGTATGCCGTGCCCGAGTTCCAGAGTAATAACGGTATATGCAAACTCCGACGGTGAGCCCCCGAACTTGATCCTTAAATAAGCCAATCATACCTAGTACTAGTACTGTATCTCTGAACGAAAGAAAGAAAAAAAAAGGAGAAGATAATCTGCACTTATCTGCCAAAGGTGTTTCCCCTCCAATCAGGCTGGGGAGCAGTATTGGGCTTGCTTTTTTTTTCCTCATTATGATCCTCTATGTGGTCGGCACGGTTTTGGCACAGGAAACGCCAAGCTCTGAGAAACATTTGGAATGCGCAACTGCCCAAGTGTGTTTCCATAAAAAGTGGAAAATATAGCCCTTGTCTCTACAGAGACCTGAATGAGATGAGTAGAGATTGTTTCCACATCTCCACTGCCACACACGGGCACTGAAATCAACTACCTCCCTCTCAGATGCAATGAACTTGAAGAGAGCAGGAGCCGCCTAGATTGGCGGTATCTCCAGTATTTACGGACAAAAGACCTTGAATCACTCAAACGACCTCCTCCGGATGCATGTCGCAACAATCATTTCCAAAAGCATTACCCAACTTGGACGGACTTTAGATATAGATTTTCAATAGCTTCGAAGACAGGGAAGGATATGCCGCAATTTGGGATCAAGCAGAGTTAAGAGGTCTTTTTACCAGAATAATATTTTCTGTGACTTGTCTAGAATAATTAAAGGATATTCCTTTGGCTTCGACGGACCAGTGTCGTGCCCGCCGGGGATTCAGACGGGAAAAAAGAGGAGAATAATATATAGAGCTCAGGTAATTGTATTATCTCCTCCGTGTAGTGGGTTGGCTAACGAAATATACTACAGCGCAGAGGTATGCGGTTGGAGAAGTCCAAGAGATGTATTCATTAACTTCTTTATCATTAAATTGATAAAGCTATGATCAATAAGTCTGTACACCAACCCCACCGCACCTTCGCCACGTAATTCAGCCGTGACTTCCATTAATCAATTGCACCACCAAAAATAAAGGTAAAAATACAATAAAAATATAGAACGAGAGCTATTTCCATGGTGTTTAATACTTGGTATACCAGCCTCGATTTCTTCGTACTGTGTGGTAGCGTCTGGGCATTAAATTGGTCAAGCTGTCAATTAACACCTGGGGGACTGCCCACCACGTTGCCTTCAGAACCACAATGAAAATCACTCTACTCTCAGCATTATCCTTAAGATCTTTCAAGTATCCATGGTCCTTTCCGAGGATACTCTTTATGGCCTTCCAAAGATGCTCAATTGGGTTTAAATCGGGGCTGTGTGGGGAGTGTTCGGCCACCTAGATGCCATGCGATTCCAACCACTCTTTACTGATCTCCACTTATAACAGTACCAAAAGCTTGCCAAGAAGTCATTTTTTGACAGTGATGTGAAAGAAAAAACTAAATACGGGGGTTGGGAGGGTCTTGTGTTAAAACCCGTTGTGTCTTAAACTAGGTGGGCTCGGGTGGGGTTGGTGTACAGACTTATTGATCATAACTGTATCAACAAAAAAGACAGTAGTAACCGAATGAAATCACTTAAGCCCCGACCGCCATACACTCTTCCCATTCCACCGCACACCTCCACCACAACAAAGGAGAGGCGATGGATGAGAGTCCTCTTGAAAAAACTACCAAGAAAAAGAGAAAAATAAAAGATTCACAATTTCCGTGGAAGGAAGGAAAGCCGAACCCCCCAAAATTGTCATTGGAAAACTACCCCCTGTCAGTATCTTCATCAGCTGAGAGTCACGGGTATGCGTGCAAGCACCTGCGAAATCAACATACAGTGCATTGGCCACTTTCCCAGCCCGCAAGTACTCCAGTCACAGCCGGTTCCTAGAGAATAAGCGCCACGACGTCCACTGTAGCCTGCGAAACACCAGAGCACATCGGGGATGCGGGCCTCGTAGCCCCGCTAGCCTAGCGCCAGTACCGCCTGCGGCTAGGGCTTGGAGGGGCCCTAGACCCTATGGACACACACAAGGTGGATTTCGGTTCCCGGAGAGGGATCACCATTACCAAGATTCTAGATTTGGTATTCTTGTGGTGGTAGAGCACGCTTTTATATTACCGGGTGACGCTAGGGGATGGGATAATATGGTATGGTGTGCTAGGGTAGAGTAGAGGAGTAGGCTCGGATGAGAGTTTGGGATGAAAGGGAAATTTTATCTGCTGGGTCAAGATTAGTCCAGCTTCCTTGATTGCCAATGCCGTCCCAATAGTTGTGGAAGGAGACTTATTGGCGGGTGATGTCACCGACCTGCTCCCTTTCTCGCTAGCCCTCCCTCTACCAGCGCAACAAGTTTTAGTACGCGGAATCTGTCCGCCCAAGAGGTATTGTTAGCAAGTCCCAAGGTTGGATCGCATATTGAGGCATGGATTTGGTACTGTACTTGAGCGTAAATACTAATAAGTTCTCACAGAAATCCGAAAATATCAGGTGGCGGTAAGGTGTAATGGTATACAAAGAGAAGAAATACTGTGGAAGATCACAGTAAGAGGGGCTTATATAACTTATCTGCTATCACAGCCAGGATGGAGTGGGGGACCTGCTCCTTGGGCGGGAATTTCTTGGATGTAATCGCATTTTTTTTTCCTGGAGTGCTGCGCCAATAGCTGCGCTGCTGTATGGGGCAGGCCCCCTGAATTAGGGATCGCATCGAGCTCCCGAGCTCCTTAGCGAAACCGAGCATTACCACTTCCCCGTCACTGGGTGGTAACTTATATTGAAACGTGGATACAATACCCGGCGCTGCCGAAAAAACACGGTAACCCAACTATCCTTGCAACTACCATCCTGGGGCGCTGGTAGCCATTGCTGGTAACACACAGCAAGCCATACAAAGAGAGCTTACCAATACTGTGAAACCCCCGATAATTCCCACCCCCATAATTTCCAACCCTCTAGTAATTCCGTGTTTGCAGAGTCACGGCATTTGACGCATGGGAAATCCCTCTGAAAATTCCAGACCCCTTATAAAGTTAGTTTCCAATTCCAGGACATTCCGCAGATCTTAATTCCAGCAAACGCCTATCCGAGAAAATTTAGCAGGAAAAAATAGCTTGGAAAAAAAAAGAGACGGAAGGGGGAGGAGAAACAACAAACAATCTCCATTTATGCAAGAGTCTAAAGAGGTTTCTTATAGTATTTATGTACTCTATAAGGATAAATTTCCTCCAAATGGATCCAAAACTCCATCGAACGCCTCGCTTGCTGCAGTCTTTTATCATACTTCACGGTGGACAATAGTTCCTAGTTACATCTGCCTTGACTGCACTCTCTTATTTGAATTTATACTCTCTACTCAGTTCTTTGTATGTCATATTCAAGTTCTACGCAAAATTTCCTTATCTCTTCCCCATCATGGAATATCACTCGATTTCACTGCTTATGTCTGGCCACCCCCCTGCGCCAAGACCCCTCTCCTCTTTCCGCACCCCCCCTATTTCCAGCCTCACGCTACTCCCTACCTGCTGGAATTATTGGAGGTTTCACTGTACGTCGCACAGCCTAGGTTTCCGGGAGCCTGCTTCACGGTGCTGTCGGACGGGTAAATAGACTATAGGGAAACTGACGGGGAACACCACGTAATGTTATCGTGGTTTAGTGTAAACAGAACGCTTAGCATTTAGCATAGATTCATGGGATAAAGGGACTCATCTGAGAGCAACATTGGTAGGGAGAACAACAATCGCAATTCTTGAGAACAGTTTGATCTTTGAGTGTGGTTTTTCCCTTCATCTATCTCTTGCTTTCTGAACCGTCTTTGATCATCCGAAAGTCTCTTGCCAAATACCCATAAAAGAACGCCTCGCCTAGAAGACACCCGACAGTGTTGTACTAGTACTCGAGGTCACCTGGCTTCCCCCTAAGTTTCGCTCCTAGGTATGGTAGGTAGGCGACCCCCCATCTCTGCAGCAATGGGCGCGGCGGGGCCGTGCCTCTGACGCCATTTCTTTTCTCGTATTCCGGAGAAGGGGATTTCTGACTACCGGTACTCGGGTGGGAGGGTTGATCCGCGAACGCCGTCCCTGGGTTCAAATGGATGGCTTCAATCACCATCCCGGATTACCTACGTAAATTGAAGAAATTTTCCCGAAATGGGTCCTCATCTAACGCTGCCGGAATTGAATTTCCCTATTAGGCGCTCTATAATCGTGGTTTTTCGGGATGGCAACAGGAGGATTTTTGAGATGCAATTCTACTTAAAATGACTAGCGGAGCTGGAGTGACGTCTGTATCCCGAAAATGCAGAGAGAGAAACTGGAGAAGGATCAGGTTGATATTCCACACCCTGTGAATTTTATCAACCAACATAACTGCTTAGAGAGAATCGTCCGCAATCATTCAATGTCTGTAAGCTGAGATAGCCTTGTTCCTGTTAGCTCTTTTTTTGTTCAGTCACAAAACGTTCCCGACAGGGGAGCTGGCCACGACCGGGAAGCCGGTCTCGATTTACCCACAAATGACCAAATTTGACCAGACTATATCTCAGTAACTATGTCTTTTAAAAATTATGATTGAAAAATTAATAAAGAACACAACATCAGGTAACAAGCCCTTAAAAATGATAATCCTGTAACTAAATACTTGGAGTCTACCAAGAGCAGGTTATCACTCCACTTGATTGTCCCATATAAATCTAGTGCTAAGACATGCTTATTGTGATGGTATTCACGACTGATTCTGTGGAGATTGAGGAATTGCCTTGTAAGAGAGGATGCTTCATATTCTGTCTCCAAGGGTCACTTGAGCTATGTTAGGAGTTAGTAAATGGTCCAGAAATAATCTTCTTTCTGGTAAAGTAGCATAACTTTACAGGGCAAAATCTACTCCTGAGACTGACCTACAACTGCAACCTCACTACTTAAGATACATATTGCCAAGATTGAGGAGGGAAGCTGTCAGATATTCGGCTCCTAAGGTACTGAGGTTGTCAAGAAGTGGTAGATTTTGTAATTTCTTCAAATGTACTACCTAAACGTGACTTGGCAGATCCAGAAACAAGCATTCTAGAGTTCCTTTTAGCATGGATGAATTATTTGAGGTTAACCGAAGCTTCACCCATTTTTTTCCCCATCTCTTCCTATATGGTTGTGGAATAGTTGAGCAATTGGTTTTTGCTGTAAGCCGGGATTTTTGGTGGTTGCAGGTAGCCAGCTTCGCCATTGTGGCCAGCTTCCCCGTCGGAAACGCTAGCTTGTTCCGAGCGCACAAGAATATTAATAAGGGGAACAAGAACAGCCTATATATCTCACTTTAATAACGTAAGGTATTACGCTGAATTCCAATCCCCACGTACTCGTATTGTCCTGACGTTTGTGAACACAACTGCTATTGCATACCACTAAAATAAGGAGGCTCCGGCCTATTTTTTGCCCGTATGCAATAGCAGTTGGGTTTACAAACGTCAGGACATTACGAGTACACACTCACATCCGTAATGGTGAGTAGACAAGAAGCTACTGTCCCTTAACGTAAAGTACCACTTGCCGAAAAAATTTGTTTTGAAGCCCAGGACTAGTGTGCCCTTAATGGGCTCTAGTGTTGAAAATTTTCCACACCTTTATTGCCGCTCTCCCTAGTGCCGCGTCATTTCGATGCTGCAGGAATCATTTTTTCAAATTTTTTATTCTTTCTCTCGAATCTTGAACGCAGTTACTTCCATGGATAAGACCTATATTATAGAACGGCCACATTACGCGGAACATTCAAGAAGCTATCAGTGAAACCCCCAGTCCCCCCTCGCATCTCAGCTCCCCCGGAAGAAGAGTTTGAGTTTTGTTAGTGATCCTGGTCCTATTCGGGTTGGGTTGAGTGGGCTGGATATCATTTATGCCGAGTTTAGGCTGAGTTTGAGAATTTACAACTAGGGTAAACCCATTGCGAGACTTGATTTTATTCACCCATTGCTAAACTCGTGGAGAATGCCAACGTAAGAAAACTCCAGATTTTGGTAAGTGACTAGCCTTGCCCAACCATTTTCTTCGTTGGTGTGCGGTCACTCACTATTAATAACTGCCTGTATAATCCCGACCCTGCCATTCCATGCCTTAGAGTAGCTCTATCAACCCCCCTCTCTACCCTCCCCGGCACACGGAACTAGAGAAGTTCTACAATCCTGCTGTTACGCGTCCCCACAATGAGATAAGCACATGCCATCGGAGTCTGCATATATTATAGATACACAGTGTTATGTGTTGAAAAAAAGGGCAGGGGCGAGTGCGGGGAGGTGATCCAATGAGGTGGAGTCTAGTACCGTGCTGTATCCCTTAACCTGTACTCTCGTTCACGCACTTTTAGTGTCACGCTAAAGTAGAGATCATCGATCACATGGATGAAAGAAGTAGTAACTAGAGTTAAGATTCAACACAAAAGGAGTAACGATCGGGGGTATTTTTCCGGCGTCCCATTAGCCTATTTTAGTACCCGGGAGTAAATCTACGCGGCCACTCTAGCTTCCATCATGGCAATGCTGAACATTACTGATTCCGCGGTATTCTGAGCACTACACCACCACTTCTGAAGCACAACGTTTTTCCTGTCACGATTACGCAAATAGGCTACTCTTAGTATCTAGCGCTAGCTAGCCATGATTACAAGGTAAGGGGTTCTGATCGCTTACCACTTTGCCTAGTACAGTTACGCTCATGACCCACCCTATCAACTTAGCCTTTAGCCACAGTGTTTGAATACAGGTTAAGGGATGATACCGGTAGAGCTTGCGCGACACACCATCCAATAAACGGGTAGTATGAAAGGAGCCCGACACCGGGAGTACTCGGATTGCTTGGTGCCAAGTCATCATCCATTTGAAAGGCCTAGTTCAGCGCTCGGGATAGCCACATCCGCCAAGTGCTTACCGCTACTTCCACCTCACTGGAATTCTTATTAGTAATAATAGAATAGCAAGAGCCTCCCAAATACCTGATTCTAGGAAAAGACAGAGAACTTGAATCCACAAATTGCCCCACACTGCCGCGCTACCAATTAAAAACCATTAGGGATCTTAAAATAGCCTCAGACCCTCTAGATTAATCTCCTTTGGTTACGTAATGTTTCGTTTGGGGATAGAAGGCCCATATTGTTTCTGTTCAGCCAGATTAGAGGATTTGTTAACTTGTATACCTTTGTAGGGGGTTTGTTTAGGTTCGGCCTCAAACGTGGACTTTAAATCACCTATATTACCCTCCCGGGCATGATTGGCGATTGACACTGTCAATTGAAAGTCCACCGCCTTTCTCAAATGTTTTTCATAAATGAAGGTCTGCCAGATAGAAGAGTGACGACTAGTCATTGCAGTCCTCTACCGATCGGTAACTTTCGGACGGTATCTTCAGAACCTGTTGGAATTTTGCTGCCCATCACATCCAGATTGTAACGGGGTCTTGGCACTGAACGTTAGTCCAAGGCACACAACTGACAGGAAGGTCCTAAGTGATGACGGTCGCTTAGCGTACAGGTTCGGAGATGACGATCTCAGGGTTGTGGGTTCTTGGCGTGGGTCTTGGTTCTCAGAATAGAATACGGTATATTCTGAAGTACAGGAGTCATGAAAGAAATACCAGGTAGCGTAAAGAATTAAGGAAATAGGGGGTGATTTTTTTTTTTTTTTTTTCATAATCATGTATTCGTTGTTAAAGTACAAGAAACTGCGTGAAGCGCTAGCTATGGCGTGAACAAAACTATAAACAATCCAACGACCCGCTTCACCCCCTCATGGGAAAAATCAAACCCCTCTAACCCAGAGCCCATCCTCCCCCCTCGTAGCACCTAAGACAAAAGCAAGACGAAGCAATACCTTCCTCCAGACACGTAAGGAAAGACAAGTATAGAAAAGAAACCAGGGAAAGACACAAACCCTTCCGCGGGCCCCCCAAAACAAAGGAAAGAATCTTACGGCACCAAGTGCCGACGGAGAGGAAAGATAAAACTACTTTTGCCGGGCGCCTTAGCGGAAACGCACTGAACCCCAAACCCAAAGGGCTACAGGGGCAGGCAGGTCGGGGATGGACTTTCCCCAGTATTCGGCAACGCTTTCGGATTTTAGCATGGGCCAAGGAGGTAGTGCTATACCATGACAGAGCGTAACCTAGTCACGAGGTTTGCGACCGTAGAGTAAATCGCAGGGGCAAACGATGAGGGCGAGGGGAGCCACCCGGCGAGGAGAGCCACTCAGCAGTGAAGGTGCCAGCTATCGTGAGGGGCAGTAGGGTGCCAGCCAAGGAGGCAGATAAGGTGCCAGCTAAAGAAGGATGTAGCAGAACGGTGCAAGCGGATCTGACGCATGGGAAGCGGGAGTGGGAAGGCTCGCCAAAGACCGAGAAGTACGAACGCGGAGGACCGAAACAGGGTCACGATTTTTCGAATGCCGACCGTACCGACCGAGCAACTCAGGAGAGAGTGCAATACCAGAGAGCAGGGCCACCAGGGCAACTACTTCACCGATAGCCCGAGACTAGCGACCGCGTGTTGACGAGGAAAAAAGGGTTGCCGACCGTGCAAATCACTAAGTGAGACCCGTCGCGAAGTGCGGGGTAGAGGGTAGGAACATCAACGCAAGCGAAGACGAACGGAACCAGAAAGGAATCCATAACCCCAGTGAGGGGAGGCCAAAGGCCCCAGAGAGAGGAAGGAGATGCAGGCGTGATAAACTCCCGAGCAGTTGCCACGGACGGGGTAGATCAGAGGCGGAGGACACTCTCACGATGATTTCCCATGGTGTTGAGATTTCAATCGCTGGAGGTGGAGCGGACGAGAAAGATGAGGAAATAGGGGGTGAAGCCCCCCCTTTATATAGAAGAAAATCCTAGCACAGCCTTTGCCGCCCGACTCATACCCCAGTATGAGTTGCATATCCGCGTAACCAAGGAAACAATACAATTTGTCATAAACCTTTACAAAGGAAATCCCTCATAGCAACCATGTAACAAAAGAAGGAACATCAAAGTTATCCCAACACGTATCTCACCAGGAGACCGTGAGAGCAGGGCCCACTGGCACCCCAGGGCTGAAGTCCCCTGAGGCCTATTCCGGATTCTCCGGTAATGGTCCAGGCTTAAGTGAGTACCGTTCGTGGAATTCATCAACTCCCTTTAGTTCATTGATTGATTCAGCCAGTTCCCATGTTGTTTCGTCGTAGCCCTCCCACTTCACCAGATATCGCAGTCGGTTCCTGAAGAATTTGGAATCCAAAACTTCCTGAACCTGCCACTGTTCTTCTCCTTCAACCTCTACAGGCGGAGGTGGTGGGATTAGTCCTTCAAGTGGGTAATTGGCGGCTAGGTCGAAAAGCGATACGTGAATGACGTTATGTATCTTCATAGTATTCGGCAAATCCATACGGTAAGGGTATGTAACAGGTTTATTCCTGTCTAACGAAAATACAGGAGGACAGGCGATAGACCTGCTAGCGCGGGTACTAAGGGAGGCTTCTAGGGACCGGAGGTAAGAGATAATAGTGAAAGGACTAATACAACTCAGGGATTGCCGTTCAACCAAGTGTATTCTTAGACTGAAGGTCTGTCGAAGTCTGCCATCTCCTGCGAGCCAGGAGACTGGTTTAAATACAAAACCCAAGAGCGATAGCCTTCCTGCAATCACGATCATTACCAGTAGCTGCGCACATACCGGAATTCTGTAATCCTACAAGACCAAAGAAAGAAACAAACAATGCTCAGCCTTCACCAGTGTTACATGACCATTCCATACCCGGAATCCTAAATATAAACTTCCAGCGAAGCAGACTAAACATAGCAATATGATAGCATAGCCTATCTGACTCAGAGACAGTGGCGGAGCTGAAATCAAATCAAATAAACCAAATATAAATCAACTAAACATAGGAGATCCTGCACTGCCCGCTCCTGCGTACCGTTACCGGAACATGTACACATGTTACAGCGGGTGTTCCGATCTTGTCCTTGATCTCATATGGTCCATGACGTTTGTTGTCCAACTTTCGGGAAGGTCGACGTGTCCTAATGTTTTTGGTATTCAGCCAAACTCTATCACCGACTTGGAAGGAGGGAGCTGGGAGTCTATGTCGGTCAGCATTCTCCTGTTGTCTTTCTTGTGCATTACCCATTTCGGTTGGAAGGTGTGCATGAAGCACTGTCATAATGACAATGAAAGATCGCGCCTCTTAGTCATCAGTCGAGAGAGTTTGTTCGTCGAGAGTGTCAAGACAGGGATCATAGCTGTAGTTGGCAAAGACGGGAGAGGTGCCAGTAATCTCAGACACGTGGTTATTCCCCATAAATTCCGCCATTGGTAACCATTGACACCAGTTATCCTGTTGGTAGTTCACATATGACTGTAGGTACTGTTCCATGATACTGTTAACTCGTTCTGTTTGACTGTCGGTTTCAGGATGGAATGCAGTAGATAGACGTCGGTCAATCTTTAGTCTGCGACTGATGATTTCCCAGAACTCAGCCGCAAACTGCGGTTCTTGATCAGATATAATCATCAGCGGTAGCCTATTGTGTTTCCAGATGTTATCCAGGAATAGGTCAGCAAGAGAGGAGGCATCGATAGTAGTACGACAATGGACCAGGTGGCGCATCTTGGTTAGCCGATCTACCACTAGCCAAATCGCATCGTTGCTGTTACTCCAGGGCAGACTGGTTACAAAGTCCATTGATATATCTTGCCATGGTCGATAGGGAATAGAAAGGGGGCGAAGGATACCAAACGGAGCATAATCAGTTGTTCGACTTCGTTGACAGATATGACAATTGGCCACATATGGTGCAATCTCTTTTCGCATGCTTGGCCAATGGTATCGTCGAGTGATTAGTTCATGTATTTTGGATCTGCCGGGGTGACCAGTAGCAGGAGCGTCATGATTCTCCCGCATGATGGCTAGTCTCAAAGGTTGATGAGCAGGAACATAAAGATGATCACGATACCACAGTCGATTTCCATCCTTGGTGCATTCAGCCAGGGATATTAGGAGGCTATGTTTTACCCCTCGTTTCAGCATTGTAAGTATCTGGTTTGGAAGGGGGTCAGCTTGATAGGCTTCTGTCCATAATTCATTCAAGGGGGACGCTCCAAAGTAAAGCGGGATATCCGCCAACAAACCCAGAGACTGGGACTTGAGAACCACTTGTGTCCTATGTATTTCGTCCTCCAATACCTTTTCTTCTGTTTGCCCCTCCATCCTTGTCAATGCATCCGCCTTTCCATGTACTTTACCAGGTACAAATTCAATTGTATAGTTGAATTGTGACAGGAACTCTGACCATCTGGCTTGTCGTTAATTGAGTAACCTTTTGGTCGTAAGGTATCGCAGGTTCTGATGATCCGACCGTACTCTAACAGGTCATCCAACCAGGTAAGCCCTCCATTCTTCAAAAGCTCGTACCACGGCCATCAACTCTTTGTTGTGGGTGTGGTAGTTGCATTCGGCCGGTGTATGTTTCTTTGAGAAGAATGCAATTGGATGCAAAAGCCCATCAGATCTAGGTTGGGATAGTATACCGGCAGAGGCAATGTCAGAAGCATCGGTTTCCACCACTATCTCTTTGTTGAAATCAAAATGGATCAGGATGGCGGCCTTAGTAAAGGCTTCCTTTAGTCTTTCGAACGTGGCTTGACAAAGATCCGACTACAGAATGGTGTACCCTTTTTGGTTAATTGGGTTAGTGGCCTGGCCAGGTATGAATAGTCTTGGATAAAGCGCCTATAGAAGTTTCCAAACGGTAAGAAGAAGCTGACATCGTGTAATTTCTTAAGGACGGGCCACTCAATGATTGTGGTGATCTTCCCAGAATCCATTCGTAGGCCTTCCCTGGTGATGATGAAGCCAAGATACTCGACATTGTTGGTGTGAAATTCGCATTTCTGAGGTTTTACCTGGAGTCCAGCTTTCGTAAAAGCTTCCCGGATTTGTTTGAGGTGTTCGATATATTGTTCCTCATTCTCGGAGTATATCAAGATATTGTCAAGGTATGCTGGGCAAAACCTGCCCAGAAATAGGCGTAGCGCGTCATTAATGTATACTTGAAAGGTAGCGGGGGCATTGGTAAGCCCAAAGGGCATGACGAGTGGTTCAAAAAGCCCGTATCGTGTACAAAAAGCTGTTTTCCCCTCTTTACCTGCTCTCATGCGGATTAAGTTGTAGGCTCCGCGGATATCCAGTTTAGTGAATATCTTGGCTTGCGAAAGTTGCATAAATGTTTCCTTGACCAAGGGCAAAGGGTAGCTGTTTTTGATCGTTCCCTCATTAAGTCCCCTATAGTCAACACATAAGCATAGAGAACCTTCCTTCTTTCTAACAAACAAAATCGGAGAAGCAGCAGGAGAGGATGATTCGCAGATGAATTTCTTATCCAGGTTTTCGTCTAGCCATTCGTACAAGGCTGATACCTTAGTGGGGCTAAGACTGCATATTGGCTCGAAAGGAGAGACGAATCCAGGGCGTAGTGGTATCTCATGATCAAACCTCCCGTGAGGTGGTAGTTGGTTTTCTGTTTTCTCAAGGAATAAAGAAAGGAATTCATAGTAATATTTGGGAAGTATCTGAAGTACCTCGTACTTGTTGAGTACCTTATGTCCAAGCGCACACTGTGCAGCATAAGCCCGTAGAAAATGTGGTAATTCTTCCTCAATTTAATAGGCCATTGTAACATTGTTAATGCAGTTCTTCACACAACATTCAGATTCAAAAGTACGGGAGTTTGAAGCGAAGTCAATCTTGACATCGTGGTGATTTAACCAAGGTATACCGAGTGTTAGATGGTATCCCCCAAGCGTGGTAACAAAAGCAGGAATCATTTCGTGGTGGTTGTTAATCGACAACGCGATCTTGGTGATGTGAGTAATTCCTCCGGAACTCACAGGCCGTCCATCGATGACCATCAAAGGTCGTGGTTCTTTAAGTTCAAACAAAGGAAAGTTATGGCATTCGGCAAAAGCCTTGTCGATGAAGGCGTATCAAGTCACCCCCGAGTCTATAAGAGCATGGGATCTAATCTCGTTGTGGTTGTCAACAATCGTACATGCCATTACTAGATGATTAGCTTCAAGCGCATTCTCCATGGTATCAAGAGATAAACCGGATAAAAAAGTAACGAAGAAAGTGGTTTTTGTCCCATGACAGTGCCTTCGACTGCATCAGCAAAAATAATACCTTGCGTTCTGTGCGTTCTGTGCGTCTGACGCACCTGACGCTGGAACGCAAATCGCGAACCAGGACGCAACCACCCTACCACGCAATGCGCCTGACGCAACCTGACGCAGCACCTAATCCTCAGGACGCCCCAGACGCAGCACCTAATTCTCAGAACGCACCAGAGGCAGCACCTAATCCTCAGAACGCACCAGAGGCAGCACCTAATCTTCCGGATGCAACCCGACGTCAGACCTCCTCTTCCGGATACAGTGCATTCAGTACTCATCTTCCTGAAATAAGCGAACTTGAAGGGTACCCCCTTTACTTTTCCTGACAAGGGTCACAATAGATTTTATGCTCCCAGTGTATTAAATACTACTACTACTAGTGTTCTATTGTTCTAATATACAGGACTGATCATGATACTCATATGCAACCCCTCAGGCTGCCCTACCCGGGACTCGACCTTTACCCGGTACTCAACACCTACCCGGGACACGGTAACTTCATGAATTAAAGTCACGGGGAGAAGATCTTATATCATTCAAGTTGTCAAGCTGGTATTGAGGCCAACAACCTCCCGCAATCAGATTCAGAATCGGCCCAGTGGTCGTGGATGAATCTGACATCAAGCTCTGGGAGCACCAGGGTATCTATAAAGACAACTCTCACAAGGGTCAGCGATTTCCTGAGTTCTGATGCGACAGAGACGTCCTTTATACCGCTGCGTAGCTGGCATCGAGCCCAACAACCTCCTGCAATCAGATCCAGGATCGGCCCCGCGGCTGTGGAGGAATCTGCCATCGAGTTCTGGGATTGCCAGGGTACCTATAAAGACAACCCCCACAAGGGTCAGCGATTTCATGGGTTTCGATGCGACAGAGACGTCCTTTATACTGCTGCGTAGCTGGCGTCAAGACCAACAACCCCCCGCAATCGGATCGAGAATCGGTCAAGCGGTTGTGGAGGAATCTGCCATCGAGTTCTGGGATCGCCAGGGTACCTATAAAGACAACTCTCACAAGGGTTAGCGATTTCATGAGTTTTGATGCGACAGAGGCGTCCTTTATACCGCTGCGTAGCTGGCGTCGAGCCCAACGATCCCCTGCAATCAAATCCAGGATCGGCCCAGCGGCTGTGGAGGAATCTGCCATCGAGCTCTGGGATCGCCAGGGTACCTATAATGACAACTCTCACAAGGGTTAGCGATTTCATGAGTTTCGATGCGACAGAGACGTCCTTTATACCGCTGCGTAGCTGGCGTCGAGCCCAACAACCTCCCGCAATCAGATCCAGGATCGGCCCAGCGGTTGTGGAGGAATCTGCCATCGAGTTTTGGGATCGCCAGCATCCCATCCTATTTAGCCCTGTAACTTCATGAATAATAGCCCTCTGGGGATGAGTCTTATACCGCTGGATAGCTGGCATCGAGCCCAGGAACCTCCATCTGTCGGATTCAGGATCGATTGTGGGGCTGTGGTGGAGTGTTGCAGCTGTGAGCCCGGAGTGTGGATGTTGTGATGAAAAGAGTATGTCGCGTCGCGTCCCGTTTGAGGCTAAGTGCCGAGAAACCTCCAGGCACTAGAGACTGTTATGGCTATCACTCGCTTTCAGACTGGAGTGAGCTGGCATTTTCCCTCATTCAAAGATGATGTTCTCAAAATAGAACTCTGAGTGCCAGTGTGACTAGGCCCCAGGGTCTTTAGTGTAAATTTAAGATTAAGGGTATGATGGCTTTCTCACCAGGCGCCAGCACTAACTATATTTTCTTTGCTAAGAAATACACCTTGCTCACATTCGGGGTAGAAGACAAAGAAGGCTGAAAGGAGAATCAGGGGTAGTGGTGAATCCTGATGTGCGATGGTGTTGAGGTTTAAGTCAGGATGCATGGGAGGCAGAGTTGCTTAGTGGCATGTGTCCGGACGGAACCCAGTGTCGGCAAGGGTCTCTGGACGCACCGGACGCAACCAGGTGTGGGGCATGGGCACAGGACGCACAGGACATACAGGACGCAGAGTCCAGGCTGGTCGAGTCAGGATTCAACACTACTGTATCTGACGCAGACCACCTTTTTGCTGATGTGTACATGGGACGATTAGTTTTCTGAGTTTTCAGACTCGGGACGAGAGTCTTCAGGAACCACCGGTGGGGGTGCACGAATGGCAGCAGGGTTGGTTCTGAGCTGACTTTGCCTGTTCGGACATTGTCAAGCCATGTGGTTTGCTCCCCCGCAGTAGAAGCATTGGCCGTGTCGCATGAGATCTTCACATTGTGCTGGTGATAAGCCGCTTGGTCCAGCCAAAAGGTCTATGGGGCCACTTGAGTACCTGTGGCGGTGGTGGTGGTCATAGGAGGGGCAGTTGGTTTTGGTGTCGTGGTCGTGGTCGTCGTAGGTGATCTCCAGGTGGAAGATGACCCCTTTCTTTCCGCCCTGTGGGCACAGATTTTGTTATCCACACATTTGAGCAATATGATATATTGGTCAAGTTCATCAGGGGTGTTCAGGGTTACCAGAACGTCCTTGTGTTTTGCGCTCAACCCTTCGTACAATGAAGTTCGCTTAGCCGCATTGTTCCAGAATCCTTCCGCAGCATATCCCTGAAAATCCGCTAAGTAGTTAGAATGGTTAAGGTTCTTCTGACGTAGGCCTTGTAGATTTCGTTCGGCCATTCTGACCCTGTCGGGGTGACCGAAGGCATTCACGAGTAGGTTTATTAGGGCTTCCACACAAGCAATATTAATGTTTCCCTCATCAATAAGGGGAAGGATCTGTTCGTAGGGTTTCCCCTTCAAGTACCCGACAGCATAAGTCAACCGATGTTGAACATGGATGAACTTGTGGGCGTCTCCAAGGAACTTGGTATGTAATTGTGCGATGAAAGGGCGAAGTTGGTCCTGGGATCCATCGAGCTCTTGTGGGTTGGGGATTGATTCTCGCTTAGGGAGTCATTCGCCTGCTGGCAGAGCAGGTCTCCCTGCGTTCAAGTTGGCAAGTGCAGCTGTTGCATTTGCCAGGGCAGTGTTCGTGTTGGTCAAAGCAGTATTGAGGGTAACCATGGTGCCCCTGGTGGGCTCTAGGGCAGTCTCGATGGCTCTGTACCTTGCTTCAAGTCCGTGTCCCTCTGTAAATAATCCCTCGCGTTCTTCGGTAAGTGCATCTTGTTCTTCAGCCAGTGCCTCCCTTTCATTGGTCAGATTTTGAACACTTTGTTGTAGCTGTTGGAAGTGAGGGCATTGTTCGAGCGGTGCAGGGGTGCCTGATCTGGAAATGTGTGGGAGTGTAGGGAGTCCGTTGAGTGCAATAGCGAGATCGTGTGCAGTGCAGAGTTCTTGTCTAATGTGCTCTTCAGATAGTTGGTCAAACTGTTTATTGGTAACCACCGACAATTGGGTCAAGGCAGTTAACTTGGTGGTCCGGAGTTCGATACGTTGAGACATGGTGTTGTGTGAGTTGCATCCTCGTTAGACGCTACCTTGTGTAACTGGTCTTGGCACTGGACATTAGTCCAAGGCACACAACTGACACGAAGGTCCTAAGCGATGACGGTCGCTTAGCATACAGGTTTGGAGATAAAGATCTCAGGTTCATGGGTCAAGGCTGATCGCATAATGGCAGACCAGGGTCAGGGTTTGTGGGTTCTTGGTGTGGGTCTTGGTTCTAAGAATAGAATACGGTATATGCTGAAGTACAGGAGTCGTGAAAGAAATACCAGGTAGTGTAAAGAACCAAGAAAGTAGGGGGCGAAGCCCCTCCATCAGCAAAAATAATACCTTGCGTTCCGTGCGTTCCGTGCGTCTGACGCACCTGACGCCGGAACGCTAATCGCGAATCAGGACGCAACGTCGGATCGACGTTGCGTCCTGACTTTGCGTTACTTGGCGCCATCCGTCCTGACGCCATCCGGACTCGGACCCCTACGTCCCGTGCTATTACCCTAGCGGGAATAGCTTGCATAATTATGCGCGAGGTATATGCCACCATAGGGGAGAGCATATATCCGAACCCAAGCTTCCTGAGTAGGGACTTCCCGGAGGCATCTGGGAGACTACTC